>Ga0207426_1000198_pt1 | contig 146241 bp, 136 predicted proteins | sample AraplaMF_Cvi_mMS_FD_184265 | JGI IMG/M metagenome (GOLD analysis project Ga0207426, IMG submission 184265) | Arabidopsis root microbial communities from the University of North Carolina, USA - plate scrape MF_Cvi_mMS (SPAdes) (version 2) | ecosystem: Host-associated > Plants > Roots >... | reverse complement strand
CGCCGCTTACGAGGCGTCGAAGGACAATGAGGAGATCGCTCGCCGCGTCACCGAGGTGCGCGAGCAACTGGAGCGGCCGGAGGTGGCGGAGCTGATCGAGGCCAGCCGGGCCCCTGTCGCAGTGGCGGCCTTGTGCCGGCGCTGGGGCTTGCCGGTGCGGGTGGAGCGCTGGCTCGAGATGGCCGACGAGGCCATGGAGCAACTGGGCTTCCTGCCGTCGGACGACGACGATCCGCCCGCGGACCCGCCCAAGCCTCGCCCGGCCTCCGGCCGCAAGCCCAGGCCGCCCGACACCGGGTGAGCGGCCGGCGCACGCGCCGTCTTCACCACCATTCAGCACTCAATGAGCGCAGCCTTCCACACTCCCCCTCCCCTTGCGGGAGGGGGTTGGGGAGGGGTCTGCGCGCGTCCGCGCGCCTGCTCCTCAAATACCTCGTCATCCCCGCGAAAGCGGGGATCTCGTCACGCTCGACCGGATAGAGATTCCCGCTTTCGCGGGAATGACGGCCAGTGCAAGGGGCCGCCTTCCTACGCCGCCGCCCGGTCCCTGCCCTCCTCGACCGCATGGCACGCGACCAGGGCATCGCCGGCGGCGAGCGGCTGCGGCACCTCCTGCCGGCAGCGGTCATTGGCCAGAGGGCAGCGCGGATGGAAGGCGCAGCCCGGCGGCGGGGCGATCGGGCTGGGGATCTCGCCCTCCACCATCCGCCGCGGCCGGCCGGTCATCTCCAGGTCCGGCAGCGCGTCCAGCAGCATCCGCGTGTAGGGGTGGCGCGGCGCCCGGAACAGCGACCGGGCCGGCGCCAGCTCGACCATCCGGCCGAGATAGACCACGCCGATCCGGCTGGCCATGTGCCGGACCACCGCCAGGTTGTGGCTGATGAACAGGTAGGTCAGGCCGAACTGGTCCTGCAGGTCCTTCATCAGGTTCAGGATCTGGGCCTGGACCGAGACGTCGAGCGCCGAGGTCGGCTCGTCGCAGACGATGAACTCCGGCTCCGACGCCAGCGCCCGGGCGATGCAGATGCGCTGGCGCTGGCCGCCGCTGAACTCGTGCGGGAATTTGCGCCCGTCGCGCGGGTCCAACCCGACCCGGCGCAGCAGCTCCGCCACCTTCTCCGCCGTCTCGGCCGGCGACGAGGACAGGCGGAAGGCGCGGATCGGCTCGGCCACGATGCGGTCGACCCGCCAGCGCGGGTTCAGGCTGGCATAGGGGTCCTGGAAGATCATCTGGATCCGCCGGCGCAGCTTGGCCAGCTGCGCCTTCTTCGCCGGGTCCGCCAGGTCGATGCCGTCGATCAGCACCGCGCCGTCGCTGGGCGACAGCAGCCCCACGGCCAGCCGGGCGATGGTCGATTTGCCGGAGCCGGATTCGCCGACCAGGGCCAGCGTCTCGCCCCGGGTGATGGTGAAGCTGACATCCTGCACGGCCTTGAGGGTCAGCCGCGGCGAGCGGTCCAGCAGCCGCGCCAGCAGGGGCTTGGACAGGTCGAAGCGGCGGCTCAGCCCGACCGCCTCGACCAGGGTGTTCGCGGTCATGCGCGGCCTCCTTCCACCAGCCAGCAGGCCGCAGCCCCCTGCCCCGCCGCCATCAGCTCCGGCCGGTCGCGCCGGCAGCGGTCGAAGGCGGCGGTGCAGCGCGGGTTGAAGGCGCAGCCGGCCGGGATCGCGTCCAGCCGCGGCATCGCGCCCGGGATCTGCTGCAGCCGCTCGGCATCGCCCAGGACCGTCGGGATCGAGCCCATCAGCCCCACCGTATAGGGATGGTGCGGCTGCTTGATCACCGTCCTGACCGGGCCGATCTCGGCGATCCGCCCGGCATACATCACCGCCACCCGGTCGGCGGTCTCGGCGATCACGCCCATGTCGTGGGTGATCAGCATCACCGCCGTGCCGCGCTCGCGGCACAGCCGCTTCAGCACCGCGATCACCTGGGCCTGGACCGAGACGTCGAGCGCCGTGGTCGGCTCGTCGGCGATCACCAGCTCCGGCTCCGCCGCCAGGGCCAGGGCGATGACCACGCGCTGGCGCATGCCGCCGGAGAACTCGTGCGGGTAGCTGTCGATCCGCGCCGCCGCCGCCGGGATGCCGACTTCCTCCAGGAGGGCGATGGCGCGGCGCCGGGCGCCGTCGCGGCCGAGCGGCAGATGGGTGGCGATGGTTTCGGTCAGCTGCCGGCCGACGGTGTAGAGCGGGTTCAGGCTGGTCAGCGGGTCCTGGAAGATCATGCCGATGCGCCGGCCGCGGATTCGCCGCATCGCCTCGGGCCTGAGATTGTCGATGCGCTCGCCCTTCAGCCGGATCTCGCCGCCGGCGATGCGGCCGGGCGGGTCGATCAGCCCGATCACGGCGGTGCCGGTGATCGACTTGCCGGCGCCGGATTCGCCGACCACGCCCAGCACCTCGCCGGGCGCGATGTCGAAGGACACGCCGTCGATCGCGGTCAACAGGCCGCGCCGGCTGCTGAACTGGACCTTGAGGTCGCGGACGCTGAGGGTCATTTCGGCCATCACCCTCACCGCAGCTTCGGGTTGAGGGCGTCGCGCAGCCAGTCGCCCAGGAGGTTGACCGACAGCGCCAGCACCGCCAGCGCGGCGCCGGGGAAGATCGTGATCCACCACTCGCCGGAGAACAGGAAGCGGTTGCCGATGTTGATCAGCGTGCCGAGCGACGGCGAGGTCGACGGCACCCCGACGCCGAGGAAGGACAGGGTCGCCTCGGTGATGATCGCCAGCGCCAGGTTGATGGTGGCGATCACCAGCACCGGCCCCATCACGTTCGGCAGCACGTGGCGGAACATGATGGTCCAGTCCGACAGGCCGATCAGCCGGGCGGCCTGGACGTATTCCTTGCGCGATTCGACCAGGGTCGAGCCGCGCACGGTGCGGGCGTACTGGACCCAGTAGGACAGGCCGATGGCGACGACGATCACCCCGATCTGGACGTCCGTGCCGCCGCCCTTGCCGACCAGCGCCAGGGCGATGCCGTTGATCAGGAGGGCAATCAGGATCGCCGGGAAGGTCAGCTGCACATCGGCGATGCGCATGATCACCGCACCGACCCAGCCGCCGCGATAGCCGGCGACGAGGCCGAGGGTGACGCCGATCAGCATCGCCAGGGCGACGCCGGCGACGCCGACCATGAGCGAGATCCGGGTGCCGTACAGGATCGCCGAGAACAGGTCGCGGCCCTGGTCGTCGGTGCCGAGCGGGAATTGCGCGTCGCCATCCGCCTCGAAGGCCGGCGGGATCAGCGAGTTCATCAGGTCGAGGCTGGCCGCGTCGAACGGGTCCTGCGGCGCGATCAGCGGCGCCAGGATGGCCCCCGCCGCCATCAGCAGCGTGACCACGAGGGCGATGATGGCGATCGGCGAGCGGCGGAAGCGCCAGGCGAGGTCGCTGTCGAGGAAGCGTCGCATCGGCTCAGGTCCCGACGCGGATGCGCGGGTCGACCGCGGCGTAGAGGATGTCGACCACCAGGTTGATGGTGACGAAGATGAAGGCGCTCAGCAGCAGGTAGGCGGCCATGATCGGGATGTCGACATTGGCCACCGCCTGGATGAATAGCAGGCCCATGCCCGGCCACTGGAACACCTGCTCGGTGATGATGGCGAAGGCGATGATCGAGCCGAGCTGCAGCCCGGTGATGGTGATGACCGGAATCAGCGTGTTCTTCAGCGCATGGCCGAAATGGATCGCCCGGTCGGTCAGGCCGCGGGCACGGGCGAAGCGGATGAAGTCGGTGCGCATCACCTCCAGCATCTCGCCGCGCACCAGCCGCATGATCAGCGTCATCTGGAACAGGCCGAGCGTGATCGCGGGCAGGATCAGCGAGCGCAGGCCGGACAGGGTCAGGAACCCGGTGCTCCACCAGCCCAGCCGCACCACGTCGCCGCGACCGAAGGAAGGCAGCCAGCCGAGTTCGACCGAGAAGATGAAGATCAACAGGATGCCGATCAGGAAGGTCGGCAGCGACACCCCGACCAGCGAGCCGCCGAGGAACAGGCGCGACAGCCAGCGCCGGGGATAGAGGCCGGTGAACACCCCCATCGGCACGCCGATCAGCAGCGCCAGCAGGGCGGAGGTCAGCGACAGCTCCAGCGTCGCCGGCGCGCGGTCGCCGATCAGGCCCGAGACCGGCTGCTTGAACTGGTAGGAGTTGCCGAAGTCGAAGGTCGCGGCCTCGCCGGCATAGCGGACGAACTGGACCACCACCGGGTCGTTCAGCCCCAGGCTCTGGCGCAGCGCTTCGCGCTCCGCCTCGGTGGTCTCCTGCCCGACCATCTGGTTGATCGGGTCTCCGACGAAGCGGAACATGGTGAAAGCCAGCAGCGCCACCACCAGCATCACCAGGATCGCCTGCGCCATGCGCGTCAGGATGAAGGCCAGCATCGCACCCCGCTGCCGATGAGGGTAAGGGGCGGCGGCCCAAGGCCGCCGCCCGGCGGGTCGGGACCTTTAGTTCGTCTTGATCCAGTCGAAGATCAGCCAATTGTCCGGCCGCTGGACCACGGTGAACTTCTTCGACACGCCCCAGGACAGCGCCTGCTGGTGCAGCGGCAGGTAGCCGACATCCTGGTTCAGCAGGATGTCGTAGGCCTGGGCGATCAGGTCGTCGCGCTTGGCCTTGTCGCCCTCGACCGAGAAGGCGTCGACCAAAGCGTCGACCTTCGGGTTGCAGTAGCCGCCGTCGTTCGAGACGGAGACGCCCGGCGCCCGGCAGCGCACCAGGTTGTTGAAGACGCTGAGCGAATCATAGCCGTCCGGGGTCCAGCCCAGCAGGTAGAAGCTGGTGCTGTGGCCGCCGGCCTCGCCGATCTGGGTGAAGTGCTTGGCGCGCGGCTGGGCGTTCAGCGTCACCTTGACCCCGACCCGGGCCAGCATCGACACCACCGCCTGGCAGATCGCCTCGTCATTGACGTAGCGGTCGTTCGGGCAGTCCAGCGTGACCTCGAACCCGTCCGGATAGCCGGCCTCGGCCAGCAGCTTCTTCGACGCGTCGGGGTCGTAGGGATGGCGCTTGAACTTGTCGGCCTGGTCGAACAGCGCGGGCGAGATCATCAGCGCCGTCGGCGTCGCCTGGTCGCGCATGATGCGCTTGGCGATCGCGTCCTCGTTGATCGCCTGGTAGAAGGCCAGCCGCACCTTCTGGTCCTTGAACGGGTTCTTGCCCTTGACGCTGGAGTACAGGAGCTCGTCACGGTCCTGGTCCAGCCCGAGGAAGATGGTGCGCAGCTCCGGCGCGGTCAGCAGCGCCGTGTCGGCGTTGCCGGACACCCGGTCCTGGTCCTGCACCGGCACCGGATCGACCCAGTCGACCTGGCCGGACAGCAGGGCGGCGACGCGGGTGGCCGAGGATGCGATCGGCGTGAACTCCACCCGGTCGATGTTGCCCTCGGGCTTGCCCCACCAAGCCGGGTTGCGCACGAACACCGTCTTCACCCCGATCTCGTGGCTCTCGACCATGAACGGGCCGGTGCCGTTGGCGTGCAGCACGGCATAGCCGGGGTTCTTGTCGGCCGTGGAGGACGGCGCCACGGCGTTGTTCGCCTCCGACCACTGCTTGTCGAAGATCGGCCAGGAATCCCAGGTCGCGTTCAGGAGCGGGTTGGGCTTGGTCAGGACGAAGTCGACCGTGTGGTCGTCGACCTTCACCGCCTTCATGTCGGAGGGCACGCGGCCCTTGATGTCCGAGCCCGGGGCCCGCAGCCGGTCGAGGGAGTAGAGCACATCGTCGGCCGTGAACGGGTCGCCGTTCTGGAACTTCACGCCCTCCCGTAGCTTGATACGCCATTTCAGCCCGTCATCGGTCACCTCCCAGCCGGTGGCCAAAGCGGGGACGATCTTCATCTCCTGGTCGCGCTTGGTGAGCCCTTCATAGACGTTGCTCATCGTCGCGGTCGTGAAGGTCTCGTTGAACTGGTACGAATCGAGGGTGTTCAGGTTGCCCTGGAAGGCGAAGCGGAAGACGTTCTCCGCCCGCGCCGAGGCCGAAGCCGCCAGCACCGCCGCCCCGATCAGAAGCCCGGCCGCCGCCCATCGCAGGGTCCCGAGGGCCGCCAGGGCCATGGATCGGTATCTGCCTCGCTGTCTCACATCCGCCATCGCTGCCTCGCTGGTTCTTGGTTGCAGGACGCCGGGCGGACGGTGCCGGCCCGGCTGGGTCCAAAAGGTTCGAAGGCGCGGCCGGTCGCGGCCACGGTCTGGAACGCCGGTCGGCGTGACTGGATACCTCCCCGGTCGCGATGATTGCCCGACTTTTGCTCCGGGTCGAGCCGGATCGGGAATCCGTGCCCAATTCCCGGGCAATTCCTGCCCGCGCCCGACGGCAGATCCGTCCCGCATCCCCCATTTCCCCGTCCGCCCCCTTCGTGCCGGCAAGCCCCAGCAACTGCCGTGCCAGAGGCGCCGGTCTGGGATGCGATCGCGCCGTCCAAGGCCTAGGCCGGCCGGCTTGCACCGGTTTCGCCTTGGCCCTAGGGTACGCCGCTTCTGTCCTGGAGAAATGCTCGGTGCGCTATATCAGCACCCGGGGTCACGCCCCCGCCCTTGCCTTCGACGACGTGCTTCTGGCCGGCCTCGCCCGCGACGGCGGGCTGTATCTGCCGGAGACCTGGCCGACCCGCTCGGCCGAGGAGTGGCGGCGCCTGCGCGGCCTGCCCTATGCCGAGCTGGCGACCGAGGTGATGCTGCCCTTCGTCGAGGGCGCGCTGACCCGGGCGGAGCTTGCGGCGCTGGCGGCCGAGACCTATGCCGGCTTCGGCCATCCGGCGGTGGCGCCGTTGGTCCAGATCGACCGGGACCTGTGGCTGATGGAGCTGTTCCACGGCCCGACCATCGCCTTCAAGGACTACGCCCTGCAGCTGTTGGGCCGCCTGTTCGACCATGTGCTGACCAAGCGCGGCGAGCGGGTGATGATCGTCGGCGCCACCTCGGGCGACACCGGCTCCGCCGCGATCGAAGCCTGCCGCGACCGCGCCGCCATCGACATCGTCATCCTGCACCCCCAAGGCCGCACCTCCGAGGTGCAGCGCCGGCAGATGACGACCGTGCTGTCGTCCAATGTCCGCAACGTCGCGCTGCAGGGCAGCTTCGACGATTGCCAGGACATGGTGAAGGCGATGTTCGCCGACGCCCCGTTCCGCGACGAGGTCCATCTCTCGGCCGTGAACTCGATCAACTGGGCCCGGATCATGGCCCAGATCGTCTACTACGCCGCGGCGGCCCTGGCGCTGGGCGCGCCCGACCGGCCGGTGGCCTTCGCCGTGCCGACCGGCAATTTCGGCAATGTCTTCGCCGCCTATGCCGCCCGGAAGATGGGGCTGCCGATCGCCAAGCTGGTGGTCGGGTCGAACCGCAACGACATCCTCGACCGCTTCTTCAAGTCGGGCGAGATGAAGATGGACGGGGTGGAGCCGAGCCTGAGCCCGTCGATGGACATCCAGATCTCCTCCAACTTCGAGCGGCTGCTGTTCGAGCTGTGCGACCGCGACGCCGACCGGCTGAGTGCGCTGATGGCGGAGTTCCGCGGCACCGGCCGGTTCAGCGTGACCCCGGCGATGCACCGGGCCGCGACCGCGCTATTCGCCAGCCACCGGCTGGACGACGAGGGCACGCTCAAGGTGATCGCCGAGACCCGTGCCGCGACCGGCCAGACCGTCGACCCGCACACCGCCTGCGGCCTGGCCGCCGCCCGCGCCCATCCGGCCGGCCCCGGCGTCCCGATGGTGGTGGCCGCCACCGCCCATCCCGCCAAGTTCCCCGACGCGGTCGAGCGCGCCACCGGCTGGCGCCCGCCGCTGCCGCCGCATCTGGCCGATCTGTTCGAGCGCGAGGAGCGGCTGACCGTGCTGCCGAACGAGATCGGCGCGATCGAAGCCTTCGTCCGTGAATCCCGCACCAATGGAGGGCCGGCCTGATGCCGACCCGTGAGAGCACCCTGTCGAACGGCCTGCGCGTCGTCACCGACCCGATCGCCTCCGTCGAAAGCGCCTGCGTCGGGCTTTGGGTCGGCGCCGGCACCCGGCACGAGACCGCCGAGGTCAACGGCGTCGCCCATCTGCTCGAGCACATGGCATTCAAAGGCACGCGCCGGCGCAACGCCCAGGACATCGCCCAGGAGATCGAGGCGGTTGGCGGCCATCTCAACGCCTATACCAGCCGCGAGAACACGGCCTATTACGCACGCATATTGAAGGAAGACGCGCCGCTGGCGCTCGATATCCTCGGCGACATCCTGCAGAACTCGGTGTTCGACGAGGCCGAGCTGGGGCGCGAGCGCGCCGTGGTGCTGCAGGAGATCGGCCAGGCGATCGACACGCCGGACGACATCATCTTCGACCAGTTCCAGGAAGCGGCCTATCCGGACCAGCCGATCGGCTGGCCGGTGCTGGGCACGGCCGACATCGTCGGCTCCCTGCCGCGCGAGGCGATCGCCGGCTATATCGGCCGCAATTACGGCGCCGACACAATGGTGCTGGTCGCCTCCGGCAACATCGACCATGACCGGCTGGCCGAGCAGGCCGAGCGGCTGCTCACCGGCCTGCCGGCCAAGGCCGAGGCGCGCACCGCCCCCGCCGCCTATCAGGGCGGCGAGCACCGCGAGGAGCGCGACCTCGAGCAGCTGCACCTGGTGCTGGGCTTCCCCGGCCTGTCCTATACCGATCCGGACTTCTACGCTGCCTCGGTGCTGTCGACGCTGCTGGGCGGCGGCATGTCCTCGCGGCTGTTCCAGGAGATCCGCGAGAAGCGCGGCCTGGTCTATTCGATCTACTCCTTCACCAGCGCCTATCAGGATGGCGGGCTGTTCGGCATCTATGCCGGCACCGGCGAAACCGAGGTGCAGGAGCTGCTGCCGGTGCTGTGCGGCGAGATCGGCCGGGTGATCGGCGACGCGGCCGAGGACGAGGTCGCCCGCGCCCGCGCCCAGATCAAGGCCGGGCTGCTGATGAGCCTGGAATCGACCATGGCGCGGGCCGAGCAGCTGGGCCAGCAGATGCTGATCTTCGGCCGGCCGGTGCCGCCGGAGGAGGTGGTGGCGAAGATCGACGCGATCGACGCCGCCGCGGTGCGCCGGGTGGCCGAGCGCGTGTTCCGCACCGCCCCCACCCTGGCGGCGCTCGGGCCGGTCGGTCAGCTCGAGAGCTACGACGCGATCCGCGCCCGGATCGGCTGACGGCGTTGAGCGGGGCGGCGGTGATCGGCTTCTTCCGAACGGGGCTCGGCACCCTTCCGCCGGTTCGGATCGAGGGCCGGCGGACCTATCTGCGGCCGCCGCGGCTGCGCGACTGGCGCCCCTGGGTGGCCCTGCGCGGCGACAGCCGCAGCTTCCTGACGCCGTGGGAGCCGACCTGGCCGGAGGACGCGCTGAGCCGCGCCGCCTATCTGCGCCGGTTGCGCCGCCAGATCTACGAATGGCGACAGGACGAGGGCTACGGCTTCCTGATCTTCGAGCGCGACAGCAAGCAGCTGGTCGGCGGCATCGGCTTCTCCAACGTCCGCCGCGGCGTCGCCCAGTCGGCCTCGATCGGCTACTGGATCGGTGAGCGATTCGCCCAGCAGGGGCTGATGACCGATGCCACCGCCGCGGCGGTGGCGTTCGGCTTCAACCAGCTCGGGCTGCACCGAATCGAAGCGGCGTGCCTGCCGCACAACGAGGCCAGCCAGAAGCTGCTGCTGCGCCTTGGATTTACCCGCGAGGGCCAGGCCCGCGCCTACCTCAAGATCGACGGGGATTGGCGGGATCACTTGCTGTTCGGGCTGGTCGACACCGAGTTTCACCCGGCACCGTGACCATCCGGCTTGATGCCGTTCCTCTGCGCGCCTAGGGTCAGGGCAAAATTATGGCGGAACGCGGCACGTGGCTTTGGACTGGGACACCCTCTCGCGCACCCTGCGCCCCGAGAACAGCCCCGGCTTCCTGCTGTGGCAGGTCGCCAACCAGTGGCAGCGGCTGCAGCGCTCGACCCTCGAACCGCTCGGCCTGACCCATGTCCAGTTCGTGCTGCTCGCCGGCCTGGCCTGGCTGAGTCGCAAGGAGAACGACGTCACCCAAGCCCGGCTCGCCGCCTTCTGCAAGACCGATGCGATGATGACGAGCCAGGTGGTGCGGTCGCTGGAGGCCGGCGGCTTCATCGCCCGGGCGCCGCACCCGACCGACAGCCGGGCCCGGCAGCTGCGGGTCACCGCCAAGGGCGCCGAGGTGCTGAACGCCGCCATGCCGCGGGTGCGCGAGGCCGACGCCCAGTTCTTCGGCGCGCTGCAGGAAAGCCAGGGCTTCGTCGAGCAGCTGCGCCGGCTGTGGGCCAGCGGCTCCAAGCGCGAGCCCTGAGGGTTACGCGAGGATCCAGGCCGGGATCAGAAACACCAGCGGCGCGAACAGCGCGATCCGCATCCGCGGCAGCGCCACGCCGTTGCGCTTGAGCAGCGTCAGCTGGATGTGCAGCGCCAGGAACAGCGTGGCGGCGAAGACCAGCGCCGCCGTCGACAGTGTCAGGAGAGCGAGCGCCTGCAGCAGCGCCAGGGTCGCGACCATCAGCCCGGCACAGCCGAGCAGCCACAGCGTCGCCTGCTTCGAGATCAGGGCGCGGTTGATCCGCAGCTCGACATGGGCCAGCGACACCCACCAGATCGTCTGCATGCAGACGATGGGCAGCAGCCGCGACATCTCGGGCAGATGCGCCCGCCAGCCCGGCAGCAGGTCGGCGCCGAACAGCTCGAAGCCGGCCAGGATCATCGCGGCGCCGGTCATGGTCAGCGCCAGCAGCACCAGGTAGAAGCGGTCGAACCACTCGACCGAGGCCTCGTACAGCGTCTTGAAATAGGCGGTCACGATCAGCTGGTGCACCAGGAAGATCGCCGCCGAGATGCGGAAGCAGACGGCATAGACCGACACCGCCTCGACCGACAGGAAGAAGCCGACCAGCACCCGCGAGCTGTTGACGATGGCGAAATAGACCAGCGAGTTCACCATCATGAAGAAGCCCATGCGCCGGGCGTCGGCATAGGCGGCGAAGAAGCCCGGCCGGATGGTCCGCGCCAAGCCGATCATGGCGAACAGGGTAAAGCCGAGCGCCGCGGCGCCGCAGCCGAGGACCACCGGTGCCAGCGGCACTCGCCACAGCGCCAGGAAGACCAGCGCGCCGACGATCAGGAACACGTAGAGCGCCAGGTTGTCGGCCACCAGGATGCCGAAGCGGCGCCCCATGGCGCGGTAATAGACGCTGGCGGCGACCTGCGCCCCGGCGCCGGCAATGGCGATTCCGGCGAAGATCGGCAGCAGCGGACCCGAGGCGGCCCAGGCGATGGCGGCGGCACCCAGGCCGATCAGGCCGATGGTGGCGACGACGAAGAACAGCAGGTCGAGGACCCGGTCGTCCTTGCGGATCAGCACCAGCTGCGGGACCGCGCCCGGGATGCCCAGGCTGAGGATCTGCGCCCCGATCACGCCGATGCTGAGCCCCAGCTCGACCGTACCGTAGTCCTGGAGGCTCATAACCTGCGACAGCAGCAGCGGCCCGACGAAGGCGAAGCCCTTGCCGAGCGCGAAGGCCAGCAGGAACAGCGCCGCCTTGCCGCCGACCGCCCTGACCCGGGCGAGGTTCATCGCCAACGCCATGGCCGGGGGCGGCTCATGGCGACCCTGGGATCACCATCCGGGTCAGGCCCGCAGGTAGACGCGGTTGACGTGGGGGTCGAGCGTCAGGCCCGGCGCCACCCGGCCGGCCTCGACGATCGGGCGCAGCGGGCCGTACAGGATCGGGCCCTGGCAGTAGACCACCTGGAAGATCAGCCGCGCCGAGGTCCGCGCCGGTTGGCCGCGATGGAAGCCGAAGGTGTTCTCCAGGAAGCTGGTCCCGGCGGGCCCTTCGAACCGGACGAAGCGCTCGCGGCCGAAGGCGCCCTCGACCTCGGCGTCGGAGTAGCGCCGGATCGGCATCAGCCGGTCCTCGCGATGCGAGCCGCGGACATAGATGTGCGGCCCGGCCCCGGCATCGACGTCGGTGAGGTAGACGAACAGCTTGATGAAGCGCCAGTCGTCATAGTCGCGGTGGAACAGCTCGGCGTGCTGCCCCTCCTCGTCCCCGGCGATCGACCACCAGGCGGCCATGTAGCTGATCGTCGGCTTGCAGCCGAGGGCGGCCTGCACCGCCTCCAGCACCGCCGGGTCGTTGGCGATGGCCAGGGCATGCGGCGCGTTCAGCACGACATCCGGCCGGAAATGGGCGACATGGGTACCCTTGGGCGCCTGCTCCGGCGCCTGGAAGGTGCCGTGCTCGGGCTTGTAGGGGTTGAAGGATTGGTGGCCGGCGAAGTGGCGTCGCATCTCCGCGACCCGGTCGGCCGTCATCAGCCAGGGCGTCATGGCGAAGCCTTCGGCGGTCAGGGCCGCGGCGGCCCCCCGGGCCTCCGGCGTGCCGGAGACCGGGCCGCACCCGACCCGGCTGGCGATCCGGTCGGCCACCCAGTCCCGCCAGGCAACCCGCCGGAACCGGCGCTGCAGCAGGAACCGGGTCATCAGCCCGGCCTTGGCCGCGTGTTCGGAAAGGGCCGCCATCGAAATCTCCTCGCGCCGAGCGCCGTCACGCCGTCGACGACAGCCCGGGACGGACGCCCGCCCCGGGCCGCCGGCGGTCAAATTCCGCTGCGAGTCCTATACCGGTCGCCTCCGCGCGCACCAAGAATGATTTTCATCCCGGCCCGCGCGGACCGGCCGGCTCCGATCACTCGGCCGCGCGGTAGATCTGGCTGCCGCCGTCGCGGAACCGCGCCGACATCTCCTCCATCCCCGCCTCGGCGGAGGCCCGGATCTCCTGCGTGATCTTCATCGAGCAGAATTTCGGGCCGCACATCGAGCAGAAATGCGCGGTCTTGGCGCCTTCAGCCGGCAGCGTCTCGTCGTGATAGGCAAGCGCCGTGTCGGGGTCGAGCGAGAGGTGGAACTGGTCGCGCCAGCGGAACTCGAAGCGGGCGCGGGACAGGGCGTCGTCGCGCAGCTGCGCCGCCGGATGGCCCTTGGCCAGATCGGCGGCATGGGCCGCGATCTTGTAGGTGACGACGCCGGTCTTGACGTCGTCGCGATCCGGCAGCCCGAGATGCTCCTTCGGCGTGACGTAGCAGAGCATGGCGGTGCCGAACCAGCCGATCATCGCCGCGCCGATGCCGGAGGTGATGTGGTCGTAGCCCGGCGCGATGTCGGTGGTCAGGGGCCCGAGCGTGTAGAACGGCGCCTCGCCGCAGACCTCCAGCTGCTTGTCCATATTGGCCTTGATCTTGTGCATCGGCACATGGCCGGGGCCTTCGATCATGACCTGGACGTCGTGCTCCCAGGCGATCCTGGTCAGCTCGCCCAGCGTCTCCAGCTCGGCGAACTGGGCCGCATCATTGGCGTCGGCGATCGAGCCGGGCCGCAGCCCGTCGCCCAGCGAGAAGGCGACGTCATAGGCCCGCATGATGGCGCAGATCTCGCGGAAATGGGTGTAGAGAAAGCTCTCGCGGTGATGCGCCAGGCACCACTTGGCCATGATCGACCCGCCGCGGCTGACGATGCCGGTCACCCGCTTCGCCGTGAGATGGATGTACGGCAGCCGCACCCCGGCATGGATGGTGAAGTAGTCGACCCCCTGCTCCGCCTGCTCGATCAGCGTGTCGCGGAAGATCTCCCAGGTCAGGTCCTCGGCCACGCCGCCGACCTTCTCCAGCGCCTGATAGATCGGCACGGTGCCGATCGGCACCGGCGAATTGCGCAGGATCCATTCCCGGGTGGTGTGGATGTTGCGGCCGGTCGACAGGTCCATCACCGTGTCGCCGCCCCAGCGGATCGCCCACACCATCTTCTCGACCTCCTCCGCGATCGAGGAGCTGACGGCCGAGTTGCCGATATTGGCGTTGATCTTGACCAGGAAGTTGCGGCCGATCGCCATCGGCTCGGATTCCGGGTGGTTGATGTTGGACGGAATGATCGCCCGGCCGCGGGCTACCTCGTCGCGCACGAATTCGGGCGTGACGTAGTCCGGGATCGCGGCGCCGAAGCTTTCGCCGTCGCGGGCCGCCTGCTCCCGCGCCCGCTCGCGGCCGAGATTCTCGCGGATCGCGACATACTCCATCTCCGGCGTGACGATGCCGGCGCGGGCATAGGCCATCTGCGTCACCGCGGTGCCGCCGCGGGCCCGCAGCGCGCGCCGCTCGCCGCGCGGGAACTCGAACAGGTTGGCGGCCTCGCCGGGGCGGCGGCCATCATCCTCCGGCCGGACGGTGCGGCCGTCATAGGCCTCGACATCGCCGCGGGCGGCGATCCAGCCGGCGCGCAGCGCCGGCAGCCCGGCGCCGATGTCGATCAGCGCCGCCGGGTCGGTGTAGGGGCCGGAGGCGTCATAGACCCGGAGCGGCGGCTCGCCGGATTCGGGCGACAGCACGATCTCGCGCATGGCGACGCGCAGGTCGGGGTTGCGCTCGCCCGGCACATGGACCTTGCGCGACGCCGGCAGCGGGCCGGTGGTGACGGTTGTGGGGATGACGTCCTTGGGCATCCACGGCCTCCTCGATCGGACGGATTGAGGGCGTGCCAAGGACGGAAAGCTGGAAAGAGAGCGGCTGAGCGCGCATGTGGTTCCATTCCCTACGCCGGCACGACCCGGATCAGGTTCGAAGGGTTCCCACGTCGCGAATGGTGTGGTGTCTCAGCTCCCTACCGGAGCTCCCCTCGGAACGCCCCGATCAGAGCGCGCCGCGGGACGGCCTGTCAAGCGGCTGAGTGTGCCTCGGGCAGCCCGTTGGCCGCGTCCGGCCCTCATGCCATGATCGGTTCCGACAATGCCGGGGGAGTTCAGATGACGATGTCCGTGCGGGCCGGCCTGGTGGCCGCGACCCTCGCTGTGCTGGTCGTGTCGCCGGCCCGGGCCGAGCCCTCCTACCAAAGCCCGGAGGTGGGCTGCCCGCCGCAGGACGACGGGGCCAAGGTCCGGCGGTTCGACTCGCTGGACGCCATGCCCGAGCCGATCTGGCGCAGCATCGCGGCGGCTCTCGAACCCGGGGAGCCGGCGGACCGCCTGCGTGCGGAGTTGCCGGACATCATCGCGCCGCGGGACGCCAAATGGCAGGTCACCGATTCCGTCGAACCCGGAAAGCCGCTGGCCTGGCGCCGCTTCATCCGCGGCTTCTCCGTGGAGACCCAGACCCACCCGAGCCAGCCTCCGCGAAAGGTCTGGTACGTCTGGCTTGAGCATGGCGGCATGGCCTACACGCGTTCGGTCTCGATCTTCAAGGACGGCCGGACCATCAAGCCGGTCGCTCTCTTCCGGGGGCATGAAGACACGCTGTGCTCTCTTCAAGCCTTATTCCAGGCCCTCCCGTTTGACGTCTACAAGCTCTGACGCTCCGATCTGGCCGCAACGGCCCGGCATCGACGGCGGCGACGGGCAAGCCGTCTCGTCTCGATCTTGACCAGAATCCTAAAAATATCTACATTCCAATTGATTGGGGTGACTTTCTGATTTGTTGGGTGAGGCGACAGATGCTGCGGCGTGCCTGGGTGCTGTCGATCGCGCTGGCCCTGGCCGCTTGTGGCGGCGGGCGCGAGATCGTCCGCAACCCGACCGGCGGCGGCGTCGCCCGCTACGTCACCGCCAATGCGCCGGAGGAGTGCGTGCCCTATGCCCGCGCCGTCTCCGGCATCCAGATCAAGGGCGACGCCTGGACCTGGTGGGACCAGGCCGACGGCGTCTATGGCAAGGGCAGCGCGCCGCGCTCCGGCGCCGTGCTGGTGCTCGGCCGGTCGGACCGGCTGAGCTCCGGCCACATCTCGGTGGTGGTGTCGGTGCGCAACTCGCGCGAGATCACCGTGTCGCACACCAACTGGGGCAATGACGGACCGACCCGGCGCCGGATCTACCGCGAGCAGTCGGTGATCGACGTCTCCTCCGACAACGACTGGACCGCGGTGCGGTTCTGGAACCCCGACACCGGCGCCTATGGCGGCGTCTACGAGTCGGACGGCTTCGTCTACCCCGCCAGCGCCTGACCCAGACTGCGAGTCCCTCGACGATGCGGGGGTGCTTCGGCTATAAGCCCGCGCGCGACTGCGGCACGGCTGCGGCGCAGTGGACGCCAGACCATGACCCTCCCCCTTCCCACCCCGGATCCACGGGCGCGCCGGCGCCTGGAGATCGGCCTTGCCCTGCTCGCCGACGGCCAGCCGGCCGAGGCCGCCGACGCCATCCGCGCCGCCCTCGAGATCGCGCCGGGCGACGTCGAGAGCCACTACGCCCTGGGCCAGGCGCTTGAGGCGGCCGGCGGCGGCGCCGCCGCGGCCTACCGGGCGGCGCTGGAGCTGGACCCGGAGGACCGGATGGGCGCCGCCGTCCGGCTGGCGCTGATCGGCGCCGCACCGGCGCCGGCACAGCTGCCCGAGGCGCATGTCCGCACCCTGTTCGACCAGTACGCGCCGCGCTTCGAGGCGTCCCTGGTCGACGCCCTGCATTATCGTGGGCCGGCGCTGCTGCGCCGCGCCGTCGACCGGATCGTGCCTGAAGGCCGTCTCGATATCCTCGACCTCGGCTGCGGCACCGGGCTGGCCGGCGCCGCCTTCGCCGACCGCCGCCACCGGCTGGACGGGATCGACCTGTCGCCCGGCATGATCCTGCAGGCGATGGCGCGCAACCTGTACGACCGGCTGGAGCCGGGCGAGGTCGTCGCCGCCCTGGCGGGCTGGCCGGAGCGCTACGACCTCGTGCTGGCCGCCGACGTCGCGGTCTATATCGGCGATCTGGCGCCGCTCTTCGCCGCGGTCCGGGCCGTGCTGCGGCCGGGCGGGTGGTTCGCCCTGACCGCGGAATCGCATGACGGCGAAGGCTGGTTGCTGGGCGACCGCCATCGCTACCTGCATTCGCCCGGCTATCTGGCGGCGGTCGCCGCGGCCACCGGCTTCGCCGTGACCGAGGTCGAGGCCGCCTGGGCTCGCACCGAGAACGGTACGCCGCTGCCCGGCTGGGTGGCGGTGCTGCGGGCGGCATGAACTATCGCCACGCCTTCCACGCCGGCAACCAGGCCGACGTCCTGAAGCATGTTGTGCTGGTGGCGCTGGTCGAGGCGCTGCGCGGCAAGGACAAGCCGTTCTCCGCCCTCGACCTCCATGCCGGGATCGGCCGCTACGCCCTGGCCGCCGAGGCGGCGAAGACCGGGGAATACATCGACGGCATCGGCCGGATCGACAGCGCGACCGACGCCCCGGCCGCGGTGGCGCGCTATCTCGAGCTGGTGCGCGGCGTCAACCCGTCCGGCCGGCTCGAGATCTATCCGGGATCGCCGCGGCTGATCCGGGCGCTGATGCGGCCCGAGGACCGGCTGACCCTGGTCGAGCTGCATCCGGAGGACAATGCCAGGCTGCGCGCCGAATTCGCCGGCGACGGCCAGGTCGCGATCCATCTCCGCGATTCCTGGGAGGCGCTGCGCGGCCTGCTGCCGCCGCAGCCGCGGCGCGGCCTGCTGCTGCTCGACCCGTCCTTCGAGCAGCCGGACGAGCTGGCGCGGCTGGCGCGCGGCATCGCCACGGCGCAGCGCCGCTGGCCCGAGGGCGTGATCGCCGCCTGGTATCCGATCAAGGACCGGCCGCCGGTCGATGCGATGCTCGCGGCGCTGCCGCCCCTGCCCCGCGCGCGGGTGGCCGAGCTGACCGTGTTCGACACGCTGTTCCCGGCCCGCCTCAACGGGTCCGGCCTGGTGCTAGTCAATCTGCCCTGGGGCGTCGAGGAGGGGCTGCGCGAGTCCCTGGCCTGGCTGCAGCCCCGTCTGGCCCGTCAGGGCGGCGGCTGGCGGCTGGAGCCGCTGCCGGGCTGAGCGGAATCCCGCTCGCCGCCGGAGCGCCGCCGCGTTACGCTTCCTCCATTGCGAGGGGGAGATTTCAGGATGCGATTGTTCGGTCTGGCCGTCCTTCTGACGGCGCTGTCGGCCTGTGGCGCGCAGGCACCGCGATTGGTCGTACCCACAATGGCGGCGACCCCGGCTGCCGACCACGCTGCCGTGCCGTTCGCGGCGGTGGCCCCAGCCGGCTATTGCCTGTCGGACGAGTCTGACACTTTCGGGAACCAGGCGACGCGTGCGGTCACCAAGAACCTGGAGCCCGGGGACACGCTGCTGGGTGTGTTCCGCCCCTGCGGCGAACCGTCTTCGCCGTCCGCCAGCGTTGTGATCGATCGGTTGGCGATTGTCGCCTCCGCCCTGCCCCCGGCATCGGCCAAGGAGCGGGCGATCATGGACCGGCGGATGTTCCTGACGATGATGGCCAATCCAAGGGTGTCAGCGCTGATGAGCGAACGGTCCATGGATCGGACGCCGAATCCGAGGGAGTTCCGCCTCGACGCAGAGGGGTTCCAGTATCTCGGCGCAGATGACTTTGGCGTCTACAACGGCTTCGCGCTCGTGCCGATCGGGCCGGGAAGCCCGTTCCGCCGCTCGCAGGCCGTGCTCGGCATGAGCATGACGGGCGATCATTCGCTGACGGCGGTCAGCGTCAGCGTCGGCCTGAGGGCGGAGCCCCACAGCCGGAAAATGTTGCAACAGGCGGTATCCGAACTGCTGCGCAGGACGATCATCGCGGCAGAGCGCTCGGCGCGGGCAAGCCCGGCCACTCCGGAGCGGCCGGCCCTGGGGATGCCGGGCCCGGCATCCCCCACCGCACCCTCCGGGGCCGGCCTGACCACCTGAAGGGTCCGGCTGCGAAGATGATCCATGCCAATTCCGCCGTGGAGACACGATCCTTCGTGGATAGGAATCGCCTTGTGGCAGGTTCACAGTCCCAGAGATTGCAATCCGGAGGCCGGCCATGTCGACAGCGGACCGTTCGCCCGAACGGGGTGCCTCGGCCACTCCCGGCGATGAATCCGTCGTCGGCAAGACCTTCCTGATCGCACTGTCGGCCGCGATGGGCGGCTTCCTGTTCGGCTACGACACCTCGGTCATCAACGGCGCCGTCGCCGCGATCCGCGACTGGTCCCGAGTCGGCGACGTGCTGCTCGGCTTCTCGGTGGCCAGCGCCCTGCTCGGCTCGGCGGTCGGCGCCTGGTTCGCCGGGGCGCTGGCGGACCGGTACGGCCGGATCGCGGTGATGCAGCTGGCCGCGGTCGTCTTCTTCATCGGCTCCGTCGGGTCGGGGCTGGCCTGGGACATCTGGGCGCTGACGGCGCTGCGCTTTCTCGGCGGCGTGGCCGTGGGCGCTGCCAGCGTCATCGCCCCGGCCTATATCGCGGAGGTTTCGCCCGCTCATATCCGCGGTCGGCTCGGCTCGCTGCAGCAACTGGCCATCGTCACCGGCATCTTCGTTGCCCTGCTCTGCGACTACGCGCTGTCCGCGGCGGCCGGCGGCGCCGGCAACACGCTGTGGCTCGGGCTCGAAGCCTGGCGCTGGATGTTCATCTCCATGGCGGTGCCGTCGGTGATGTACGGGGTGCTGGCCGGCATCATCCCGGAATCGCCGCGCTTCCTTGTCAGCAAGAAACGCATCGCCGAGGCGGCAGAGGTGCTGCGGCGCTTCGTCGGCAACCGGCCGCCGCCGCGGGTGAAGATTGCCGAGATCGAGAGCAGCATCGACCAGGAGAAGCGGCAGTCGCTGCGCGATCTCGCAGGCCCCCGCCTCGGCCTGCTGCCGATCGTCTGGACCGGCATCCTGCTGTCGGTGTTCCAGCAGTTCGTCGGCATCAACGTGATCTTCTACTACTCCTCGGTGCTGTGGCAGGCGGTCGGCTTCACCGAGGCGGATTCCCTGATCATCACGGTCGCCACCTCGGTCACCAACATCCTGGTCACGCTGGTGGCCATCGCTCTGATCGACCGGGTCGGCCGCAAGCCGCTGCTGCTGGTCGGGTCGGCCGGCATGACCCTGTCGCTCGGCACCATGGCCTATGTATTCGGAACCGCTCCGACCGAGATGGTCAACGGTGCCATGACGCCGGTGCTGGACGGAACGGCCGGAATCGTCGCGGTCACAGCCGCCAACCTCTATGTCGTGTTCTTCGGGGTGAGCTGGGGGCCGGTCGTCTGGGTGCTGCTGGGCGAGATGTTCAGCAACCGCATCCGGGCCTATGCGCTGGCCGTGGCCGCGGCGGCGCAGTGGGCCGCCAACTTCGTCGTGTCGGAAACCTTCCCCTCCTTGGCCTCGGCCGGCCTCGGCCTCGCCTACGGCCTTTACGCCGCAATGGCCCTGCTATCCTTCATCTTCGTCACCCGCGCAGTGCGCGAGACCCGCGGTCGCGAGTTGGAGGAGATGGAGTAGCCGGCATCCGGGCCCGGCCGGAGCGATGCGGCGGGAACCATGGAGGTTCTCGCACCGTTCCCTCTCCGCCCCAGGCTTCAGCCCGTGCCCAGATGCTGTCCGAACCCGGCCGATCCCCCCGCAGCTTGACCCCGCTGACCGACAAGATCGGCGCCCTGTCCTCGACCAACGGCATCCTGGTGATGCTGGCGGCGACGGCGGCGCTGTATTTCGGCCGCGACGTCCTGATCCCGTTCTCGCTGGCGCTGCTGATCAGCTTCGCCATGGCCCCGGTGGTGCTGCAGCTGCGCAAGCTGGGGCTGCCGCGGACCCCGGCGGTGCTGGTCGTGATCGTCGCCCTGTCGATCGCGGCGGTCATCTTCATCGTGATGGTCGCCAGCCAGGCGATCGATCTGGCCGGCAACCTGCCGCGATACCAGAGCAACCTCGAGGCGAAGATCCAGTCGATCAAGGAGGTCGCGCCCGGCGGCGGGCTGATCGACCGGCTGACGGCGATGGTGGCCCGCCTGTCGGAGGAGGCGACCGAACGGGCGGTGGCGGCGGCGGCGCCGATGGGCATGGAAGCCGCACAGGGCAAGCCCGTCCCGGTGCAACTGGTGCCACCGGCGCTGACGCCGCTGCAACTGGCCTGGGAGGTCGGCGCGCCGCTGCTCGAACCCTTCGCCATCATCGGCGTGGTCCTGGTCTTCTCGGTGTTCATGCTGCTGGAGCGGGAGGATCTGCGGAACCGGCTGATCTGGCTGCTCGGGTCCAAGGACCTGACCCGCGCCACCGCGGCCATGGACGATGCGGCGCAGCGGCTGAGCCGCTTTCTGTTGGCCCAGGCGCTGCTGAACTTCTGCTACGGCGCGGCCTTCGGCATCGGCCTCTGGGTCATCGGCGTGCCCAACCCGGTGCTGTGGGGCCTGCTGTCGGCGGTGCTGCGCTTCATTCCGCTGGTGGGGACCATCGCCGCCGCGCTGCTGCCGACCATCCTGGCCTTCGCCGTCGATCCCGGCTGGCTGATGCCGCTGGAGACGATCGCGCTGTTCGTGGTGCTGGACCTGATCACGGTGAATGTCGGGGAGCCGCTGCTGTATGGCGGCAGCACCGGCCTGTCACCCTTCGCCGTGCTGTTTGCCACCATCTTCTGGCTGACCCTGTGGGGCATTCCGGGGCTGCTGCTGGCGGTGCCGCTGACGGTCTGCCTGGCCGTGCTGGGCCGGCACGTGCCGCAGTTCGGCTTCCTGGACGTGCTCCTGGGCAGCACGCCGGCGCTGACGCCCGAGGCGCATTTCTACCAGCGCATCCTGGCCGGCGATCCGCTGGAGGCGTCGGAGCTGGCCGAGCGCGGGCTACAGGGCCAGTCCCGCCAGGCGCTGTTCGAGAGCATGATCCTGCCGGCCATCCACCTGGCCCAGGCCGACCGGCAGCGCGGGGCGCTGGACGGCCCTCAGCGCGCCGCGGTCTGGGGTGGGATCCTGACGGCGGTCGCGGATCTCGACGAGGACGGGCAGGACACGCCGCCCACGGTGCTATGCCTCGGCGCGCGGGACGAGCTGGACCAGGCCGCCGCGCTGATGACCGGCCAGATCCTGGCCGAGAAGGGCATCGCCTGCCGCCATGGCGACCGCGGCGGCACCGTGCCGGAGAAGGTCGACGTGCCGGTGGTGATGGTGGCCCATGCCGGCATCGTGACCGAGCACCAGCTGGGCCGGCTGATCCGGCGACTGCGCCGGCGCATCGGACCGGACGCCATGCTGGTGGTGGGCCTGCTGGGGCCGCGGGAGCTGTCCGGGGAGATGCCGGACGGGCTGGAAGCGCATACGGTCGTCGTCCGGGGCTTCAGCACCATCGTCGCGGCGGTGACGCAGTGGACGCCGAAGCCGGCCGGAAGCGATGGCGGCGAGACGGACAGCGTGGCGATGCCGTCCGGCATCGCCACGGCCTGAGTCTCAGGCCTCTTTCTTCTGCCGCTCGATCTTCTTGCGCTCGTTCGGGTCCAGCACCGTCTTACGCAGGCGGACCGTCTTCGGCGTGACCTCGACCAGCTCGTCGTCGTTGATGTAGGTCAACGCCCGCTCCAGCGTCATCTGGATCGGCGGGGTCAGGCGCACCGCCTCGTCCTTGCTGGTGGTGCGGATGTTGGTCAGCTGCTTGCCCTTCAGCACATTGACCTCGAGGTCGTTGCCGCGGGTGTGCTCGCCGATGATCATGCCCTGATAGACCTTCGCCTGCGGCTCGATCAGCATCGGGCCGCGGTCTTCCAGATTCCACAGCGCATAGGCCACGGCCTCGCCCTGGGCATTCGAGATCAGCACTCCGGTGTGGCGCGAGGCGATGGCGCCCTTGTGCGGGGCGTAGTCGTGGAAGATCCGGTTCATCACGCCGGTACCGCGGGTGTCGGTCAGGAACTCGCCCTGGTAGCCGATCAGGCCGCGGGTCGGCACCAGCATCACCAGGCGCTGCTTGCCGCCGCCCGACGGCCGCATCTCCAGGAGCTCGCCCTTGCGCTCGGACAGCTTCTGCACGACGACGCCGGAATGCTCCTCGTCGACGTCGATCGTGACTTCCTCGATCGGCTCCAGCAGCTGGCCGGCTTCGTCGTTCTGATACACCACGCGCGGCCGGCTGATCGACAGCTCGAAGCCCTCGCGGCGCATGGTCTCGATCAGGATGCCGAGCTGCAGCTCACCGCGGCCGGCGACCTCGAAGGCGTCCTTCTCGGCGGTCTCGGTGATCTTCAGGGCGACATTGCCCTCGGCCTCGCGCAGCAGCCGGGCGCGGATGACGCGGCTGGTCACCTTGTCGCCCTCGGTGCCGGCCAGCGGGCTGTCATTGACCGAGAAGGTCATGGCGATGGTCGGCGGGTCGATCGGCTGGGCCGCGAAGGGCTCGGTCACCGACGGGTCGCAGATGGTGTCGGCGACGGTCGCGGTCTCCAGCCCGGCGATGGCGACGATGTCGCCGGCCTCGCCGATGTCGATCGGCTGGCGCTCGATGCCGCGGAAGGCCAGCACCCGGCTGATGCGGCCGGTCTCGATGGTCGACCCGTCGCGCGACAGCGCCTTGACCGTCATGTTCGGCTTGACCGTGCCGGACCGGATGCGGCCGGTCAGCACCCGGCCGAGATACGGGTTGGCCTCGACCGTGGTCGCCAGCATGCGGAAGGACTGGTCGTCCTCGATCTTCGGCGCCGGGACGTGCTTCAGCACCAGGTCGAACAGCGGCGCCATGTCGGTCCGCTCCGCTTCCAGGCTGTCCGCCGCCCAGCCCTGCTTGGCCGAGGAGAACAGGGTCGGGAAGTCGAGCTGGTCGTCATTGGCGTCGAGCGCCGCGAACAGGTCGAACACCTCGTCATGCACCTGATGGGCGCGGGCGTCCGGCCGGTCGCATTTGTTGACCAGCACGATCGGCCGCAGGCCCAGCTTCAGCGCCTTGCCGGTGACGAACTTGGTCTGCGGCAACGGCCCTTCGGCCGCGTCGACCAGCACCACCACGCCGTCGACCATGTTCAGGATGCGCTCGACCTCGCCGCCGAAATCGGCGTGGCCCGGCGTGTCGACGATGTTGATGCGGACGTCCTTCCATACCAGCGAGGTGCACTTCGCCAGGATGGTGATGCCGCGCTCGCGCTCGAGGTCGTTCGAGTCCATCACCCGCTCGGCGACCTGTTGGTTCTCGCGGAAGGCCCCGGACTGGCGCAGCAGCACGTCGATCAGCGTGGTCTTGCCATGATCGACATGGGCGATGATGGCGATGTTCCGGATATCCATGGTCCGTCCAAGGGGCGGGAGGGTGGGAAGCGGCGCAGGCAAAACAAACGACGGCGGACGGGTCGTCTTGCCAACGCCCCAGCCGCCGTTGCAGCGCAATATAGTCGGATCGGCGCCAAACGCAAGCCGGGGGCAGCAAATCGTTGAAAAGTCGAGAGCGAATTTAAAGCAACGAAACCTGCATAGTATGTGTTCCCATTACGGCACAACTGAAGCGCGGGCGGCGGCGGACCGCAGGCGCGGGGGGAAGGGAGAGCGGGGGATTGCGAGCAAGACTGGGCAGGTTCGGGTGGCTCGGCCTCCTCGCCGCATTGCTTCCTTCGGCAGCGCTGCTGGCCCAGGACGAGGCGCCGACCACCACCGACGACGATGCGGCGACCGAGGCGGCGCCGCTGCCCGACGCGCTGCCCTATTCGGCGACGCTGGAGCCGGTCGCGGACGAGAACGCAACGGCGGCGCTGACCGGCGCCTCGAACCTGCTGAAGCTGCAGTCCAGCCCGCCTGCCGGCCCGGTCGGGCTGGTCCGCCGGGCGCTGGCCGACCGGGACCGGCTGTACGGTGCGCTGGGGGCGCTGTCGTATTACGGCGGCCAGATCAACATCACCATCGATGGCGTGGCCCTGGACGATCCCGGGCTGATCGACCGTCTCACCGCGCGGCAGGGCAAAGATCCGGTCAAGGTCTCGATCAAGATCGATCTCGGTCCATCTTATAAATTCAAGACCGTCAAGCTGGCCGACACCAACGGGTCGGATCAGCTGCCGCTGGTGATCGACCGGGAGCCGCTCGGCCTCGATCCCGGCAAGCCCGCGCTGTCGGCGACCATCCTGAGCGCCGAGGGCGCAATGGTGGCGCAGATGAACGACCAGGGCTATCCGCTGGCCAAGGTGCCGTCGCGCGACGCGGTGGTCGACCATGCCGACCAGACCATGGACCTGACCGAGTTTCTCGACCCGGGGCCCAAGGCCGGCTTCGGCCCGGTGACGGTGGAAGGCGAGGAGACGGTCCGGGAGAGCTTCATTCAGAGCCGCGTGCCCTTCGTCACCGGCCAGATCTACTCGCCGCAGCAGGTCCAGGACCTGCGCAAGGACCTGGCCGATCTGGGCGTGTTCAGCAGCGTCCGCGTCACCACCGCGGACCAGATCGACGCGCAGGGCAACGTCCCGGTGACGATCGCAGTACAGGAACGGCCGCTGCGCTTCATCGGCTTCGGCGCCAAATACGAGACCAATTACGGCGCCGGCGTGAACGCCTATTGGGGCCACCGCAACCTGTGGGGCGGGGCCGAGCAACTGCGCATCGACGGCGAGGTCAGCGGCCTCGGCTACAACGATGCGGGCCAGCCGAACTTCAAGTTCGGCGTGTCGCTGAAGGTGCCGGGCTTCTTCGACCGCAACACCACGCTCGACACCAAGGCCGAGGCGGTGCGCGAGGTGCTGGACGCCTACACCAGCACCCGCGGCCTGGTGCAGAGCATCGCCACCTACAAATACTCGAAGGAGATCGACCTGCTGGCCGGGCTCAGCTTCGAGACCGGCCATGTCGAGAACGACGAGGGCGAGTGGGACTACACCTTCGTCGGCATCCCGCTCGGCGCCAAGATCGACACCACCGACAACCTGCTGAACCCGAGCAAGGGCTACCGGGCCCAGCTGTCGCTGACCCCCTACCCCAGCTTCCTCGGCTCCTCGGTCGACATGGTCGTGGCCAAGGCGCTGGGGTCGACCTATATCGACCTGTCGGGCGGCGACGGCGACATCATCCTGGCCGGGCAGCTGGGCATCAGCAGCATCGCCGGGCCAGACATCGCCGACGTGCCGCCCGACAAGCGGCTCTATGCCGGCGGCGGCGGCAGCGTGCGCGGCTACAAGTACCAAAGCATCGGCCCGCTGAATAAGGACGACAAGCCGACCGGGGGCCTGAGTTCGATCATCGGCAGCCTGGAGCTGCGCTACAAGATCACGGACACGATCGGCATCGTGCCGTTCTTCGACGCCGGCGGCGTCTATGAGAAGAGCGTCCCGGATTTCGGCAGCGACATCCAGTACGCCGCCGGGCTGGGCGCCCGCTACTACACCGGCATCGGGCCGATCCGCGCCGACATCGCCGTGCCGCTGAACAAGCGCAAGAGCGACGACAGCTTCCAGCTGTACATCAGCATCGGGCAGGCCTTCTGATGCGCGCGCTGCGGATCCTCATCATCATCCTCGCGGTCGTCATCGGCCTGCCGGTGGCACTGCTGCTGATCGTCTTCGCCGCGGCGCAGACCGGCCCCGGCAAACGCCTGATCGCCGACCAGGCCGGCAGCCTGGCGAGCTCGCCGGAGATGCAGGTCTCGGTCGGCGCGATCGAGGGCTTCGTGCCCTTCGACATGACGGTGCGCGACGTCGCCGTGTCCGACCCTGCCGGCAAGATGGTCGCGGTCGACTGGGCCCGGCTGGCCTGGAGCCCGACGGCGCTGCTGCGCCGCACCCTTCGGGTCGACGCGGTCGAGGCCGGCACGGTCACGGTCGACCGCCTGCCCGCCGGCGGCGCCGAGCCGGAGCCGGAGCCGAGCTCGACCGGCTTCTCGCTGCCGCGGCTGCCGGTCGATATCCGGCTCGACCGGCTGAATGTGGAGCGGATCGCGGTCGGCCCGGCCGTCGCCGGGCTGGCGGCGACGCTGAGCGTGGCCGGCGACGCCCAGCTGGGCGACCCGTCGCAGGGGCTGGCCGCCAACCTCGCCGTCCGCCGCCTGGACGGCGCGGCCGGCGACATCACCGCCAGGCTGGCCTTCATTCCGTCGACCGAGCAGCTCGACGTCGCCGTGTCGGTGCAGGAGCCACCGGGCGGCCTGATCGCCAGCATGGCCCAGTTTCCCGGGCAGCCGCCGGTCGACCTCAAGCTTAACGGCACCGGCACCCTGCGCGACTGGCGCGCCACCTTGGCCGGCAAAGTCGGCGACCTGGGGAGCGTCGAGGGCCAGGTCCGGATCGAGCCGGGCGAGGGCCGCCGGCGCCTGACCGTCGATCTGAATGCCGACGCCGCCAAGCTGGTCCCGGCCGCGCTCGCCGCCACCGCCGCCCCGCTGCTGCAGGGCCGGACGACGCTGAAGGCCGAGGCCGAGATCGCCGATGCCGGCCCGATCACCATCCGCCAACTCGACGCCGCGGCCGCGGCCGGCAGCGTCTCGGTGACCGGCAGCGTGAACCCGACCGGCAACCAGATCGATCTCGCCTACAAGCTGCAGGCCGGCGCCGCTGCGGGCTTCGCCACGCTGCTGCCGCCCGGCACCGGCTGGGATTCGCTGACGGTCGACGGCACCGCCAAGGGCGCCCTGGATGCGCCGGTCGTCGTCGCTGCGATCCGCGGCGCCGGGCTGCGCCAAGCTCCGTACGCCGCCGGCACGCTGGCGGTCGACCTGACAGCGACGCCGCAGGGTCCGTTCTCCGACCCCGAGGCGCCGATCGGGCTGCACGTCACCGCCGCCGCCGACGGTCTGGCGCTTGGCGACCCGGTGCTCGAGACGGCCGCCGGCCACACCCTGCAGCTCAGCCTCGACGGCACCGCCACCCAGTCGGGCAAGACAGTGATCGACCGGCTGGAGACCCGGCTGGACGGGGCGGTGGTGACCGCGAGCGGCCAGGGCGACGCCATGGCTCCCTCCGGCGCCGGCACGCTGCACCTGACCGCCGCCGATCTCAGCCGCTTCTCCGGCCTGGTCGGCCAGCCGATTTCCGGCAACCTCGACCTCACGGTGAAGCCGAACCTGACCGCCGACGGCGCCGCCACCCTGGAATGGGACGGCACCATCGGCGAGGCGAATGTCGAAGCCACGCCCACCGCCGCGGTGCTGGGACAGCGGACCACCCTGACCGGCCGGGTCGAGCGCGACGCCGGCGGCAAGATCACCGTCTCCGGCATCAGCGTGAAGGGCGAGAAGGCCTCGCTCGACGCCGCCGGGACGCTGGACGGCGACGTGATTCAGGGCACGGTCAAGGCCGCGCTCGGCTCGCTCGCCGCGGTTTCGCCCGGAGTCGAGGGCGCGGTGTCGATCGACGCCGCCCTGTCCGGCACCATCGGCGCCCTTGGCGTCAAGGGCCAGGTGGTGGCCGAGGGGGTGAAGACCGCCGGCCATGCGGTCGAGCATCTGACCGTCGACATCGACGCCGCCGGCCTGCCCGCCGACCCCGCCGGCACGCTCAAGCTGGCCGGCATGGTTGATGGCAAACCCGCCACCGGCGACATCGTGCTGGCCCGGAAGCCGGATGGCGGCATCGATGTCAGCACGCTGGTGCTGGACGTCGCCGGCATCAAGGCCGACGGCAACGCCGCGGTGGCGGCGGACGGCAAGCCGGTCGGCGGCACCATTCGCCTGGCTGTGGCCGATCTCGGCGTGGTCGGCGCCTTCATCGGCCAGGCGCTGCGCGGCCAGCTCGACGCCACCCTGACTCTCGACCCCGCGGCCGGCGCCAAGATCGACCTCACCGCCAAGCGCGTCGCCTATGCCAACCAGGCCCAGCTCGGCGAGATCCGGCTGACCGGCACCGTGCTCGACCCGATGGTGGATGGAAGGCGCATCCAGGACGGCAAGCTGCTGGTCACCAACGCCACCGCCAGCGGCACCCCGATCAGCCGGGCCGAGCTGACCGTCGCCGGCACGATGCAGCAGCTGGCGCTGAAGCTGCAGGCCGCGACCGGCTACGGCACCGCCGACATGGCCGCCGATATCGGCCTGAACGGAGCCGAGACGGTGGTCGGGCTGAAGAGCCTGGCGATCCGCCAGTCCGGCCAATCGCTCACCCTGTCGAAGCCGGCCACCATCCGCGCCGGCGCCGCCGGCGTCGATCTCGGCACCATCGACCTCGCGGTCAGCGGCGGCGGCAGCGTCAGCTTGTCGGGCAAGGCCGGCGACGCGCTGGATCTGCGCGCCCGCATCGCCCGGCTGCCGCTCGGCCTGGCCTCGATCGCCAGCCCCGGCCTGCAGCTGCAGGGGCAGCTGAACGGCGACGCCACCATCACCGGCAGCGCCGCCGACCCCGGCGGCAAGTTCTCGCTGAAGATCTCCGGCGCCAAGATGGGCGGGCTGAACACCGCCGGCCTGCCGGCGGTCGACGCCACCGCCGACGGCACGCTGGGCGGGCAGCGTGTCACCGTCACCAGCCGGGTGACCGCCGGCCGCGCCCGGCTGGACCTGCAGGCCGCGGTGCCGCTGGGCGGCGGGGCGCTCTCGGGCTCGGCCAAAGGCCAGGTCGACCTGGCGATGTTCAACGACTTCCTGGGCGCGGGCGCCGACCGTATCGGCGGCCCGCTGTCGCTCGATGTCAGGATCGAGGGCACGCCCGACAGGCCCCAGGCCTCCGGCACCGTCACGCTGCGCAACGGCAGCTACCAAAACTCGGAATACGGCGTCCGGCTGCAGAACATCAACGCGACCGTCACCGGCGCCGGCGACAGCTTCCGCCTGACCAGCCTGTCGGCGAAGACGCCGGGCGGCGGCACCATCAGCGGCAGCGGCAGCGTCACCCTGGGTCCGCGCGGCAGCCTGCCGGTCGACCTGAAGATCCAGACCAGCAACGCGCTGCTAGTGTCCAGCGAGCTGGCGACGGTCCATGCCGACAGCGACCTGACCATGTCCGGCGACCTGTCGGCCGACGCGCTGTTCCAGGGCTCGATCAAGGTCCGCAATGCCGTCATCCAGATCCCCGACAGCTTCCCAGTCACGGTGACGCCGATCCCGGTTCGCCAGATCAACGTGCCGCCGGAATACGCGGCCCGGATGAAGGCCGAGGGCGTTGCCCTCAACACGGCCACGCCGCCGAGCCGGAACCGGAATCGGGATCGGAACCAGCCACAAAAGCCGCCATCGCAGATCCGGCTCGACATCAATGTCGATTCGCCGAACCAGTTCTACGTCCGCGGCCAGGGCATCGATGCCGAGATGCAGGGTCAGCTCCACATCTCTGGGACGACCTCCACCCCCGACATCGAAGGCAACTTCAAGATGCGCCGCGGCCAGATCTCGAAATTCGGCCAGCGCCTGGATTTCGAGCACGGCAATCTCAACTTTGACGGCGGGGCGCTGGATCCGCGGCTGGACTTCCTGGCCTCGACCCGGGCCGGCGATGTCACCGCCTATATCCAGGTCGGCGGCTATGCCTCGAAACCGGAACTGACGCTGAGTTCGTCGCCGGAGCTGCCGCAGGACGAGGTGCTGTCGCGCCTGCTGTTCGGCCAGGCCACCGGCCAGCTCAGCCCGACCCAGGCGATCCAGCTGGCCCAGGCGGCAGCGGAAATGGCGGGGGTCGGCGGCGGCGGCACCGGCCTGCTCGGCGGCATCCAGAAGTCGCTCGGCCTCGACCAGCTCGACTTCAACACCGACGCCTCCGGCGGCTCCGCGATCGGCCTCGGTCGATACCTCACCAAGGGTGTCCGCGTCGGGGTGGAACAGGGCATCGACGCCGGCAGCACCCGGGCCACGGTCACCATCGACATCACCGACAACATCAAGGGCAAGGCCGAGGCCGGCGGCGACAGCGGCGGCGGCGTCGGCGTGACCATGGAATGGGATTACTGACGCAGACGGCGGCTCACCGGTCAGGCTCCGCGTCGTCCTGCGGGATCGCCACCGCCCCTTCCGGCAGGTGCTGGCGCAGGAACTCGGCCAGCATCTCGATCTCGCCGCGGCGGGCCGCCCCGCGCCGCCAGACCAGCCCGATCCGGCGTGACGGCTGTGGCGCGTCGAAGGGCCTGATCGCGATGTCGCTGTCGGCAGTGGTCGGCGCGGTGCAGGCCAGGGCGGGCAGCAGCGTGATGCCGATCCGCCCGGCCACCATCTCGCGCAGGGTGGACAGGCTGGTGGCGCCGAACGAATCCTCCTGCGTCCGCGCGGCGCTGCGGCACACCTCCAGCGCCTGGTCGCGCAGGCAGTGCCCGTCCTCCAGCAGCAGCAGATGCTCGCCCGCCAAGTCGGCCGGCGTCACCCGGTTGGCCCGGGCCAGCCGATGCCCGGTCGGCACCGCCAGCAGGAACGGCTCGTCGAACACCGGCAGCGAGTCCAGCTTCGCATCCTCGACCGGCAGGGCCAGCAGCGCCGTCTCCAGCTCGCCGCGGCGCAGCCGCTCGACCAGCCGGTCGGTCAGGTCCTCGCGAAGATAGAGGCGGAGGTCCGGATAGGTGCGGTGCAGCGTGCGCATCAGCCGCGGCAGCAGATAGGGGCCGAGCGTCGGGATCACGCCGAGCCGGAAGTCGCCGGCCAGCGGCGCCGCCTGGTCGCGGGCGGCCAGCAGAAGGTCCTGGGTCTCGGCCAGGATGCGCCGGGCGCGGGCGACCACCCCGTCGCCCAAGGGGGTCAGGATGATCCGCCGCTTCGACCGCTCGAACAGCGGCCCGCCCAGCATCTCCTCCAGTGCCTGGACCTGGGCGCTGAGCGAGGGCTGGCTGACATGGCAGGCGGCCGCGGCCCGGCCGAAATGGCGCGTGTCGGCGACCGCGACGACATAGCGGAGCTGCCGCAGGGTGATCGGTTGGTTCATAGGCTCAAACTATCATAATTGTCGGAACAATCGATTTGATTGTGGGACTCCGGCTTGCTATGTCCTTGCTGCACTGCGGCACCAACTCTGTTGCGCCGCACACAAAAACCCCACGAAAAGATCCCACGGAGCCTCTCGATGCCCATGCTGACCATTGGCGACACCTTCCCGGATTTCTCGCTCCAGGCGGTCGTCTCGACCAATCCGAAGGACGCCTTCACGCAGATCGACCGCGCCGCCAGCAAGGGCAAGTGGAAGATCGTGTTCTTCTGGCCGAAGGACTTCACCTTCGTCTGCCCGACCGAGATCGCGGCGTTCGGCAAGCTGTCCGGCGACTTCGCCGACCGTGACGCGCTGACCTACGGCGTCTCGACCGACAGCGAGTTCGTGCACCTGGCCTGGCGCCAGAACCACGCCGACCTGAAGGAGCTCCCGATCCCGATGCTGGCCGACATCCGCAAGGATCTCAGCCGCGCGCTCGGCATCCTCGAGAAGAACGAGGAAGTCTGCCTGCGCGCCACCTTCATCGTCGACCCGGAGAACATCATCCGCTTCGTCTCGGTCAACGACATGTCGGTCGGCCGCAACCCGCACGAGGTCCTGCGCGTCCTCGACGCGCTGCAGACCGACGAGCTGTGCCCCTGCAACTGGCAGAAGGGCGAGGAGACCCTGCAGGCCGCCTGATCCGGCGCCTTGCCCTCTCCGGCCGGCCCCGAGCGGGCCGGCCCCTGCCTTTTCCAAGTCCCGCCGGAGCCCCCCATGTCGATCGACACGCTGAAGGCCAGCCTTCCCGACTACGCCAAGGATCTGAAGCTCAACCTGTCCTCGGTCCTGACCTCGCCCGGCGTGACAGCGCAGCAGATCTGGGGCTCGGCCCTGGCCAGCGCCTATGCCTCGCGCAACGCCACCGTGATCAAGGCGATCGCGGCCGACGCGGCGCAGCACCTGTCGCCCGAGGCGCAGGGCGCCGCCAAGACCGCGGCGGCGATCATGGGCATGAACAACATCTACTACCGCTTCACCCACCTGGTGTCCGAGAAGGACTACGCGACCATGCCGGCGCGGCTGCGCATGAACGCGATCGCCAACCCGGGCGTCGACCAGGTGGATTTCGAGCTGTATTCGCTGGCGGTGTCGGCGATCAACGGCTGCGGCATGTGCATGGACAGCCATGAGCAGGTCGTGGCCAAGAAGGGCGTCGGCAAGGACGTGGTCCAGGCCGTGATCCGGATCGCCGCGGTGATCCACGCCGTGGCCGCCACCCTGGACGCCGAGGAGAAGCTGGCCGCCTGACGGCCCCCGGCTCCGGCACGATGCAAGGCCCGCCTCCGGCGGGCCTTCTCTTTTCCCGCTGTGCCGGCAGCCTCTATTTGCTGATCGGAAGCTTCGCCAGATAGTCGATGATCGGGCCCACATCCTCCGGCACGACCGGGGCCTTGTATGTCTTGATCATCTTGTTGACCACGGCCGTCCAGGCGTCCTTCGACAGGGCCGGCTGGTTCAGCACCATGCCGGCCGAATGGCAGGCCAGGCAGTTGTTGTTGATCGCATCCGCCTGGGATCCTCCCGGAAACATCCGATCGCTGTCGGGAAGGTCGACCGAGACCGATTTGAGCTCGAACGGTGTGGCGGCCCGAACCGTCCAGGCCGCCGGCACGGCGCATAGCAGGCCGGCCGCGATCCACAGAATGCGGAACATCGCAATCCTCCTCAGGCCGCCGTGATGTCGATGGTCTCGATGACGTTGCGCATGAAGCCCGCCGGATTCCAGTTGGGCTTGTCGGGCTGGGCTTCGCCCTTGCTGTTGGTGCAGCGGACCGCCACGGTATGCCTGCCCGGGGGCAGCGACGCGGTCTCGGCAGTCCATGCCCGGAAGCTGTATTGGCCATGGTCGGCATCCAGCCGGGTCGGCTGCCAGCTGCCACCGTCGATCGAGACGTCCACGGCGGCGACCCCGCAGTCCCCGCCAAAGGCGAGGCCGCGAAGCGCGGCCGGCTTGCCGGCAGGCAGGGTGCCGCCCGTCGCTACATTCGTGACGAAGGACCGCGGCACCATCCGGTTGATCGGGACCGTGGGCACGCCCGTCTGGCCCGGCTTGATGTCGGCATGCGGCGTGTCCGGGATGGTGTAGGCGGTCTTCATCCAGTAATTCGTGTCGGGCTGATCCAGCACCTCGATATCGCTCACCATCTTGACCCAGTAGGTCGCGTACCAGCCGGGCACGACCAGCCGCAGCGGGAAGCCGTTCACCAGCGGCAGCTGCGCGCCGTTCATGGCGTAGGCGATCATCACCTCGCCATCCCGTGCATGGTCGATGTCGAGCGACTTGATGAACCGCGGCGCGTCCTCCACCACCGGCTCGTCCAGGCCGCGCAAGCGCACCTGGACGGCGCCAGGTTTGACGCCGGCCCGGTCCAGCACGTCCCTCAGCCGCACGCCGGCCCACACCGCGTTGCCCATGGCGCCGTTCGCCCATTGCCCCCCGGGCACCCGCGGCTCGAAGAAGCCGCGCGAATTGCCGGAGCACTGATTGACGGCGGCCAGCTCGACTCGCGGGAGGCCATGCAGAATGTCATCGAGCGACAGGGACAGGGGCTGGCTGACATGCCCGTGCACGGCGAGCCGAAAGCTGCCGATATCGATCTCGGTCGGTATGACCGCCCAGTGCCAGCGCACATAGAACTGGTCGTTCGGGGTGAACACGCCCTTGTCGAAGACGTCCCAGGGAGTCTCCAGCATCGGCGGGCGCGTCCGCTGCACGATCATCGCCCCCTTTTCCGGGAAGTCGGTGGCGATTCGCCGCGCGCCCGGACCGCCCGGCAAAGGCAGATCGACCATCGACTGCGACCGGGCCGGAGCCGACATCATGGCCAGGCCGCCCAACCCCGCCATGCCGAGCAGGCGCCGGCGGCTCATCGCGTCTCGGCGCGGATCGGTCTCGAATGCTGAAGCCATCTTCGAAGTCCCTGGTGCGACGCGTGCCAGGCCGGTCAGATCCGATCGCCGGGCCCGCGGTCATGAGGAGCATCGAACGGTGTCACGAAAGGGTCAATCGATCCAACGGATTGATCTTGTGATTTTGATCGACAATGTTGATTGGCCTATTCCGCCGCCAGCCGGTCGAGCGGGATGCGGCGCCGGCGGGTGGAGCGGTCGGCCAGCACCATCGGCATGCCGTCGGAGCAGGTCTCGATCCGCGCCTCGACGCCGTAGACCCGGCGCAGCATCTCGGCGGTGACCACTTCGCGCGGTTCGCCGCAGGCGGCGACGCGGCCTTCCTGCAGCACCAGCACCCGGTCGGTGAAGCGCACCGCCTGGTTCAAATCGTGCAGCGCGATCAGCACGCACAAGCCCCGGCTGCGCGCCAGGTCGCGGATCAGGGTCAACACCTCGACCTGGCGCTGCAGGTCGAGCGCGCTGGTCGGCTCGTCCATCAGCAGGATGCGCGGGTCGCGCACCAGCGCCTGGGCGATCGACACCAGCTGCTTCTGGCCGCCGCTGAGCTCGCCCAGATTGCGCATGGCGAGATCGTCGATCTCGAGCAGCCCGAGCGTGCGGGTGACAGCGTCGAGATCGCTGTCGTCGACGCGCCAGCCGGCGCTGCTCTTGCGCGCCAGCAGCACGGATTCGAGCACGGTCAGGACGGCGTTCACCGCCGCCTCCTGCGGCAGGTGGCAGGGGCGGCTGGGATCGCCCTGGGTCCAGCTGCCGGCCGGGCGGCCGTCGATCAGCACCTCGCCCGGGCCGCCGATCAGCCCGGCGATGCGGCGGAACAGGCTGGACTTGCCGACCGCGTTCGGCCCGATCACGGCGGTGACCTCGCCACCCGCCATCACCGGGGTGGTGATGCCGTGCAGCACCGCCCGGCGGCCATAGGCGACCGAGACGTCGCGCAGCTCCAGAGTGACAGGGCTCATTGCCATGCGCGGCGCCGGCTGGTCAGGATCAGGCTGAAGAAGAAGGGCACGCCGACCAGGGCGGTGATCACCCCGATCGGGAAGATCACGCCCGGCACGATCGACTTCGACACGATCGAGGTGGCCGACAGCATCAGCGCCCCGGCCAGGGCCGAGGCCGGCAGGAAGAAGCGCTGGTCCTCGCCGATCAGCATGCGCGCGATATGCGGCCCGACCAGGCCGACGAAGCCGATGGTGCCGACGAAGGCGACCGGCACCGCAGCCAGCAGGCTGACCGCCAGGATCGTCTCCAGCCGCAGCCGGCGGACATCGATGCCGAAGCTGCGCGCCTTGTCCTCGCCGAGGCGCAGCGCCGTCAGCTGCCAGGCCCGGCGCGCCATCAGCGGCAGCAGCACGACGAGGACGATCGACGTGACCGCGAGCTTGCCCCAGCTCGCCTTGCCCAGGCTGCCCATGGTCCAGAACACCACCGCGGCCAGCGCCTGCTCCGACGCCACATATTGCAGCAGCGACAGCAGGGCGTTGAAGGTGAAGACGATGGCGATGCCCAGCAGCACCACCGTCTCCATGGTCACGCCGCGGCGCTGGCTCAGCGCGTGCAGCCCGAGCGACGCCACCAGCGCCATCAGGAAGGCGTTGACCGGCACCATGATGTCGGTCAGGGCCGGGATCAGCGCTACGCCGAGCACGATCGCCAGCGCCGCGCCGAAGCTGGCGGCCGCCGAGATGCCGAGGGTGAAGGGATCGGCCAGCGGGTTGTTCAGCACCGTCTGCATCTGGGCGCCGGCCACCGCCAGCGCGGCACCGACCACCACCGCCATCAGTGCCACCGGCAGGCGGATGTCCCAGATCACCACCCGCAGCGTCGCCGGGACGTCGGCGGGAGAGACCAGCGCCGACACCACCTCGGCGACGCCGTAGCGCGCCGGGCCGATGCCGATGTCGAGCACCAGGCTGACCAGCAGGGCCGCGGCCAGCGCCGCGAGCAGCAGCAGCTTCCGCCGCGCCAGGCCGCGATAGGCGGCGCGGCCGGCGCGCAGATGGGTGTCGATCGGGATCGGGGAGGTGTGGTCGACCATAAGAACCTTCAGCCCGCCGGGGTCAGCGAGACCCAGTAGCCGGGCCGGTACGGGATCGGCAGGAAGCGCTCGTGCAGGGTGCGGAACGTCGCCTCCGGGTCGAGGTCGGCGAACAGGTCGGGGTGCAGCCATTTGGCGATCTGCTGCACCCCGACGAACTGGTACGGGCTGTCGTAGAACTGGTGCCAGATGGCGTGGACGCGGCCGTCGGCCACCGCCTTGACACCGGTATAGGCCGGGCGCCGCACCAGCGCCGCCAGCCGGTCCTTCGCCGCCGCCTGGTCGGCATCGGGGCCGAGCCCGACCCAGCCGCCATCGGGTACGAACTGCGACCAGTTGGCGCCGGTGGCGATGACCACGTCCGGGTTGGCGACCGTCACCTGCTCCGGGTTCAGCACGCCGAAGGCGCCGGGGATCAGGTCGGCGGCGATGTTGGTGCCGCCGGCCATCCGCACCATGCGACCGAAATTCTCGTCGCCGAAGGTGGCGCAGCATTCGGCGCCCCAGCCGGTGCCGGCGGCGCGCTCGATCATCACCTTCGGGCTCGACGCGTCCGCCTTGGACAGACGGTCCAGCACCAGGCCCAGCTGCTGCCGGTAGAAGGCGATGAAGTCCTCGGCCCGGTCCTGCCGGCCGAGGATCTGGCCGAACAGCCGCACGCTCGGCTCGGTGTTGGTGAAGGGCTCGTCCCGGAAATCGATGAAGACGGTGGCGATGCCGGCGCCCTCCAGCGTCTTGACCAGCCCGGATTCCTCCGCCGCCTGCTTCTGGCCGAGCAGCAGGAACAGCACGTCGGGCTTCAGCGCGATCGCCTGCTCGGCGTTGAAGGTCCCCTCCTCCGGGTCGCCGATGTCCGGGATGGCGTCGATGCCGGGGAACTTCGCCTGGTACAGCCGGTAGGTGTCGAGGTCGGAGCGCTCGAACTCGTCCTTCCAGCCGGCGATGCGGCCAATCGGGTTCTCGCGGTCGAGCGCGGCGACGATGTAGATCTGCCGCCCCTCGCCGAGCAGGATGCGCTCGACATGCTTCGGCACCTCGACTGTGCGGCCGGCCAGGTCGGTGACCGAGACCTTGTCCTCCGCCGCGGATGCCATGCCGGCCCAGAGGCCCAGCGCCACCACGGCCAGGAGCCTTGTCATCGAAGCCATCGCCACCCCCCTCGTGAACCGGGGTTGGGTATCATGCGGCAGTTGCGATTGCGAGTGCTTTTCAATCTCGCCGACTGATGCTGCACCGCACCTTCGCTCTCTGGCATGCTGTTGCCGCAGCCCCGGAGTCGCGATGATCCGCCCGACCCTGCCTCGTCTGGATCCGATCCATGTCCGCCAGGCGGTGCGGGGCGCGATCGCCGCCGTCGCCGCCTATGCCCTGGCCGAGGCCTTCGGCTTGCCCAAGGGCTACTGGTCGGTGCTGACCGCGGTGATCGTGCTGCAGGCCACGCTCGGCGCCACGCTGGGCGCCACCATCGACCGGCTGCTCGGCACCCTGATCGGCGCCGTGTTCGGGGTGATCGGCGCGGTGCTGTCCGGCCCTTCTGCCCTGAGCACCGGCGCGGTGCTGCTGCTGGTGATGCTGGCCACGGTCTACATCGCGGCCCGGCGGCCCAATCTGCGCCTGGGCGCGGTCACCGCGGCGATCGTCATGCTGTCCGACCCGAGCCATGCCGATCCACTGGGCGCGGCCTTCCAGCGGGTGGCGGAGATCAGCCTGGGCACGGTCGTCGGGGTGCTGGCCGCCCTGCTGATCCTGCCGGTCCGCGCCCGCGACCATCTGCGCGAGACCGCCGCAGAGCTGCTGGGCCAATGCGCCGGCCTGCTTGCCCTGGTCGCCGGGCGCCTGGGCGGGGCGGAGGGGGACGCGACAGCGATCAACCAGCGCATCCGCACGCTGATGCGCAAGGCCGAGGGCCAGCTGGACGAGGCGCGGCGCGAGCGGCCCGGCGCGATCCCGGAGCATCTCGACCCCGCCCCGATCATCCGCACGATCCGCCGCCTGTGGTACAGCGAGATCATCCTCAACCGGGCGGCCCACACCCCGCTGTCGCCGGCGTTGCAGGCGGCGCTAGGGGCGACGCTGGACCAGGCGGTGACGGCGGCGAAGAAGCGGATGACCGCCCTGGCCGCTGCACTGGAGGCCACAGCGGCGCCGGGCGACGGCAGTGCCCTCGACCTGGCCGTGGTGGCGCTGCAGAGCAGCGTCGACGCCCTGCGGGGCGCCGGCGGCGACGGGCTGGACGGCCGCGAATTCGGCCAGGCCTTCGCCCTGGCCTTCACCTTCGCCCAGCTCCGCGACAACCTCGCCGACCTCGCCGAGCGGCTGCGCGAGCAGGCGGGCGAGGCGACGGCGCCGCTGTCGGCGGACTGACATCGGGGAGAGCGCCATGACCGCATCCGGAATCCACGCCATCCTCTATGCCCTCTTCGACGCCGAGGAGCGGCTGGACCGCGCCGCCATGCGCCGGCAGGTCGAAGCGTGCCTGGAGGCCGGGGTCGCCGGCATCGCCGCGCTGGGCCTGGCCACCGAGGTGGCGAAGCTGAGCTTCGACGAGCGCCGGGCGGTGATGGATTGGGTGGCCGAGGATGTCGGCGGCCGGGTGCCGGTCGGCTTCACCATCTTCGGTTCGTCGGTGGCGGAGCAGGTGGCCATGGTTCGGACGGCGGAGGCGGCCGGAGCCGGCTGGCTGATCCTGCAGCCGCCCGCGGCCGGGAACTACGGCGCCAGTGAGTATCTCGACTTCTTCAGCCGGGTGATGGGAGCGACGGCGCTGCCCGTGGCGATCCAGAACGCGCCGCAATATCTCGGCCGCGGCCTGGCCGCCGACGACGTCGCCCGGCTGATGCGGCGCCATGCCAACATGACCTTGATCAAGGCGGAGGGATCGGCCGTCGAGATCGAGCGGCTGATCGCCACGACCGAAGGAAAGCTGCGGGTGTTCAACGGCCGCGGCGGGCTGGAGATGATCGACAGCCTGCGCGCCGGCTGCAGCGGCTTCCTGCTGGCGCCGGACGCGGTCGACCACGCGGTGGCGATCCAGCGTCTGTACGAGGCCGGGGACGAGGCGGCCGTTGCCGAGGCCTATGCCCGGGTGGCGCCGTCGATCGTCTTCGTCATGCAGTCGATCGAGACGCTGATCTGCTACGGCAAGCGCCTGTTCGCCGCCCGGGCGGACCTGGCGGTGCACGACCGGGCGCCGGCGCTGCGCCCGACCGAGTTCGGCCTCGATCTGGTGGCGCGGCATGCCGCGGCGCTGGGACCCTTCCGCCGCCAGGGCTGAACGTCAGTTCCGCAGCACGTTCGACAACTCGCGCATCTGGGTGCGGGCGCGCAGCAGGAAGAAGCCCTGCACCGCCAAGTGGTTGGGCTGGAACATGGCGTCGGCGCGGCCGTTCATCACCACCAGCGGCCGCAGCTCCGCCGCCTCGCGCAGGTTGTCGACCATCTCGTCCCAGATCTTGGTCGCGCCGGACTGGGCGATCACCCCTTCGAAGTCGCGGCCGAGGGCGCGCAGCACCAGGAAATAGGCGTAGAGCCGGCCCTTGGTGGCGTAGAAGATGTCGTCGGCCTGGGTGTCGATCAGCCAGCCGCGGCTGGCCTCGATATGGTCGGCGATCACCGAGGATTGTGAGCCGAGATCGGCGGCGAAGCGGTCGATCGTCTGCAGCAGGTTGTCGGCCCGCCGCTCGAACGGCGCGGTGCCGGCGGCGACCCGGTCGTTGTAGCTGCGCAGCGCCCGGGCGGCGGCGCGGTATTGCGATTCCGACGACGCCGTCGGCGCCCAGGAGGTGCTGAGGTCGAACAGCCAGATCGTGCCGGGGTAGCGCAGCAGCCCGGTGGCGCGGTCGAGATCCGGGTCCACCTGCGACGAGCCGCGCGACCGGCCGATCTGGTCGCCCATCTCGGCGGTGAAGCGCGACAGGGCGTAGATGATGCCCTGCTGGTAGTTCGGCATGTTGTCGAGCAGCCAGCCGGGCAGGAAGAACGGGTCGTTCGCGGTCCAGCGATGGGCGCCGCCGGTCTCGCGCTCGGTCAGCACCGCGGCGATCTCCACCGCCTGGCTGCCATTGGCCACCGGCACGGCCGGGGCGAAGTCCGGATCGTCGTCGATCGAATGCACGATGAAGGCGCCGACCGCCATGTACAGCACGAACAGCACGACCAGCCCGCCGATGCCCCAGCCGAGTGCGCGGGACCAGCGTCGGCCGCCGGCCTGGGCCGGCGCGGCCGGTGGAACGGTGCCGGTCGCCCTGCGCCGCCGGAACAGGCCGCCCAGCCGGGCGCCCCAGCCGCGACGGGCGGGCGCCGGACCGAGGTCCTCCTGGAAGATGTCGTCCGGCCGTTCGCTCACCTGCCCCTCGTCCGCTGGTGGTATCGACGAACAGAATGGCGATGGCGGCAGCTTCGTGCCAGCCCCGTCGCGGCGGCGCCGACACCATCGGCCACGCACGCCGGCGACGCCGCAGCCTCAGCCGTGGCGACGGAAAGACATCTGCAAAGGAGGAACATAGAGTCAAGACCGACCACCGCTGAGGATCGACGCGATCCGAGGCTCGCGACCGGAGGCATGGATGGTCTCGCCGCCTTCGCCGGGGTCACGGCTTCGGGCCTGGAGCGGCCTTCCTCAGCCTTTCGATGCCGCCGTGAAGACCGCCAGTTGAGCGTCGAAAGCGCGCTTGTATGCGGGCCGCGCTTCGCCCCGGGCGACATAGGCGGAGATATTGGGGTGCTCCGCCAGCAGATCCGATCCCTGCAGCCGGCGCAGCACCGTCACCATCAGCAAGTCGCCGGCGCTGAACGCGCCATCGAGCCACTCGGCATCGCCAAGCCGACGGGACAGGCCGTCCAGCCGTTTCCGGATGGTGTCCTCAAGGGCCCGCAGGCGCTGCTCGTACCAAGGCTGGTCGCGCTCGAGGATCCTGGCGAGGGCGCGGTCGAAGACCGGCGGCTCCACCGTGTTGAGCGCCGCGAACATCCACGCGATCGCGCGCGCCCGGGCGTTCGCATCGTCCGGCAGCAGGCCGGCATGGCGCTCGGCAATGTGGAATACGATCGCCCCCGACTCGAACAGGGCGAGATCGCCGTCTTCGTAGGTGGGGATCTGCCCGAAGGGCTGAAGCGCGAGATGCGCGGGCTCCTTCATCGCCTTGAACGAAAGCAGACGAACCTCGTAGGGCTGGCCCACCTCTTCGAGCGCCCAGCGGACGCGCATGTCACGCGCCAGCCCATTGCCGCGATCGGGCGAGCGTTCAAAGGCGGTAATCGCAATGGTCATCGTCGGTCTCCAGAGACTGCCTGTCTTGAAGACGATCGGCCAAGCGGGAGTCCGACACCCCGGGATCATCCTCCCGGACTCTGAGCGCGGAAGGCAGATTCGGCGGCCAACGAACTTTGGATCACAATGACTGTGGTCGCGCCACCGCGGAACGACATGGTCTTGTGCGCCCGGAGGGCCGGCTTGACGGGAGACAGGGTCACCGAACGAGAGGCATTCATATGAAGATCATCTCGCACGGCGAGCAGGCACGCGAGGAATGGCGGGCAGGAGTGGAAACACGAATGCTTGCGTCGGCCTGCAACGGCGCCCGTCAACTCTGCATGTTCGAGCAATGGATAGCCCCATCCATGGGCGCTCCGACACACAGCCACGCGGTCGAAGAGGTGCTGACAGTCGTTTCAGGCGAGGCCGAAATCTGGGTCGATGACAAGGCTGCCGTTCTGATCGGCGGCCAGACGCTCATTGTTCCGGCCGGGTGCAGGCATGGCTTCCGAAACACCGGATCAGGCACGCTTCATATGCATGCTGTGCTCGCGTCTTCGATTTTCGAGGCAGTCTACGATGACCGCGGGCTCGTCCGACGCTGGCTTCCAGCAGCAGACGATTCGGAATGACACCGGTTTTCAACCGAGAGACTGGTCCGCTGCGGCTGCCCGGCTGGTCTTTCGCCGATCGAGGGGTCTGATTCATGGACGACGAAGCCCTCCCCATTCTTGATTGCCATCAGCACTTCTACGATGCAGGGCGCCTGCGCTACCCGGTGTTCGCACAACGCAGCGCCGGCTTCGAGGCCCTTGTCGGCGATTACAGCGCCTTGCCGCGGGTGTACCGTCCCGAGGATTATGCGCGGGACTCGGCCGGGTTGAACGTCGTCAAGACGATCTGGGCCGAGTTCATCTCGGACGATCCGGTGGGCGAGGTGCGATGGGCCGAGGAGCTGGCGCGGGCGACCGGCCGGCCGAACGGCATGATCGGGCTCGTCGACTTCCGCAGCCCCGATCTGGAGCGCACACTGGATCTTTACGTTTCAGCGGGCCCCATCCGGTGCGTTCGCCAGCATCTGGGCTGGCATCCGACAGACCCGCGGCTGCGCTTCGCGTCCGGGCCGGACCTCCTCTCCGATGCCGCCTGGCGACGCGGGGTGGCGTCGCTCCGCGGCCGCGAGCTCGTCTGCGAGATCGAGATCTTCGGTCCCCAGCTGTTCGATCTCGCCGCCGTGGCGGCCGCCTGCCCCGACATCCAGTTCGTCCTGCCGGTCATGGGCTGGCCCCTCGACCTGACGAGCGAGGGCCGGTCGGCCTGGAAGCGCGGCGTCGCCGCTGTCGCCGCCCGGCCCAATGTCGCGCTCAAGATCTTCGGGATGGAGTGCATCTTCGGCATCCGCTGGACGGTGGCCCAGGTCCGGCCGTGGATCCTGGACGCCATCGATGCCTTCGGCCCGCGCCGCTGCATGTTCGCGAGCCATATGCCGATCTGCAGATTGGCCTGCAGCTTCCGGCAGCTCTATGACGCCTATCTCGAGGTGGTCAACGGCTGCAGCCCTGCGGAGAAGCGCCAGCTGATGTGCGACACGGCTGCGAGCGTCTATGCCCTGTAGGGCTCAGCCGAACGGCACGACAGTGGTCATGATGCCGGTGAAATGCAGGGCGCTGCCGGCCAGCACGAACAGGTGCCAGACCATGTGGTTGAAGGGCAGCCGCTCCCACACATAGAAGGCGACGCCGGCGGTGTAGGCGAGGCCGCCGGCCACGATCCAGCCGACCGCGGCCCCGCCGAGCGACGACCAGACCGGGCCGATCGCCACCAGGATCAGCCAGCCCATGCCGAGATAGAGCGGCAGCGCAATGTGGCGGCCGTAGCGGCGCAGGCCGAGGCGCAGCGCCACGCCGGTGATCGCCAGCCCCCAGATCACCGCGAACAGCCCCCAGCCCCAGGTGCCGCGCAGGCCGAGCAGCAGGAACGGCGTATAGGTGCCGGCGATGAGCAGGTAGATCGAGGCATGGTCGAGCAGGTTGCAGGCATGCCTGAACCGGGGCGTGCGCGCCGCATGCAGCAGGGTGGACGACACATAGGTCAGCACCAGCGTCGCACCGTAGATCGCCAGGCTGACGATCTCGAGCGCGCCGCCGTAGAGGCTGGCCAGGATCACCAGGGCCACCAGCCCCGCAACCGCGAGGACGGCACCGACGCCGTGGGTGATCGCGTTGGCGATCTCCTCGGCCAGGGTCTCGGTGTGGGGGACGATCCCTTCGGTCATGGCATCAATCTAGCATCCGATCCAGCAGCCGCCATGCGGCGCGATCTTCCCCGAGCCGCGTCGATCGTCAGGGCGAGTCCTCACTCTTCGGCGGGTTGCCGGACAAGGCAAAACAAAAGCCATGATTGACGATAAAAGAATTTAATTTTGATCGATATTGAATAGATCTCCAATTGTCGCTCGCTGCTCCGTCAAATCCGCTTGTCAGATTTCGTTTCATTTGTAATGGTGGAAATCAGATTCGAATCTGTGGTTCGGCGTTTCGCCACCAGATCCATAGATTTCGATGTTTCCGAGATCACATGGTCAAAGGGAGGCGAACTTGCATCCATGCCTGCGTCGACCGTGCAGCATGTCCTTCGTGAGTTCGCCCGCCTCCCGTTGAGAGCGCTCGTCCATCCCGGTGCCGGGACGGGATTTCGTCCCCTTCCCTGTCAGGGCGAGGAGGCGAAGCCGCCTTCTTTGAGTTCAGGAAGGGGCCATCCAGAGGCCGGTGCGAGTGGCCCTGGATGGCCACGCCCCTTCGGGGTTCGCCATGACGGATCGATGATCCCAACACCGAATATCGCAACGCACCGAAAATCCGACCCAATCAAAAAGGAGCCGATCGTGGGGGAATCTGAGCCGACAAGCTTACTGGAGCGCGTGCGGCAGAAGACACTTCGTTATTCAAGACAGATAGCTCTGGCGCTGATCCTCGCGATGTCCGGCGCGGGCCTGGCCCACTCGCAGGATCTGGCGACACGGGCCAACCAGACGGCCTATGGCGGCCGGATCGGCGTGCCCCTCAAGCAAGGCGACTTCGTCTATCTTCCCACCGGATCCACAGTCGCGGCATGGGACTACCGGATTCCGGAGGCGCCCCGGCTGGCCGGCGACACGCGACGGCAGCCGCTGCCCGGCGTCATCACCGCGATCGCGTCCCGCGGCCGATATCTTTACGCCAGCTGGGAGCGGGGCGGCAGCTCCTCGGGCCTGGCCATCTATTCCCTCCTCGATCCAGGGCGCCCGAGGCTGATCGACGGCGGCCTGCTGCGGAAAGGTGCATCGCCCGAAAACATCACGGCGATCTCGATCGACGGGGATTTTCTCTACGCGTTCGACAGCGAAAGAGGCGTGGTCGTCCACTCCCTGGCCGATCCGCTGTACCCCAGAGCCATCCGGGTGGTCGCGGGCGGCCCCGCCGATGTGGTCGGCATGGCCGGCAACCGCATCTTCACGTCCGCCCGGACCTGGCTGGGCGATACCTTGCTGCAGGTCTTCGACAACAGCCGGAAGACCTTTCCCAAGCAAGTGACCAGTCAAAATCTGGACGGCTTCGAGAATTTCCGCCTGCAGTTCGCCTGGCCGCTCGCGGTGGGGTTCGGGCTGAGCGTCAACCTGTATTACCTGCCGCCGTGGGGAGGCCCGCCGCTGCTGTGGGGGAGTGCGGCGCCGGGCGAAGCGCTCTTCAACGGCTTCATCGCCGGCGACAAAGCCTATGGCTTCGGGGCATCCGGCGTCAGCGTCTGGAGCCTGCGCCTGCCGGTCCGCCGGATCGGCCGCGCCGACTTCGCCAATGCCTTCGCCGCGGAGACGACCGCGGTCCAGGGCCAGTTCGGATGGGTGGCCACCACCACCGATCAGCTGGCGCTCTTCGACACCGGCAGGACGGCATCGCCCCGCCTGGCCAGCGTCGTCGACACTCTTGGCGGCGCTGATGTCATGGACGCGGCTCTCATCGACCGCAGTCTGGTCCTGCTGCAGAACGTCTATGGGCTGAGCGCGGCCAACGACGATGACCTGGCGCCGACGGGAAGGTTCGACGCCGACCTGCCGAAGGCCAAGCAGGCCCGCGCGTTCGAGGACATGGCGGTCGATGGCAGGCGGGGCTATCTGGCGGCCTGGGGCTATGGGCTGATCGTCGTCGATCTCGGCAACCCGTCATCGCCGCGCGAACTGGGGCGCCTGCCCGCCCAATTCTCCTCCGCGGTCGCGGGGAAGGGCCGGCATGTCTATCTCGGCACGGCCACGAACGGGGGCTCGGTGACGGCCGTCGACGTGTCGAACCCTGCCCGCCCGGTGGTGCGAGGCGCGGTTCCGGTGGACACCCGCGTCGAGCGGCTGCAACTGGCCGGACGGTTTCTCTTCGCCGCCACCGCGCCGGACGTCGCGGGAGGGCCTTCGGGGGGCTTGCGCATCTTCGATGTCGGCAACCCCTCGCAGATCAGCGAGATCGGACGCTACACCGACGATTGCGACTTCGCGAGCGACCTGGCCCTCAGCGACGATGCCAGGACCATCCACCTGCGATGCTCGACCGGCCTCCATATCGTCGATGTGACCCAGCCGAGCCGGCCGGTCCGCGTCGGATTCCACGCGGCCAGCCAGGCTGGCCGGGCGATCGCGCTGGGCGCCGGAACGGTGTTCGTCGCGACGGACGGAGATGTCGAGGAGGTCGATATCCGCAATCCGCGCCAGCCGACCCTGCTGAATCGATATCAGCTTCCGGCCGAGGCTCGCCGGCTGCGGGTGATGCCGGGCCGTCGCCTGTTCGTGTTCACGGGCACGGGCGGGATGCGGATCATCAAGCTCTGACGAGGCCTTTTCAGAACACCTGATACATCCCCTCACCGTCATTCCCGCGGAAGCGGGAATCTCTCTCCGGTCAGAACGTCACGAGATCCCCGCTTTCGCGGGGATGACGGATTGGGTGATTTCGAAAAAGTCTCTCTAGCTGGCCGTGGAAGCGGCGGGTCGCCGGACAGCGACCCGCCTCGCGGTCAGGCGCGCCAGAACGGCTTGCGGATCTCTTCCTCGACATCGCCATGGCTGAGGCCGACATCGGCCAGGACATGATCATCGAGGCTGGACAGGTGGCGGCGCTGACGCTCGCGGTCCTGCCAGTCCAGAAGCCGGTCGACCAGGCGCAGGACCAGGCCGCGGGAGGCGAGGTCGGCACGAGAGGCGGTGAGCTGGATTCCAGTGGCGGACATGACGGTTCTCCTTGCTTTCGAGGTCGGCTGGCCCCGTGGGGAAGCATCCGCCTCGCCCTATTAGTTGCGCCTTCGTTCCGGTTTCGACAAACGAGGCTTTCTCGTGCTACGGGTTAGAAAATCTATCGCTCGACCGGGCCGATCCGATGGCGCGCCGCCTGCCTCCGCTCAACGCCCTCCGCGCCTTCGAGGCCGCCGCCCGGCATCTCAGCTTCGTCGATGCGGCCGGCGAGCTGGCGGTCACCCCCGCCGCGATCAGCCATCAGGTCAAGGCGCTGGAGGCGCATCTCGGCGTCGCCCTGTTCCAGCGGCTGCCGCGCGGGCTGGCGCTGACCGAGCAGGCCCGGATCCTGGCGCCGCAGCTGACCCGCGGCTTCGACCGACTGGCCGAGGCGGTGGCGCGGATCCGGGTCGACGAGGTCCAGACCGTGCTGTCGGTCACCGTGCTGCCGTCCTTCGCCGTGCGCTGGCTGCTGCCGCGGCTGGCCGATTTCCGCCGGCTCAACCCCGGCCTCGAGATCGAGGTCCGGGCCCAGCACCAGGCAGTGGATTTCCGCGGCGAGCGGGTCGACATCGCCCTGCGCTACGGCCGCGGGGGCTGGCCCGGCCTCCATGTCGAGCGCTTCCTCGACGATGCGGTTTTCCCGGTGTGCAGCCCAAGGCTGCTGGACGGGCCGCACCCGCTGCTGCGGCCCGCGGATCTGCGCCACCATACCCTGATCCACGACGTCTTGACCGGGGATGACGAGCCCTGGGTGACCTGGCAGCACTGGCTGCTGCATTTCGGCCTCGACGACATCGACCATCGCCGCGGGCCGCGCTACAGCGACAGCCACATGATGCTGGAGGCGGCCGTGGTCGGCGAAGGCGTGGCGCTCGGCCGCAGCTCGATCATGGCCGACGACCTGGTCCGCGGCCGGCTGATCCGCCCGTTCCCGGACATCCAGGTGGCCGACTACGCCTATCATTTCCTGTGCCGGACCGATGCCATCGACCGCCCGGCCGTCCGCGCCTTCCGCGATTGGCTGATCGCCACGGCGGAGGCATCCGAGGAGGCCGGCAACGCCGCGCCGCCCATCCCAGCCTAGGCGTTTTGTCCGATATTAATACTGATTTTCAACGCAAAATTTGCTTTGACCGTTTGGTCAGGATTTCGTTACGGTTCGACTTCAGGAGAGGCGGCGCCGAGGGCACGGGAATCCGGCCGCGGCGCCATGTGTGGCTTTCGGTTCGTCGTCTCCCGGCTGGACGTCCGGGATCGAGCCCCTGGGAGAGATGATGACGACGGCATCCGACGCCGGCGCGGCCGGCCTGCTCCATTTCCTCCACCCATGCCCCCGGCCCTCGTGGTGCTGGCGCGCCCTGGGCATGGCAGATATCCTCTGACTCTTGGTTTGACAGGGAGCGTCTTCCAACAATGAAAAACCTTCTCTCCGCCCTCGCCCTCTCCACGGCGCTCGTGGCCGGGGCTGCCTTCGCCGACGAGGTGAAGCCGGCAGTGGTCTTCGACATGGGCGGCAAGTTCGACCGCTCCTTCAACGAAGGCATCTACAACGGCTCGAAGAAGTGGTCCGAGGAGTCCGGCGTCAAGATCGCCGAGTTCGAGGTCACCAACGAGTCCCAGCGCGAGCAGGCGCTGCGCCGCATGGCCGAGAACGGCGCCAATGTCGTGATCGCGGTCGGCTTCGCCCAGGCCCCGGCGTTGGAGATCGTCGCCGAGGAATTCCCCGACGTGAAGTTCGCGATCATCGACGCCGTGGTCGAGAAGCCGAACGTCCAGTCGATCGTGTTCAAGGAGCAGGAAGGCTCCTTCCTGGTCGGCGTGCTGGCGGCGCTGGCCTCGAAGACCGGCACGGTCGGCTTCGTCGGCGGCATGGACATCCCGCTGATCCGCGCCTTCGGCTGCGGCTACGTCCAGGGCGTGCACTACGCCAATTCCAGCGCCAAGGTGCTGGAGAACATGACCGGCACCACCCCGGCCGCCTGGAACGACCCGACCAAGGGCGGCGAGCTGGCGCGCAGCCAGTTCGACCGCGGCGCCGACGTGGTCTATGCCGCGGCGGGCGCCACCGGCCTCGGCGTGCTGCAGGCCGCGGCCGACGCCAAGAAGCTGTCGATCGGCGTCGACAGCAACCAGAACCACCTGCATCCCGGCTCGGTCCTGACCTCGATGCTGAAGCGCGTCGACGTCGCCGCCTACGAGGTGTTCAAGACCGCCCAGGACGGCACCTTCAAGCCGGGCATCAAGGTCCTCGGCCTGAAGGAGGACGGCGTGGGCTGGGCGCTGGACGACAACAACGCCAAGCTGGTCACGCCGGAGATGAAGACCAAGGTCGACGCGGCGGCCAAGGGCATCATCGACGGCTCGATCCAGGTGGTGGACTACCGCACCAACAACTCCTGCCCGATGTAACAGCGGCGTCCGATCCGCAATGGACAATGATGGCGTGACCCGCGCCGCGACGGTTGGCGGTGCCCCTGTGGGGGCGCCGCCGGCCATCGAGCTGCGCGGCATCAACAAGAGCTTCGGCCCGGTCAAGGCCAACCAGGACGTGTCGCTGACGATCGCCCCCGGCACGATCCATGGCATCATCGGCGAGAACGGCGCCGGCAAGTCGACCCTGATGTCGATCCTGTACGGCTTCTACGAGGCCGACAGCGGCGAGATCCTGGTCGATGGCCAGCCGCGGCGCATCACCTCCTCCAGCGACGCGATCGCGGCCGGCATCGGCATGGTGCACCAGCACTTCATGCTGGTGGAGCCGTTCACGGTGCTGGAGAACGTGATCCTGGGCGCCGAGGGCGGCGCGCTGCTGGCCGGCGGCAAGGCCAAGGCGCGGGCCGAGTTGCAGCGGCTGGAGCGCGAATACACCCTCGAGGTGCCCGTCGACGCCGTGGTCGGCGACCTGCCGGTCGGGCTGCAGCAGCGGGTCGAGATCCTGAAGGCGCTGTACCGCGGCGCCGACATCCTGATCCTGGACGAGCCGACCGGCGTGCTGACGCCGCAGGAGGCCGACCATCTGTTCCGCATCCTCGCGGCGCTGCGGGCCCAGGGCAAGACGGTGATCCTGATCACCCACAAGCTGCGCGAGATCATGGCGATCACCGATGCGGTGACGGTGATGCGGCAGGGCCGCGTCGTCGCCAATGTCGCGACCAAGGAGACCAGCCGCGAGCAGCTGGCCGAGCTGATGGTCGGCCGCAAGGTGCTGCTGCGCGTCGACAAAACCCCGGCCCGGCCGGGTGAGACCTTGATGGAGGTGCGCGACCTCGACGTCGTCGACGGCCAGGGCGTGCGCCGGGTCAAGGACGTGTCCTTCGCGCTCAGGGCCGGCGAGATCGTCGGCATCGCCGGCGTGTCCGGCAACGGCCAGTCTGAGCTCTTGGCAGCGCTGGCCGGCATGGTCCGGCCGGCCAAGGGCGACATCGCGGTCGGCGGCACCGCGCTGTCGTCCCTGCCCCATGTCGATGCCGGGACGATGCGGGCGCTGGGCGTCGGCCATGTGCCGGAGGACCGCCACCGCGAAGGGCTGGTCACCGCCTTCACCGCCGCCGAATGCGCGATCCTCGGCCACCATGCCGACCCTGCCTACAACGGCGCGGTGATGACCGACGGCCGCAAGGTGCTGGCCCATTGCGAGCGGCTGATGCGCGACTACGACGTCCGCCCGCCGAACCCCTATCTCAAGGCCGCCAACTTCTCCGGCGGCAACCAGCAGAAGATCATCGTCGGCCGCGAGGTCGAGCGCGACCCGAAGGTGCTGCTGGTCGGCCAGCCGACCCGCGGCGTCGACATCGGCGCGATCGAGGCGATCCACCGCCGCCTGGTGGCGCTGCGCGACAGCGGCAAGGCGATCCTGCTGGTGTCGGTCGAGCTGGACGAGATCCGCTCGCTGGCCGACCGCATCCTGGTGATGTTCGACGGCATGATCGTCGGCGAGGTCGCGGCCGACGGCGCCAGCGAGCAGTCGCTGGGCCTGATGATGGCCGGCGTCCAGCAGGAGGCGGCGGAATGAGCGCCTTCGGCCGTCCGGCCGATGTGCCGCGCTGGGTGTCGATCGGGCTGATCCCCGCCGTCAACCTGGTGCTGGCCTTCATCGCCGCCGGGCTGGTGGTGCTGCTGATCTACTGGGGCCAATACGCCGACGGCACGCTGCCCGGGGCGGATTACCTTTACACCCCGGTGCGGGCGGCGGGGCTGCTGCTGAAGGGCGCCTTCGGCACCTTCCCGAACTGGAGCTACACGCTCTACTACACCACCAACTTCATCTTCGCCGGCCTGGCCGTGGCGGTGGCCTTCCATGCCGGGCTGTTCAACATCGGCGCCGAGGGCCAGGCCTATGTCGCCGGGCTCGGGGTCGGGCTGGTCTGCCTCTATCTCGACTTCCTGCCCTTTATCCTGGTGCTGCCGCTGGCGATCATCGCGGCCGCGCTGTTCGGCGCCGCCTGGGCCTTCATCCCGGCCTATCTGCAGGCCAAGCGGGGCAGCCACATCGTCATCACGACGATCATGTTCAACTTCATCGCCTCGTCGCTGATGGTCTATCTGATGGTCCATGTGCTGATCGCGCCGGGCCAGCAATCGCCGGAAAGCCGGGCCTTCGCCGCCAACACCGTGCTGCCGACCATCAGCGAGGTGCTGTCCTGGTTCGGCATCAGGATGCGGCGGCTGCCGCTGAACCTGTCCTTCCTGTGGGCTCTGGCCTGCTGCGTCTTCGTCTGGATCTTCATCTGGCGCACCCGCTGGGGCTATGCGCTGCGGACCGTGGGGCTGAATCCGCGCGCCGCGGTCTATGGCGGCATCTCGGTGGCCGGCATCATCCTCCTGGCGATGTGCATCTCCGGCGCCCTGTCCGGCTTCATCGCCTTGAATGAGATCATGGGGGTGCAGCGACGCATCCTGCTGAACTTCGTCGCCGGCGCCGGCTTCGTCGGCATCGCGGTGTCGCTGATGGGCCGCAACCATCCCTTCGGCATCATCTTCGCGGCGCTGCTGTTCGGCGCGCTGTACCAGGGCGGGGCCGAACTGAACTTCGACATGCCGGAGATCACCCGCGACATGGTGGTGGTGATCCAGGGGCTGGTGATCCTGTTCGCCGGCGCGCTGGAGAACCTGTTCCGGCCGCGGATCGAGGCGCTGTTCCGGCGCCGCGCGCCGGCGCTGCAGGTGGCGAAGGGGGCAAGCTCGTGACCCTGCTCGACGTCATCGCCCTGCTCGACGCCACCATCCGCACCTCGACGCCGCTGGTGCTGGCGGCGCTGGCCGGCCTGTTCGCGGAGCGCGCCGGGCTGGTCGATATCGGGCTCGAGGGCAAGATGCTGGCCGCCGCCTTCGCCTCCGCTGCCATGGCCGCGGGCACCGGCTCGGCCTGGGCCGGGCTGGGCATGGGCGTGGTGGTCTCGGTCGTGCTGGCCCTGCTGCACGGTTATGCCTCGATCACCCATCGCGGCAACCAGGTGGTCTCCGGCCTCGCCATCAACATCCTGGCCTCGGGCTTGACGGTGACGCTCGGCATCGCCTGGTACCAGCGCGGCGGCCAGACCCCGCCGCTGGAGGGCGACGCCCGGTTCCAGCAGATCATATTGCCGCTGGCCGACACGCTGCGCGAGGTGCCGGTGATCGGGCCGATCTGGTCCGAGCTGATCTCCGGCCATTCGGTGCTGGTCTATGCCGCCTTCCTGGCGGTGCCGCTGACGGCCTGGATCGTATACCGCACCCGCTTCGGCCTGCGGCTGCGCGCGGTCGGCGAGAACCCTGCAGCCGTCGACACTGCCGGCATCTCGGTGACGGCGCTGCGCTACCAGGCGATGGTGCTGACCGGGGTGCTGTGCGGCCTGGCCGGCACCTATCTGTCGGTGGCGCAGAACGCCTCCTTCGGCCGCGACATGACCGCCGGCAAGGGCTATCTCGCCCTCGCCGCGCTGATCTTCGCCAAATGGAAGCCCTGGCCCGTGATGCTGACCTGCCTGCTGTTCGGCCTGCTCGACGCGCTGGAGGCACGGCTGCAGGGCACGATCATCCCCGGCTTCGGCGAGGTCCCGGTCCAGCTGATCCAGGCGCTGCCCTACATCCTGACGGTGGTCCTGCTGGCCGGCTTCATCGGCCGGGCGACCGCGCCGAAGGCCAGCGGCGTGCCCTACGTCAAAGAGCGGTAAGTCATGACCGATCCCGGCTTCGAAGCGCTGTTCCGGGCTGCCAGCGCCGCCCGGGCGCATGCCCATGTGCCCTATTCGCACTTCCCGGTCGGCGCCGCGATCCGCACGCCGGACGGGACGATCCACGCCGGCTGCAATGTCGAGAACGCCGCCTATCCGCAGAGCCAATGCGCCGAGGCGACCGCGATCGGCATCATGGTCGCGGCCGGCGGCAAGGCGATCGAGGAGATCGTGGTGATCGGCGGCGAGGCCGGCGACATGCTGCTGTGCACGCCCTGCGGCGGCTGCCGCCAGCGCATCCGGGAGTTCGCCCGCGGCGATACGAAGATCCATGTCTGCGGCCCTGAGGGGCTGCGCCTGACCACGACGCTGGACGCCCTGCTGCCGCATTCCTTCGGGCCGGAGAACCTGCAGGACTGAGGCCTCAGAACGGCGCTGGCGTCCGTCCGCTTCCCGTCCTAGTAAGAACCAACCGTGTCCAAACGGATTCGCCCGAGGGTCGCCATGTCCGAGTTCGCCGCCATGCCGGCCGAGCGCCGCTGAGATGGCGCTGCTGCCGCAGGAGATCATCCGCCGCAAGCGCGACGGGGCCGTGCTCGACGACGCCGAGATCGAGGCGATGGTGCGCGGCGCCGTGGATGCCAGCGTCACCGACGCCCAGATCGCCGCCTTCGCCATGGCCGTGTTCTTCCGCGGCATGACCATGCCGGAGCGGGTGGCCTTCACCCGCGCCATGGCCCGGTCCGGCCGGGTGCTGGACTGGTCGGCCGCCAACCTGCCCGGCCCGGTGCTGGACAAGCATTCGACCGGCGGCATCGGCGACAAGACCAGCCTGATCCTGGCCCCGATCGTCGCCGCCTGCGGCGGCTTCGTGCCGATGATCTCCGGCCGCGGCCTGGGCCACACCGGCGGCACGCTGGACAAGATGGATGCGATCCCCGGCTATGTCAGCCAGCCGGAGACGGCTGTGCTGGACCGGGTGGTGCGGTCGGCCGGCTGCGCCGTGGTCGGCGCCACCCGCGACATCGCCCCGGCCGACCGCCGCATCTACGCCATCCGCGACACCACCGGCACGGTCGAATCGATCGACCTGATCACCGCCTCGATCCTGTCGAAGAAGATGGCCGCCGGCCTGGGCGGGCTGGTGATGGACGTCAAGTTCGGCACCGGCGCCTTCATGAGCGACATCGGCGACGCCCGCGCTTTGGCCCGGTCGATCGTCGACGTGGCGAATGGCGGCGGCCTGCCGACGGTCGCCCTGCTGACCGACATGAACCAGCCGCTGGGCCGCACCGCCGGCAACGCCGTCGAGGTCCGGGAAGCGATCGACCTGCTGACCGGCGGGCCGAAGGACGAGCGGCTGTGGGAGGTGACCGCCCGGTTGACCGCGGAGCTGCTGGTGATCGGCGGCCTGGCCGCCGATGCCGAGGCGGCCCGGGTCAAGGTCGAGCACGCCTTGGCTAGCGGCGCCGCGGCCGAGCGCTTCGCCCGCATGGTCCGCGACCTGGGCGGCCCGGCCGATATCCTGGAGAAGGACCACCTGCCGGCGGCGCCGGTGGTGCGACCGATCGTGGCGCAGCGCGATGGCGTCGTCGCCGCGGTCGATGCCCGGGCGATCGGCGTCGCCATCGTCGCGCTGGGCGGGGGGCGGACCCGGCCGGAGGATGGCGTCGACCACGCCGTCGGCCTGACCGAGATCGCCGCGATCGGCGAGGCCGTCGGCCCCAAGGGCCGGCCGCTGGCCCTGCTGCATGCCCGCGACGAGGCCTCGGCCGACGCGGCGGAAGCCGCGATCCGCGCCGCCGTGGCCGTGGCCGACGCGGCGCCTGCCCAGCCGGCGCTGGTGGCCGAGCGGATCGCCTGAGCATGGCCGAGCAGGCCATCGCCGCGCCGCCGCAGGCGAGGCAGTCGGCGGCACAGGGCATTGCGCTCTATGCCGGCGGCGTCTTCGTGCTGTGCGTGATGGACGCCATGATCAAATGGCTGTCGGCCGACTATCCGATCGCCCAGATCGTGTTCTTCCGCGCCTCGATCGGGCTGATCCCGACGCTGGTGCTGCTGTATCGGCCGCCCGGGCTCAAGGCGCTGCGGACCCGGCGGGTCGGGGCGCATCTGCTGCGTGGCCTGGTCGGCGTCGTCGGCACCTTCGGCTTCTTCTGGGCCTTCGCGGTGATGCCGCTGGCCGACGCCTACGCCATCGGCTTCGCCGCGCCAATGTTCATCACCGCCCTGTCGGTGCCGATCCTGGGCGAGAAGGTGGGGATGCGGCGCTGGCTGGCCGTGCTGGTCGGCTTCGCCGGGGTGCTGATCATGATCCGGCCGGGCGGCGAGGGCAGCAGCTTCGGCGGCGGTGCGGCGATCGCGCTGCTGGCCACCGCCGCCTATGCCCTGTCGATGGTGCTGATGCGCCTGTACAGCCGCACCGAGACCAACGCCTCGATGATCTTCTACGCCACCATCGTCATCGTCGCCGTCGCCGGGGTGCAGATGCCCTTCATCTGGGTGACGCCGACTTGGCCCGATGCCGGCTTGCTGGCGATCCTCGGCCTGCTCGGCGGCATCGGCGCGATCATGATGGCGCAGGCCTATCGCGTGGCGACACCCTCGATCGTGGTGCCGTTCGAATACACTGGCATGATCTGGGGCGTCGGCCTCGGCTTCATGCTGTGGGGCGACGTGCCCGATCTGTGGATCTGGGTCGGCTCGGCGGTCGTCGTCGCCAGCGGCCTGTACATCCTGCACCGCGAGACGCGGACCAAGTCGCCGCCCTCGCCGCCCGGCGGGGCGACCGACCCGGCCGGCGAGAGTGGGGTTCCGGCATCTTGACGATCATGACGGAGGGCGCGGCGATGCTGCCGAAGGCGGAGCTTCACCTGCATCTGGAGGGCGCGGCCAGCCCGGACCTGGTCCGCCGCCTGGCGGCCCGGCACGGAATGAACCTGCCAGCGGATCTGTTCAACGCCCAGGGCGAGTTCGCCTGGACCAATTTCCTGCATTTCCTCAAGGTCTATGACGCCGCCAGCACGGTGATCAGGACCGAGCGGGACTATCGCGACGTCACCTACGAATACCTGAAGGCCTGCGCCGCCGAGGGCGCGATCTATGTCGAGCTGATGTCCTCGCCCGACCATGCCGCTGCGGCCGGCCTGTCCTATCAGGGCCATCTCGACGGCATCGTCCAGGGCATCGAGGATGCGCGGGCCGAGACCGGCATCGAATCCCGCATCATCGTCACCTGCGTCCGCCATCTCGGGGCGGAGCGCGGGGTCGAGGTGGCGAAGCTGACGGCGAAGCACCCGCATCCGCTGGTCACCGGCTTCGGCATGGGCGGCGATGAGGCCGGCTTCCCGCCGCGCCTGTTCGCCCAGGCCTTCCGCATCGCCCATGACGAGGCCGGCTTGGCCTGCAACGTCCATGCCGGCGAGGCGGCGGGGCCGGAGAGCGTGTGGGCGGCCTTGCGACTGCCGGTCGCCCGCATCGGCCATGGCGTGCGCTCGATCGAGGACCCGGCCCTGGTGCGCGAGCTGGCCGATCGCGGCACGGTGCTGGAGGTCTGCCCGACCAGCAACGTCGCCACCAAGGTCTATCCCGACTATCGTGCCCATCCGCTGCGCAAGCTGATGGAGGCGGGCGTGAAGGTGACGCTGAACAGCGACGACCCGCCCTATTTCGCCACCACCATCGGCCGCGAATACGAGGTGGCGGAACGGCATTTCGGCCTCGACGAGGCGGCCCTGCGGCAGGTCACCCGCACCGCGCTGCAGGCCGCCTTCGTCGACGAACCCACCCGGGCCCGGCTCCTCGCCAGGCTCGATTCTTGACCCCACCTGAAGCAGAGAGAGGATACCCATGACCATCAAGCGCATCGGCGTCGGCCCGCGCATGAGCGCCGCTGTCATCCATGGCGACCGCGTGTTCCTGGCCGGCCAGGTGGCCGAGAACCCGACCCCGGACGTGACCGAGCAGACCCGCCAGATCCTGGCGACGATCGACGGCCTGCTGGCCGAGGCCGGCACCGACAAGGCCAAGCTGCTGACCGCCAATATCTGGCTGGCCGACATCGCCGATTTCGCGGCGATGAACGCGGCCTGGGACAAGTGGGTGTCGCCCGGCAACACCCCGGCCCGCGCCACGGTCGAGAGCAAGCTGGCCGGCCCGGAATACCGCGTCGAGATCCAGGTCACCGCGGCGATCTGACCATCCTTGCCTGTCATTGCCGGGCTCGACCCGGCAATCCAGAAAACGTCGACGCTCTCTGGATGCCCGGGTCAAAGCCCGGGCATGACAGTTTAAGGGGTCCGTTACCGGCCCGCGTCCCTCACTCGATCGCCGACAGGAACCGGTCCAGCCGCAGGCCGGCGGGCCAGGTCCAGACCGGCTGCGAAGCGCGGCCGAGATCCCAGGACGCGACGATGACCTCCGCCTTGCCGACCAGGTCGCCGACCGGCAGCAGCCCGACGCCGCCCGCGCTGACCGGCAGGCGGCTGTCGGCCGAGTTGTCGCGGTTGTCGCCCATGACGAAGAGATTGCCGGGCGGCACCGTCACCTCCGCCATCTCGTCCAGCGGCCCGCGGGCATAGAGCTTGAAGATCGGGTGGCTGACGCCGCCCGGCAGGGTCTCGATCGCGCGGACGGCCGGCACGGTCGAGCCGTTGCCGTGCTCCACCCTGCCCTCGCCGTCCGGCTGCAGCGCGACCGGCTCGCCATTGATCCAGAGCCGCCCGTCGCGCATCGCGACGCGGTCGCCCGGCAGCCCGATCACCCGCTTGACCCAGGTCTGCGACGGGTCGCCGGGCCAGCGGAAGACGACGACGTCGCCGCGTTCCGGCATCCGCCCCAGCACCCGGCCGCTCTCCGGCACGGTCAGGCCGAAGGGCAGCGAGGCGGCGCTGTAGCCATAGCTGAACTTCGTGGCGACCAGCTCGTCGCCGATCTGCAGCGTCGGCTCCATCGAGCCGGAAGGGACGTAGAAAGGCTCGGCAATGGCGGTCTTGCCGGCCGCGATGACGAGCAGCAGCACTGCCAGTTCACCGGCGCCGCGCAGCCAGCGCCGCGCGGTTCCACCAGTCTTCGATGCCGTGTCGGTTGCCATCGCGCACCTCCGATGCCGCGACCTTCGCGCCGCGCTTCGCCCCGGACAAGTTACGAATGGGACATGATCCGGCCAGGCGCCGGCGGTTCAGGCCGGTTCGAGGCCGGCGAGGCGGGCGCTGAGACGCCGCAGCCGTTCCCGCGCCGCCGGGTCCTCGGCCTGAGCCAGCGGTTGGGCCGGGTGCTGGCCGCTGAAATAGACCCCGCTCTCGCCCTCCCGCCCGGGCGAGACCGCGAGCGCCAGGATCGCCTCGCCGCCCTCCGCCACGGTGCTGGTCGGCTGGAAGCCGCCTTGCCGGACCATCGTCGTGTCCATATGGGTCGCGGGGTGCAGGCAGGTCGCGGTGACGCCGCTGCCGCGCAGCTCCTCCGCGAGGTCGAAGGTGAACAGGATCTGCGCCAGCTTGCTCTGGCAATAGGCGTGCATGCCGCTGTAGCCGTGGGTCAGCATGACGTCGTCGAAATCGATCTCCTGCTGTCCGGCCGAGGCGACGTTGACGATCCGCGCCGGAGCGCTGCGCCGCAGCACCGGCAGCAGCAGCCGGGTCAGCAGGAAGCCGGCGAGATAGTTCACGGCGAAGCGCAGCTCATATCCGTCGGCGCTGGTCTCGCGCCGGGTCTGATCCAGCCCGAGGCCGATGCCGGCATTGTTGATCAGCACGTCGAGCCTGTCGTGCCGGGCCAGCACGGCCTCGGCCAGCCGCCGCACCTCGGCCAGTGAGGACAGATCGGCCGGCAGGAACTCGGCGCTGCCGCCCTCAGCTTGGATCGCCGCCAGCACCGCCCGGCCGCGCGCCGCGCTCCGGCCGTGCAGCAGGACATGGGCGCCGTCTGCCGCCAGCCGGCGGGCGACCCAGACGCCGACCCCGTCGGTCGAGCCGGTGATCAGGATGGTCTTGCCGTGCAGATCCATGGTGCGGACTCCTCCCTTTTGCTCCCAAGGAGATGGGGACTGCCCGCAGCCTCCGACAGGATCAGCTTGGCCCGGCACGGACGCCGGCTATTCGTCCCAGGAGGCGAGTCCGAGCAACTTCTCCCCGAGCGGGGTCAGCCTGGCGCGCTCGTAGCGGGTCTTCTCCCACTCCCTGGGATCGCCGGGGAAGGCGTAGCCCTGCGGCGGCTCGCGGTCGCGCCAGGACTGGACGCGCCAGTCGCGCAGCTGGGCGTTGCCCTCGTCGGCCGGCGTCATCGAGATGTACTGCGCCATCCGCACCCGGTCCTGCGACCGGTTCGGCCGGATGCCATGCGCCAGCAGGCTGTTGAAGATCAGCAGGTCGCCGGCCGTCATGGTGATGTTCTTGATCTCGAAGCCTGTGGTGTCCGGCGCCCAGGGGTTGCGATCGGCCGGCTGGGCTTCGCGCCAGGTCCCCAGCGTCCGGAACAGCTCCGGCACGCATTGGAAGCCGCCCATCTCCGGGTCGGTGTCGACCAGCGACAGCACGCCCTGGCAGTTCACCGGCAGCGGCGTCAGCGAGGTATCGGCGTCCCAGTGGATGAAGCCGTTGAAGCCGCGGGCCTGCCGGTTCGGCGGGTTCAGGTTGGCGCGGTCGATGGTGACCCACAGCCGCTCGGTGTCCCAGATGTCGACGAAGGCGTCGTAGATCCGCTGGTGCTGACGGTTGTCCCACAGCAGCTGGTGATTGTAGATCTCGACCATGCCGCTGTTGTTCAGCTCCTTCATCGCATGGTCGCGCAGCTGCGGCTTCACCCAGCTCCCCGAATCCTTCGGATCCATCTCCTGGAATTCCCACAGCAGGTCCCGCGTGCGCTGGACATGCTCGGCCGGCACGGCGTTGGGGACGACGACATAGCCCCAAGTGATCCAGTGCTTCCAGTCGGTCTCGGACAGGACGCGCAGCGGCAGCGTCTTCTCGATGTCCTTGAGCTGGGTGTCGTAGGTGTAGGAGACCGAGGCGTTGCCCGGCCGGTTGTCCCCGTACTGATAGCGGTCCATCGGCGTTTCCCCTGAGCGGTGCAGCGTTCGGCTGTCCATGTCCGCAACTGTACCGCCGTCCGGGCCTGTCATGTTGGCGCCGGCTGCTGAAAACTGATACTAGAGTCGCGTCGGAAGGCGCCCGGGCCGTCCATGTGTATCAGTTCTCGCCATGCAGCCGATCTTCGAGAAGGTGACGGTGCCGGGGGATGCGTCCTGGACGCTGCTGAATAGGCGGCTGGACGACGCCATCCCGTTCGAATGGCACTACCACCCGGAATTCGAGCTGACGCTGACCCTGAACAGCCGCGGCCAGCGCCATGTCGGTGACCATCTCGGCAGCTACGACGACGGCGACCTGGTGCTGGTCGGCCCGAACCTGCCGCACACCTGGTGCTCGCGCGAGCGGATCGACCCGGCGCGGCCGCACATCGCCCTGGTGATGTGGTTCTCGCCGGACTGGGCGGCGCGGCTGGTGGGCTCGCTGGCCGAGCTGCGGCCGGTCGGGCGCATCCTCGACGAAGCCGGGCGCGGCCTGGCCTTCTCAGCCGGCGCCGCCGCTTCGGTGCGGCCGGCGATTGAGGCGATGCCGGACCTCGACCCCGCCGGCCGCCTGCTGCGGCTGATCGAGGTGCTGACCGCCCTGGCGCGGGACGACGGCCGGGCGCCGCTGGCCGCCCCGGCGCCACTGCCGGCCGCCGTGGCGGCGCCGGAGCAGGCGCGGATCGACCGCGTGCTGAACCACATCCATGCGAACTACCGCGACGAGATCCCGATCCCGGCGCTGACCGGCCTGGCCTGCCTCAGCCCCTCGGCCTTCCACCGCTTCTTCCGCCGGCACACGAGGCTGACGGTGTCACGCTACGTCACCCAGCTGCGCATCGGCCAGGCATGCTCGCTGTTGATCAACAGCGATCGGCCGATCGCCCATGTCGCCGACGAGGTCGGCTATCCCAACATCGCCAATTTCAACCGCCAGTTTCGGGCCCTGAAGGCGATGACGCCGCGCGAGTTCCGCCGCAGCTTCAGGGGGTGAGCGGAGCCCGTCCGCGGCTGGGCGCAGACTGTCGGTCGTCAGTTTGAGGCGATCGCCCAGAGCGGACGTCGCCGCCTCCAGCCGTGACTTTGAGGACACTGGCCCACTCAAATACGCCAAGCGTCTGGTCCGGAATTCATCAGTCGATCCGCACCTCAGAGGCCTACCGAGGCCTCCGGAGCCAGATGACGAAGCTTTAAGAGCAATAATCCACAAGTTACCTGTGGAAGGTTCCGGGAAAATTTGGTATAACTCCAAAAAATGGGATGCTAGTTCTAAAATAAGAAGGCGTGGGTGATTGTTGAGGGAGAGGACAATCATGACCAGCGCGCAATCGATTGAGGATCATCGACCTAGTTCAAGACGTAATGGGTGCATCGTATTATATGCAGCCCTAACGCTGCTGCTTGCGGCCTGCTCCGGTCAGGGATCCGGGGCTGGTCCCGCCACGGTCGAGGGCCAGGCGCCCGACGGCACCGTGGAGATGCATGAGGTCCAGGCGGCCTATATCGGCAGCGGCAGCGCTGGCGGTGGGACCCTGAATTTCCGCGGCCGTAGCTATCCGTTCAAGGTCGGCGGCGTCGGTGTCGGTGGCATCGGCCTGTCGACGGTCGAGGCCCGTGGCGAGGTCTACAAGCTGCAGAGCATTGAGCAGTTCCCGGGGACCTACGCCCAGGGCCGCTACGGTTTTGCCATCGGCACCACGAGCGGCGGCGATCTCTGGCTCCAGAACGACAGCGGCGTCGTCATGCACCTCGTCGCCAGGCGCGAAGGGCTGATGCTGAGCCTCGGCGCCGACGCGATCGAGATCACCATGGGCCAATGATGGCCGCGGCCTGAGGCGGGAGTCAGAAGCAAGGCCGAAGCGTGACCCGCTGGCGCAACGGCGGGCCGACAACAGGGAGGAAAGCCGAAATGGTGACGGCCTTTGCCGACGCCACCCGGCGAGCACGGACCATCGGCGTGGTCGTCGCGGCCCTGGGCTGCGTGGCCTTCGGGGCTCCGGCCGCGGCCCAGGACACGGCCGCGCTGCCATCCGCCAGCGGGGAGGCCGGGCCGTGGTTTGTCCGCATCACGCCCTATGCCTGGCTGCCCTCGGTCAGCGGCAGCACCCGCGGCGACAACATCCGCGACGACCGCAGGATCCCGTCGGTGTCGATCGACAAGGACTTCTCGGACATCCTGAGCGATCTCGATTTCGCCGGCATGATCTTCGGCACGGTCCGCTATGAACGGATCGGCCTGCTCGTCGACCTCGACTACGTGTCCCTCAGCGTCGACGGCAACCTGTCCGGCCCCTTCAGGACCCGCTACCACACCAACCTGGAGGCCCTTGTGGCGACGGTTGGTGCCACCGCCCGGGTGGTGGACGAGCCGAAGCTCGGCGTCGACCTTCTGGTCGGCACCCGGATTCTGAGCCTGTGGCTCGACACCGACTTCAGGGGCCAGGGCCCGCTCGGGGCTTCGCGCGGCGTCAGCGACAGCGCCACGATCGTCGATGGCCTGGTCGGGGTCCGCGCCGATGTCGAGCTCGGCGACGGGTTCTCGCTGTTCGGCTACGCCGACATCGGCGCCGGCAACTCCGACCTCACCTGGCAGGTGATCGGCGCGGTCCAATACAGCTTCAGCAACTCGGTCTCGGGCGCGATCGGCTACCGCTATCTCGGCTACGACTTCAGCGGCCACGCGCCGCTCGACGACCTGGCGCTCTACGGGCCGATCCTCGGCGTCACCATCCGGTTCTGACCGCGGCCGCGCGGTCGACGGCACCGACCGTCATGAAAAGAAGCGGAGGCCTCATCAGACCGGGGCGTGCGCTGGAAAACAGGGAGTGCAACGCAATGAAAACCAACAGCAGACTGACCAGGAGTTTCTCGACCGCTTGCGTGGTTGCAGCTGTGGGCGCCGGTGGATGTTCGGGCGACCGAGTTGTTGTTGAGGACATTAACCCGCTTTACTCGCCGGCGGAATTCTTTGCCGCCGCGGACGGACGGGATCTAAAGACCACGGTCCTGGGAAATCCGTTCGGAACCCCCGGCTTCGATCAGGCGGTTACCGCACTCATGACAGGCACGCCGGTCGGGCCGAAGACTCGCTTTACAACCACTCCCGGCCCCTCCGCGAACAGAGACTATTCCGTCACCGTTGTCTTCAACCCTTCCCCGGACGTCCTGGCGGTGAATCTCTGCAACGTTCAGTCCCTCCCAACCGCGGCCGCGAAGCGGCCGATCGTGGTCAGGGCGGCGTTCTGCGCGGCAGGCGGGGAGGCTTCGGCGGTGTCTGGGTATCTCGATCAGGCGACCGGGCCGGCGGATCCAAAGTTCGCTGACCTGATCCGAGACGTAACACTGCGAATGTTTCCTCGATGATCCTTTGAGGAGCCGCGACTTCGGCGGCCACGCGCCGCTCGACGACCTCGCGCTCTACGGGCCGATCCTCGGCATCACCATCCGGTTCTGACCTCGGCCGCACGGCTGCAATGCACTGGCTGCCTCGATGATCTCGAATCCATCCCTCCCGATCGAACAGACGGACTCCGAATGCGCGGACATGATCTGGATCTCCGGAAGCAGTTTCCGGATGGGATCGGATCGTCATTACCCCGAAGAAGCGCCTGTGCACGGCGTTCGGGTCGATGGCTTCTGGATGGACCGGACGCCGGTCACCAACCGGCAGTTCCGCGCCTTCGTCGAAGCCACCGGCTATGTGACCTTCGCGGAGATCCCGCCGGATCCGAAGGACTATCCCGGCGCGAAGCCCGAGATGCTGAGGGCCGCCTCGCTGGTCTTCGCACCGCCGCCGCGTCCGGTCGATCTGCGGAACTGCTCGCACTGGTGGGACTTCCGGGCCGGCGCGGACTGGCGCCACCCCTATGGGCCCGGCAGCAGCATTAAAGGGCTCGACGACCACCCGGTGGTGCATGTGGCCTATCAGGACGTCGCCGCCTATGCGGCCTGGGCCGGCAGGGACCTTCCCACCGAAGCCGAATGGGAGTTCGCGGCCCGCGGCGGTCTGGACGGCGCGGAGTTCGCCTGGGGCGACGAATTCACGCCCGGCGGCCGCCACATGGCGAACACCTGGCAGGGCGCGTTCCCCCATGAGAACCTGGAAGCCGACGGCTATCCCCGAACGTCGCCGGTCGAGGCGTTCCCGGCGAATGGCTACGGCCTGCACGACATGATCGGCAATGTCTGGGAGTGGACGAGCGACTTCTGGGCCGACCGGCACCAGCCCGATGCGCCGAAGGCGTGCTGCGTGTCGCAGAACCCGCGCGGCGGAAGCCTGGAGGCGAGCTATGACCGCGCCGGGCCGCAACTGCAAATCCCGCGCCGTGTCGTCAAGGGTGGATCGCACCTCTGCGCCCCGAACTACTGCCGGCGCTATCGCCCGGCCGCGCGCCACGCCCAGCCGGTCGACACCTCGATGAGCCATATCGGCTTCCGCTGCGTGAAACGAGGGAGCGCTTCACCCGCCCCTTGATCTGTCGAACAGGAGGAACCAACCCATGGATCCGATCGATAGGACACCCGAGACGGTCGACATCGACGGCAAGCACCCGCAGGGATCGACATCAGGAGCCAGCGTCAGCCGGCGGAAGCTGCTGCTCTCGGGCACGGCGCTGGCTGCGGCGGCCGGGGTGACAATGCCTTTCGCGGCGGCCGAGGCCCAGACCGCGCCGATGCCGGCATCGCCGGCGGCCACGGCCGCGAAGCCCAACATCATCGTCATCATGGGCGACGACGTCGGCTGGTTCAACATCGGCGCCTATCATCGGGGCATGATGTCCGGGAAGACGCCCAATCTGGACAAGCTGGCGTCCGAGGGCATGATGTTCACGGACTATTATGCGGAGGCGAGCTGCACCGCAGGCCGGGCGAGCTTCATCACCGGCGAGATCCCGTTGCGCACGGGCCTGACCACCGTCGGCCAGGCCGGCGCGGATGTGGGCATGCCGGACAAAGCCGCAACCATCGCCTCCGCCCTCAAGGCCCAGGGGTACGCCACCGGCCAGTTCGGCAAGAACCATCTCGGTGACTTGAACAAGTATCTGCCGACACTGCATGGCTTTGATGAGTTCTTCGGATACCTGTACCACCTCGACGCGATGTCGGACCCCTACTGGTACTCGTTCCCGGATGATCAGGCTTACCGCGACCAGGTCGGCCCGCGCAACCTGGTGCACAGCTGGGCGGCGGACACCGACGATCCGATCGAGCAGCCGCGCTGGGGCAAGGTTGGCAAGCAGAGGATCGTGGACGAGGGCCCGCTGGCGCCGTTCCCGGACATGTCCAACGTGCCGAACATGCACGACATCACGCCGAAGGCCAAATACGACATGGGCACCTTCGACGAAGTGTTGGTCAAGGAGTCGACCGACTTCATGGACAAGGCCAAGGCGGACGGCAAGCCGTTCTTCGTCTGGCACAACACGACGCGCATGCATGTCTGGACGTTCCTGTCGCCGAAGTATCAGGCGATGATGAACAGCAAGAGCAACTTCGGCCTCGAGGAAGCCGGCATGGCGCAGCTGGATGACAGCGTCGGCGCGATCCTGAAGCACCTGGACGACATCGGCGAGGCCGACAACACCATCGTCATCTTCACCACCGACAACGGGGCGGAGGTGTTCACCTGGCCCGATGGCGGCATGACCCCGTTCAAGGGCACCAAGGGCACCGTGTATGAAGGTGGCTTCCGCGCCCCGGCGATCATCCGCTGGCCAGGCAAGGTCAAGCCGGGCACGGTCGAAAACGGCATCTTCTCCGCCCTGGATTGGTTCCCCACCCTTCTGGCGGCGGCCGGCAACCCCGAGATCACCGACCAGCTCCTGAAGGGCGTGCAGCTGGGTGACCGGAACTACAAGAACCACCTGGACGGCTACAACCAGCTGGACCTGCTGCTGGGCAAGGCACCGTCCGCGCGCCATGAATTCTTCTACTTCGGCGGCCCCCAGCTGGGTGCTCTTCGCGTCGATGACTTCAAGTACGTGTTTTACCAGCAGCCGGAGGGTTGGCCCGGTCCGAAGGTTACGACGGACATGCCGACGATGGTCAACATCCGGCAGGACCCGTTCGAGCGCACGCCGTCGATCGGTCGCCAGAGCCTCAACGATCTCGGCGGGGGCTATATGAACGACTTCTACGCCCGCGAGTTCTGGCGCTTCGTCACCGTCCAGGAGGAGGTCAGGAAACTGGCCCTCACGGCGATCGACTATCCGCCGATGCAGGACCCGGCGTCATTCAACCTGGATGCCGTGAAGAAGCAGATCGACGAGGCAATCAGGAACAAGCCCGGCAACTAGGCAGCAGGAGCGACGGGATGGGCAGTTCCCAAGGGCTGCCCGTTCCTTTCTGTTCGCGACGAAGTCCAGTCACCCCATGGACCGGCCATGGAACAGAGTTGAAGTTGACCGCGCCGGCCCAACGTCGCGTCGATAACGGAGCAAGGCAATAAGAGCGGCTGCAATTCTGTGATCTTTTATTCTGGCATCAGGAGGCTGAACATGTCAGTCCCGTTCCACGTATTTGTTGCCGCCGGCGTTTTCGTCGCAAGCGGCTGCTCAAGCGATCGTGTCGTCGTCGAGGACATCAATGCGCTTTACTCGAGCGCGGAATTCTTCGCCGCTGCGGATGGGCGAGATCTGCGGACCACGGTCCTGGGAAATCCGTTCGGAACCCCCGGCTTCGATCAAGCGGTGACCGCAATCATGACAAGCACCCCGGTCGGACCGAAGACCCGCTTTACAACCACCCCCGGCCCCTCCGCGAACCGGGACTATTCCGTCACCCTTGTCTTCAATCCGTCCCCTGAGGTCCTGGCGGTCGATCTCTGCAACGTCCAGTCCCTCCCAACCGCGGCGGCGAAGCGGCCGATCGTGGCCAGGGCGGCTTTCTGCGCGGCAGGCGGGGAGGCCTCGGCGGTATCCGGGTATCTCGATCAGGCGACCGGCCCAGCAGATCCAAAGTTTACGGACCTCATCCGAAACATGACGCTGCAATTGTTTCCCAGATGATCTTCTTCATCTCGGCTGAAGCCGTGGGCTCCGCGCCGCTGATGTGGGCGATATCGCCGGCGGCCATGCCGTGCAGTCCGGCGCACAGCCAAGACCACGGGCAGATAGAGTTATGAATAAAAGGGAGGACTTCCATGCCGCTTATCAGGTCATGTGCACTCGCAATGTCTTCTTTTGCGATTCTTGTGGCGATCGGCAACTCGCCGGCATTGGCCCAGAATACCACTCAGCCGATCTCCGCACAGGAGGCCCAGGCCATCGCTGTCGATGCGTATATCTACTTTTACCCGCTGGTGACGATGGACGTGACCCGAAAGCAGCTCACGAATGTGAAGGCGGGCACGGCATCGATCGGCGGCCCGATGAACCAGTTCAACAACATCCCGGCATTTCCGGCCGCCGACATGAAGGCGGTGGTGCGACCCAACTTCGATACGCTGTACTCCTCCGGCTGGCTCGATCTCACCAAGGAGCCAATGGTCGTCTCCGTGCCGGACACTGGCGGGCGCTATTATCTGCTGCCCATGCTCGACATGTGGACCGACGTCTTTGCCTCGCCCGGCTGGCGCACCACAGGAACGCAGGCGGCCAGCTACCTGGTGTCGCCGCCCGGTTGGCGGCCCGACCTGGGCGATAAGTTCGTCGAGGAGTTCGGCCTGCCGGAGGGCACGCAGCGCATCGATGCACCCACGCCTTACGTCTGGATCATCGGCCGTACGAAGACGGACGGACCGTCCGACTATGATGCGGTCCACAAGATCCAGGCCGGCTACGGCATCACGCCGCTATCCGAGTGGGGGAAACCGGCGAAGCCTGTCGAGTTCACGCCCGATCCGAGCATCGACATGAAGACGCCACCGAAGCTTCAGGTCGACACCATGCCGGCGGACAAGTACTTCACCTATGCGGCCGAGTTGCTCAAGCTGCACCCGCCACACATCACCGACGAGCCGATCAGTGCCCGGATGAGGCGCATCGGCATCGAGTCTGGCGAGAGCTTCAATTTCGACAGCGCCTCCCCCGCTGTGAAGTCGGCGCTCGAGGCGGCGCCGAAGGCGGCACAGCAATTGATGGCCTGGAAGGTCGCGACCCTCGCGCGGGTCGCGAACCATTGGTCGGTCAACACCGACACAATGGGCGTCTACGGCAACTACTATCTCAAGCGCGCCATTGTTTCGCAGCTGGGCCTGGGAGCCAACCTGCCCGAGGACGCGATCTATCCGTTGAATCTCGGCGACGAGAGCGGCAGGCCGCTTGAGGGTTCGAACAATTACACAATCACCTTCGAGACAGGCTCCGCGCCACCGGTCAACGCCTTCTGGTCCATCACGCTCTACGATCCGGAAGGCTTCCAGGTCGCGAACAGTCTCAATCGCTTCGCCGTTAGCAGCTGGATGCCGTTCCAAACGGGTCCGGATGGGTCTCTGACCCTCTACATCCAGAACGAAAGCCCTGGCAAAGACGATGAGGCCAACTGGCTTCCTGCACCGAAGGGACAATTCAACCTGACCATGCGTCTCTATGCCCCGAAGTCGGATGCCCTTACCGGCAAATGGAGCCCGCCGCCGGTGTCGCGCGTGCAGGGGCTTCCAAGCCTGACCGCCCAATGAGGACCTGCTGAAGGCGGGAACGCGCCCGAGCCACAGCTGGTGTCACGCAGCAAATAGCCTGCCGCGACGCTAAGGAGAAAGGCCGTGAAGTCGACATTCACCGTCAGCCGTCGTGCCCTGCTCTCCACCACGGCTGCACTGGCGTGTCTGCCAGCGATGCTCCTCTCGACGACGGTGCGGGCACAGGCGACAGCCAGCACGCTGCCGTCCTGGAACGACGGGCCGGCAAAACAGGCGATCCTCGACTTCGTGCGTGCCGCGACCGACACGACCGGTCCGAACCACGTGCCAGCCGAAGACCGGATCGCCACCTTCGACCAGGACGGGACCCTGTGGGTGGAGCATCCGCTGTATCCACAGGCGATGTTCGCACTGGACCGGCTCCGCACCTTGGCCGCGCAGCATCCGCCATGGGAGACGCAGGAGCCGTTCACGTCGGTTCTTTCGGGCGACGCCGAGTTGGGATCCCTCAGCGAGAAGGATTGGACCGAAATCATCGGCGTCACGCATGCCGGGATGAGCGACGACGCGTTCCTGGAGATCGTGAAGCAGTGGCTGCAGACGGCAAGGCATCCCCGCTTCAACCGGCCTTACACCGAACTCGTCTACCAGCCGATGCTCGAGCTGATGCGGCATCTGCGCGCCAATGGATTCCGAACCTATATCGCAACGGGTGGAGGGCAGGAATTCGTGCGCGCCTATGCGCACCGCATCTATGGCATCCCGCCGGAGCAGGTCATCGGATCAAGCATTGTGACCAGGTACGAGACCCAGGGCGGCGTGCCGGCGCTGATGCGGATGCCGAAGGTGTTCTTCATCGATGACGGCGACGGGAAAGCGATCGGAATCAACCTGTTCATCGGCAGGCGCCCCAGCGCTGCGTTCGGCAATTCAGACGGCGACCGCGAGATGCTCGAGTGGACCGATGCCGGCGGCGGCGCACGGCTGAAGATGCTGGTCTATCACGACGACAAGGATCGGGAATATGCGTATGGCCCCGCCGGCGGCCTGGAAGGGACCAAAGTCGGCGGCTTCTCCGACTCGTTGATGAGTGAGGCGAAGACGCGCGGCTGGACCGTGATCAGCATGAAGAAGGACTGGAAGCGGGTGTTCGCCTTCGAATAGGAGGCCAACGAGCACTAGGCTGTCCTCAAAGCTCGACGCGTCACGTCTTCAACAGACTGCCAGGGTCGAACGCAGCGGCCTCTCATTCGATCGCCTTCGTCATCTCCACCCAGGTCGGCTTGTCGTAGCCGGGATGGGCGTGCAGCGCGCCCTCGACGAAGCCGAGCGATTGGAAGAAGCGGCGATTGCCGTCCAGCATCAGCCGGACGCCGAGCGTCAGCCGCGCCCCGCCCAGCCGCCGCGCCTCCGCCTCGGCTGCCGTCATCAGCGCCCGGCCGACGCCGCCGCGGCGGTGCGCACGGGCCACCGCGACCCGGCCGACATAGATGTCGCCGCGCTCCCGCCGCTGCAGGAACAGGCAGCCGACAGCGGCTCCGCCGACCTCTGCCATCAGCCCCTGCTCGCGACCCAGCAGCGCGGCGATGCTCTCCGCTGTCTCGCGCACCGCGCTGGCTGGCGGGTCGAGTCGGTCGGCGTAATCCGCGAAAGCGTCGCGGATCAGTGCCACCACCGCCGCGATCTCGGCCGCATCGTCCCGCATCGTCCCGCATCGGCCGGACCGTCACGGCCCCGCCGCCGCCCTGCCTCGTCTTCGCCATGGAAAAGCCCCGAGTCGCCTGCCCCATTATGCAGTGCCAGAATGCAGCCGGCGGAGACAGCCCCGCCCACGGCAGACTCGAAGGGGGAAACCATGACTCATCGTATGACTGCGGGCGTCGCGACCTTGGCCGCACTGCTCGCGGCGACGCCGGCCTGGGCCCAGAGCAGCAATCGCGGCCTGCAGACCGTGACCGACGGCGCCAAGGTCACCGGCCACATGACCATCGACTTCAACTCGCGCAGCGTCCGCAACAGCAACGGCCTCGACGTCTACACCATCGAGGCCCTGACGGTGGCGGATCTGATGGCCTATGCCGGTTCGGCCCAACGCAAGCCGGAGGACACGATCACCTACAGCCTGCGGATCGACGTCAACAACCCGGCGAATCCGAGTCAGATCGCCAAGGAAGTGGCGATCCTGCGCGGCGAAACTCCGATCGACGAGGGCGGGCGCTACCAGCCCGAATCCGGCAATCTGCGGCTCGACATCGTCAAGGGCCAGCAGTCCAGCGGCAAGTTCGGCGGCGTCATCCAGGGCCGCGAGGTCACCCGCTGGTGGGAGCTGGGCGAGCAGATCAACCGCGCCTCCAAGGCCGCGGACAAGCTGTATTCCCGCACCGTCAACGGCAAGGTGGTGACGATCCAGGTCAAGAACCCGGATCCGCTGGCCTTCCAGGGGCTGGTGCTGGCGCCGGGCCCGTTCTCGTTCCTGCCGCAGACCCGGGTGTCCGGCAACCTCGACTATGACTACGAGCTCGGCAACTGGCTGACCGACAACAACGGCATCTCGTTCCAATACGCCATCGGCAACCAGGCCTATACCGACAAGGTCACCGGCTCGATCCGCTATGTCGAGGAAGAGGGCAACTTCACCGACGCCAAGGGCCAGAGCCGCAACTACACCGGTTATTACGACTACAATCTGCGCTTCAACGAGGCGGTGGTGAAGCCGGAGGAGGCCTTCTTCGGCGGCGAGAACAACGACGCCGATGTCGAGGCGTTCTTCGGCACGGTGGAGCAGGACCAGGCCGGCATCTACGGCCGCGTCTACTACCTGGACAGCGAGGATGGCTGCAAGCGCGAGAAGAACGAATCCGGCCAGATGGAGTGCATCGGGCCGACGCGGTCGGAGGTGTATTGGGACCTGAAGCCGGTGAAGCTGACCTACAGCCAGCTCGGCAACTGGTTCAAGCTAGAGCCGCTGATGATCGGTCCGTTCAACGACGAGTGATCGTCCGCTTCTCTCTTTCCTGTCATTGCCGGGCTTGACCGGGCAATCCAGGAGGTCTCAACAGCCTCTGGAGCCCGGGTCAAGCCCGGGCATGACAGTTCGGGGAATATTGAAGCCTACCCCGGCAGCCCCCCTGCGTCGTGGCCGGCATGCCCGCCATGCTGCTCGTCGCCGGCCGAGGACACCTCGACCTCGCGGAACCGCACCCGGTTCTGCCGCGCCACCGTCGCCTTGCGCAGCTCGTCCAGCCGGGTCTCCGGCATGGCGATCGGGCCGATCAGGATGTTCGGGGCCGACTGGTCGCGCGTGGTCAGCCCGATCGTGCCCAGCCCCAGCACCAGCCACTGCAACGGCCGCGACAGCGAGAAGTCGCGCACCCGGAACAGCTCGACCTCCTCGCGCTTCCGCACCAGCAGGCCGGAGCGGATGATCAGCCGCTCGCTGGTCAGCTCGTAGCTGGTCAGCCAGCGCCAGGCGGTCCAGACGACGGCCAGGATCACCGGCGCCGCGGCCGGCACCGGCCCGCCGACCATGCCGAGCAGCACCGCCAGCACGATGGCGAGCACCCAGACGTAGAACGACGCGCGCAGCGCGGTGCGGATCTTCCAGATCACGGTCTCGCCGGCGGCCCCCGCCGCGGCGTCCTGGGTGGTTTCGGCCATCTTGGTCCCCCTTGGCTGATGCCGGAGCGAAGGGTACGGTCGAACCGAGCGCCCGTCCATGGCGGTTCTGGGCGGAGGAGTCACAGCCATGAGCTGGCAACCGACCCGCGATCCCCTCACCGGCGAGACGCCCTGCCCCTTGATCGAGACCGTGGTGATCCCGCGCACCGCCGATATCGGCGGCTTCGAGGTGCGGCGCGCCGTGCCGTCGATGCAGAGGCGCTCGGTCGGCCCCTTCGTCTTCGTCGACGAGTTCGGGCCGACCCTGTTCGGCGCCGGCGACGGCATCGACGTGCCGCCGCACCCGCATATCGGCCTGGCCACCGTGACCTATCTCTTCGCCGGCGAACAGACCCACCGCGACAGCCTGGGCACCCGCCAGCTGATCCGCCCCGGCGACGTCAACTGGATGACCGCCGGCAGCGGCATCGCCCATTCCGAGCGCACGCCGCCGGCCCTGCGCGCCACCGGTTCGACCCTGTTCGGGGTGCAGACCTGGGTCGCCCTGCCCGCCCCGTATGAGGAGGTGGCGCCCAGCTTCGCCCATCACGGCATCGACGACCTGCCGGTGATCGAGGATGCCGGCAAGAGCGTGCGGCTGATCGTCGGCTCGGCCTATGGCGCCCGCTCGCCGGTCGCGACCTTCTCCGAGACTCTCTATCTCGACGCGGCCCTGCAGGCCGGGGCGGTGCTGCCGCTGCCGGCGGAGCATGAGGAGCGCGCGGTCTATGTGATCTCCGGCCGGGTCCGGATCGGCGGCGACGATTTTGCGTCGCAACGCCTGCTGGTGCTGCGGCCGGGCGACGCGGTCGAGGTCGAGGCGCTGGAGGAGACCCGGCTGCTGGTGTTCGGCGGCGAGCCGCTCGACGGCCCACGCAAGCTGTGGTGGAACTTCGTCGCCCGCAGCCGCGAGCGCATCGAGCAAGCCAAGGAGGACTGGCGCGAAGGCCGCTTCGGCGCGATCCCGGACGAGTCCGAGCGGCTGCCGTTGCCGGAGCGGTGAGGGGGACCAGCACTTTCCCCCCTTTCGTCATTGCCGGGCTTGACCCGGCAATCCAGAGGATGTCGATGCTCTCTGGATGGATGCCCGGGTGAAGCCCGGGCATGACAATAGAGAGTCCAACCTACGCCTGCCGCGAATCCTCCCGCAGATGCTCCACCAAACGCCGGGCATGCACCGGCAGCACGTCGAGGGACCGGACGCAGATCGACAGGCGGCGCAACGCCCAGGGGTCGGACAGCGGCACGGCGCGGATCGCCATGCCGCGGCGGCAGCGCTTCGCCGCCGTCTCCGGCACCACCGCCAGGGCGACGCCCTGCTCCACCATCCGGCACACTGCATCGAAGCCACCGAGCCGGACCCGCAGCTTCAGCGGATGCCCGGCCCGGGCGGCGTGGCGGGCGAGATGGTCCTGCAGCGCGCTGCCGGGGCTCAAGCCGACGAAATCCTCGCCGAGCACCTCGGCGAAGGCGATCCGGCGGCGTGCCGCCAGCGGATGGCCGCGCGGCACCGCCAGCACCAGCCGGTCGATCCGGAACGGGATGCGCTCCAGCCCGCCGCCGCCATCGGCTGCCCCCCCGTCGGCCATGTCCGCGACAAGGCCGAGATCGGCGAGGCCGGCGGCCACCGCCTCGACGATGGCGTGGCTCGGCCGCTCCTCCAGGTCGATGTCGATGCGGGGATGGGCGGCGAGCCATTCGGCCAGGGGCTCCGGCAGAAACTCGGTCACGGCAGCGGTGTTGCCGAGGATGCGGACATGGCCCTTGAGGCCGCGGGCATAGTCGCCCAGCTCGCCGCGCATCCGCTCCATCTGCTGCAGCACCAGCCGGGCATGGTGCAGCACTGCCTCGCCGGCCGGGGTCGGCGCCACGCCGCGCCGGCCGCGCTGCAGCAGCGCTGTGCCGGCCGCCGCCTCCATGCCGCGAATCCGGGCGCTGGCCGAGGCCAGGGCCAAGTTCGCCCGCTCGGCACCGCCGGTGATGCTGCCGGCCTCGGCGACATGCAGGAACAGGCGCAGATCGGTCAGGTCGAAGCGCATCGACACACCCTCCAGCACGGTCAGCCTTCGTCCTAACCGAAGGCTGGCTCCGTCACTCCCACATTGTCGCCGGCGCCTCGGCTGGGCAAGCTCCAGCCATGACCGACCCGCTGCTGCTCTCCCTCATCGCCCTCACCTTCCTGCTCGCCGGCTTCGTCAAGGGCATGGTCGGGCTCGGCCTGCCGACCGTGGCGATGGGGCTGCTCGGCCTGGCCATGGCGCCGGCCCAGGCGGCGGCACTGCTGGTGGTGCCGTCGCTGGTGACCAATCTCTGGCAGCTCTTCGCCGGGCCGCGCTTCGGCGGGCTGCTGCGCCGGCTGTGGCCGATGATGGCCGGGATCTGCCTCGGCACCTGGGCCGGGGCCGGCCTGCTGACCGGTGCCGGCGCCGACAGCGCCACCATCGCCCTCGGCGCCGCCCTGGTGCTCTACGCCGCGATCGGCCTCGCAGGCCCGCGCTTCTCGGTGCCGGCGCGGGCCGAACGCTGGTGGTCGGCCCTGGTCGGCGCCGCCACCGGCCTGGTCACCGCCGCCACCGGCGTCTTCGTCATCCCGGCGGTGCCGTTCCTGCAGGCGCTGGGGCTGGAGAAGGAGGACCTGATCCAGGCGCTGGGCCTGTCCTTCACCGTCTCGACCCTGGCGCTGGCCGCCGGGCTGGCGCGGGACGGCGCCTTCCCGCTGGAAGCCGCCGGCACCTCGCTGCTGGCGCTGGCCCCGGCGCTGCTCGGCATGGCCGCCGGCCAGTGGCTGCGGCTCAGGGTGCGGCCGGAGGTGTTCCGGCGCTGGTTCTTCCTCGGGCTGCTGCTGCTCGGCCTCGACCTGGCACTGCGGCCGCTGCTGTGACCCGCCCCTACTCCACCGCGACGCAGCCGTCGCCGGCATAGGCGTAGCTGGCGACGCGGCCGGCGTGATCAAAGTAGAAGGTGGTCAGGCAGCGCCGGTCGACCGCATAGGGCGGCACGTACTGCTGGTCATAGACCGTCCGCGTCTCCTTGTAGCGGCGCTTGTCACCGTCATCGTCGCGATAGGTGCCGCGGACGACCTCGGTGCGCGGCACGCTGTTGACGTAGCCGCCGCCCCGTTCCACCCAGGACAGGTTGAACTGGGCGTAGCGCCGCCCGTCCTCGGTCCGGCCCTCATAGATCGGCGGGCCGTACCGGACGATCAGTTGGTCCTTCGGCTGGCCCTGCAGCTGGTCGAGGCCTTTGCGGAACCCGGCCTCGGTGGCGCAGGCGGCAAGCAGCGCGGCGCCGGCCAGGAGTATCTTCAGGGTGCGGAAGCGCGCGGTCATCCCCGTCTCTGCGGTCGGTGTCGGCCCCATGGCACCATCCCGGCATGGCAGGACGGTGGCAAACGCACCCTACAGCGGCAAATTGTCGTGCTTCTTCCAGGGGTTCTCGAGCTTCTTCTCAGACAGCATCGCCAGCGCCTTGCAGATCCGCCGGCGGGTGTTGTGCGGCATGATCACGTCGTCGATATAGCCGCGCGCCGCAGCGACGAAGGGGTTGGCGAATTTCTCGCGGTATTCTTCGGTCCGCGCCGCGATCTTGTCGGCGTCGCCGAGATCGGCGCGGAAGATGATCTCGACCGCGCCCTTCGGCCCCATCACCGCGATCTCCGCCGTCGGCCAGGCATAGTTGACATCGCCGCGCAGATGCTTGGACGCCATCACGTCATAGGCCCCGCCATAGGCCTTGCGGGTGATCACCGTGACCTTCGGCACTGTCGCCTCGGCATAAGCAAACAAGAGCTTGGCGCCGTGCTTGATGATGCCGCCATATTCCTGGCTGGTGCCGGGCAGGAACCCCGGGACATCGACGAAGGTGACGATCGGGATGTTGAAGGCGTCGCAGAAGCGGACGAAGCGCGCCGCCTTGCGGCTGGAATCGATGTCCAGGCAGCCGGCCAGCACCATCGGCTGGTTGGCGACGATGCCGACGGTGCGACCCTGCATCCGAGCCATGCCGATGATGATGTTGCCGGCGAAGGCGGGCTGCAGCTCGAAGAAATCGCCCTCGTCCACCACCTTCCCGATCAGCTCCTTCATGTCGTAGGGCTTGTTCGGGTTGGCCGGGATCAGGGTGTCGAGCGACATCTCCGGCCGGTCGGCCGGGTCTTCGGTCGGGCGGATCGGCGCCGGTGAGCGGTTCGAGGACGGCAGGAAGCCGACGAAGTCGCGCAGCCGCAGCAGCGCCTCGACATCGTCCTCGAAGGCCAGGTCGGCGACGCCGGATTTGGCGGTGTGGGTGACGGCGCCGCCGAGATCCTCGGCCGTCACCACCTCATGCGTCACCGTCTTCACCACGTCCGGGCCGGTGACGAACATGTAGGAGCTGTCCTTCACCATGAAGATGAAGTCGGTCATCGCCGGGGAATACACGGCACCGCCGGCGCACGGGCCCATGATCAGCGAGATCTGCGGCACCACGCCCGAGGCCAGGACGTTGCGCTGGAACACCTCGGCATAGCCGCCGAGCGAGGCCACGCCCTCCTGGATGCGGGCGCCGCCCGAATCGTTCAGGCCGATCACCGGGGCGCCGACCTTCATCGCCTGGTCCATGACCTTGCAGATCTTCTCGGCATGCGCCTCGGACAGCGAGCCGCCGAACACCGTGAAGTCCTGGCTGAAGACGAAGACCAGCTTGCCGTCGACGGTGCCGAAGCCGGTGACCACGCCGTCGCCCGGCACCTTCTGCTCGTCCATGCCGAAATCCGCCGAGCGGTGCTCGACGAACATGTCCCATTCCTCGAAGGAGCCGGGGTCGAGGAAGACCTCGAGCCGCTCGCGCGCCGTCAGCTTGCCCTTCGAATGCTGGGCCTCGACCCGCTTCCTGCCGCCGCCGAGGCGCGCCGCCGCGCGCTTCTTCTCGAGCACCTCAAGGATCTCGCGCATTCTCCCCCCGCGGATGTCCGCAAAGCGTCATCCGCCTGCAATAGCACGCGGCGCCGGGCTGGGCGAGATCGGGCCTTGCCAGCCGCTAGGCCTTGGGTCCTGATATCGTCTGACGTTCCCGCGAAGGACCAGCCATGAAGATCGACCCGATGATCGCCGGCTTCGCCGACGAGTTGACCGAATGGCGTCGGGACATCCACGCCCATCCCGAGCTGGGCTTCGAGGAGCAGCGCACCAGCGCCCTGGTCGCGGAGCGGCTGCGCGCCTTCGGCTGCGAGGTGGCGACCGGGATCGGCCGCACCGGCGTGGTCGGCACGCTGCGGGTCGGCAACAATCCCCGCGCGATCGCGCTGCGCGCCGACATGGACGCGCTGCCGATGCAGGAGGCGAACGGCTTCGGCCACCGGTCGCAGACCGCCAACACCATGCATGCCTGCGGCCATGACGGCCACACCACCATGCTGCTGGGCGCCGCCCGCTACCTGGCCGCCACCCGCAACTTCGACGGCACGGTGCATTTCATCTTCCAGCCGGCCGAGGAGGGTCGCGGCGGGGCGCAGGCGATGATCGCCGACGGGCTGTTCAACCAGTTCCCCTGCGAGGCCGTGTTCGGCATGCACAACTTCCACACGCTGGACGCCGGCCAGGTCATGGTCCGCCCCGGCCCGACGATGTCCGGCGGCGGCATCTTCGACATCGAGATCACGGGACGCGGCGCCCATGGCGCGCTGCCGGAAACCGGCATCGACCCGGTGGTGATCGCGGCCCATGTGGTGACGGCGCTGCAGAGCGTGGTGGCCCGCAACGTCGCCGCCCTCGATGCCGCCGTGGTCAGCGTCACCCAGATCCATGCCGGCGACGCCTACAACGTGATCCCCGACACCGCGGTGCTGCGCGGCACCTTCCGGGCGCTGCGGATGGAGGTGCTGGAGGCGCTGAAGGCCCGGATCGAGGCGATCGCCCGCGACGTCGCCGCCGCCTTCGGCGGCCGGGCCGAGCCGAAGGTGCAGATCAAGGTCATCCCGGTGATCAACGATGCCGCCGAGACAACCTGGGTCGCTGAGGCCGCGGCGGAAGCGCTGGGCGCCGAAGCGGTCCGGGACGACGGCGACATCGTCATGGCGTCGGAGGATTTCGCCTACATGCTGGCGGAAAAGCCGGGCGCCTTCCTGTTCATCGGCAACGGCCGCGGCAGCGTGCCGGTGCACAACCCGCATTACGACTTCAATGACGCGATCCTGCCGGTCGGCGCCACGCTGTGGTCCCGGCTGGTGGAGACGCGATTGAAGAAGGCTGGGTGATCAAGCCCCGGCCAGCTCGACCAGCCGGGCCGCCGCCTGCAGCTCGGCCCGGAGCGCCGCGCGGCGGGCCGTGGCCTCGGCATCCTCGCCCCAGCGCTCGATCTGGAAGCTGGCGTCGAGCTCGGCCAGGTCGAACGCCTCGTCGGCATCGATCCGGCCGGCCAGCAGGGCCAGGCCGAGCACCAGCGAGCCGGTCAGCGCCGTCGCCTGGTGCAGCGCCGTCAGCCGCCAGTCGTCCTGCGCCGCCACTGTCGCGCGCAGCGCCGCCAGGCTGGCCTCCGGCTGGGCCTGGTGGACGATGCCGGAGGTCGCGGTCAGCGGAGCGTCATGCGCGGTCATCGCCCAGTCGAGCAGCGGCTGCCAGGCGGCGGCCTGCCGCTCCACCAGCGCCGCCGGCGCCTCGGCCCGGTAGCACAGCAGGTCGGTGCCGCCATAGGGCGCGATGGTGTCGATGATCACCTGGCGATTCGGCGCCACCTTGTCGATCACCGTCGCCGCCAGTTGCATCAGCGGCATGGCGGACGGCACCACCTCCCCGGCCTGCGCCTCCCACTCCGCCGCCACCGCTTCGGCCAAAGCGCGGCTGGGCAAGACCAGATCGGCCTTGGCCGGGCTCTTGATCGGCTTGCCGTCGAGGGTGACGCCGAATCCGCCGCCCGCCGGCACCACACCCACCACCTTGTAGAAGCGTTTCATCGTCCGGCCCCGTTGCTCTCCGCCCGCGCGGATATCGGCAATTGCGGCCGTCGATGCAACCCGCAGCTTCCGTCGCCGCCGCGGGAATGCTACCGCGGGGCCACGATGCAGCTCGACCTGACCAACACTTCGATCATCCTCGCAGCCGCTTTGGCAGTGGTCGTGGCCATGCTGGTGATGGACCGCCGCCGCCCGCCGCCGGGCGAGGTGCGGCTGTTCCCGGTGATCCCGGTGATGATGTTGGCGGCGTTGGTGGTCATCCTGATGCTGGCGCATCTGGTGTCGCTGCTCACCGGCCAGCCATTCCAGGGGCGCGGATTCTAAGGCCCACGCCCCCGCGAGACGTCTACTGCCCGTTCCAGGGCGTCAGCGCCTCGATCTTCAGCTTGCGCTGCTCCGCCGCCGGCAGCTTGTAATCGCCCTTGTACGGCGCCGATTCGAACGAGCCGTAGGTCGGGTTGGCGATCGCGATCCAGTCGCGGCCCCAATGGTCCTTGGCCGCCTCGAACGCCGTCTGCCGCTCCGCCAGCGTGCCCTTGTAGGCGTCGCTGAAGTCGCCGAAATTGTCGCCGACCAGCAGCAGGATCCGGTAATCCTTGGCGATCACGGCGCGGCGCGTGCCCTTGGCCGAGCCCCAGTCCGGCTGCTCCTTGGCGCTGAGGAAGGTGTCGACGTTGTCACCCATCGGGAAGCCCAGCGCCTTCATGTGCTCGACCGTCGGTCCCTCCTCCTCCTTGGTCCGGTTGGTGACGTAGAACACCTTCACGCCCTTGGACGCGACGTATTGGGTGAACTCGATCGCGCCGGGGATGGCGGTGTCGATCTTGGCATTGACGTAGGTCGTCCAGGTCTTGGGGTTGAAGCCGGTGCCCTCGACCACGTTGCGGGCCTGGTAGGGCGAGGTGTTCAGGAGCGTGTCGTCGACGTCCAGCACCACCGCCGGCGGCAAATTCTTGAAGTCGCCGGTCTGCTCCGCCGGCGCCGCGGTACGGGATGGGTCAGCCAGCGCCTCGTCCAGCCGGAGGCGGGCCAGGGCATAGGCGCCGATCGCATTGGCCTGCGCCTCGACCGAGGTCTGGTCCCACAGCACCGCGTTGAGATTGTCGTCCGGGCCGGGGCCCTGCTGCGCCTGGGCCGCGCCCGCCACCGCCATCATCGCCAGGGCCGAAGCCCATCCGGTCCGCATCATCCGAAGCCTCCGATTGTTACAGTTTCGTGACATCATATGAGCAGCGTCGGACCGGCGGTCGCAACCCCGTTCAGGCCGCATATCGCAACTTCGCCGCCGCGTGTTAGGACTGCAGAGTGCGACGAAGGGGAGGACCGATGTACACGCTCTACGCCCAGCCCAGCACCGGCTCGACGCTCAGCGAGATCATGCTGACCCTCGCCGGCGTGCCCTTCGCCATCAAGTCGGTCGACATCTTCGACAACCCGGCCGACCGCGAGATGCTGCAGCGGCTGAACCCGCTGACCCAGGTGCCGGTGCTGGTCCTGCCCGACGGCACGGTGATGACCGAGAGCGGGGCGATCACCCTGCACCTGGCCGATGTGGCGCCGCAGGTCGGGCTGGCCCCTCCGGCCGGCCATCCGGACCGGCCTGCCTTCCTGCGCCGCCTGGTGTTCATCGTCGCCGCGCTGTACCCGACCTGGGCCTATGGCGACGACCCCGGCCGCTGGGTCACCGGCGACCAGGCGAAGGCCGAGCTGCGCGCCTCGACCGACGAGCACCGCAAGGCGCTGTGGCGGCAGATGGAGGCCGCGGCCGGCGCCCCCTGGTTCCTGGGCCAGACCCGCTCCGCCCTCGACATCTACGTCGCGGTGATGAACCACTGGCGGCCGCGCAGCGAGTGGTTCGCCGCCGAATGCCCCAAGCTGTCGGCGATCGCCAGCCGGTTGCGCGCCGAGCCGGAGCTGGCCGAGGTCTGGCAACGAAACGAAGGCTGATCCGTTCCCCCCGATCCCGACTCTTTCGAGCGAGGGCCATGACGTGAAGAAGCTGATCAACAATCCCCGCCATGTCCTGCGCGAGATGCTGGAAGGGTTCGTCGACCTGCAGCCCGGCCTGGCGCTGCTGGAGGAGGAGGCCGTGGTGGTCCGGGCCGACCTGCCGGTGCCGGCCTCGCGCCCGATCGCGCTCCTGTCCGGCGGCGGCAGCGGGCATGAGCCGGCCCATGCCGGCTATGTCGGCCCCGGCCTGCTGGCGGGCGCCATCGCCGGCGACGTCTTCACCTCGCCCAGCGTCGATGCCGTGCTGGCCGGCATCCGCGCCGCCGCCGGCCCGCTGGGCGCGGTGCTGGTGGTCAAGAACTACACCGGCGACCGGCTGAATTTCGGCCTTGCCGCCGAGCTGGCGCAGGAGGAGGGCATCCCGGTCGAGATCGTGGTGGTGGCGGACGACGTGGCGCTGCGCGACACGGTCGAGCCGGCGCGCCGCCGCGGTATCGCCGGCACCGTGCTGATCCACAAGCTGGCCGGCGCCGCGATCGCCGCCGGCAAGCCCCTGGCCGAGGTCACCGCCCTCGCCCGCGCCGCCGCCGCCGATCTCGGCACCATGGGCGTGGCGCTGGGCGCCTGCACCGTGCCGACCGCCGGCAAGCCCGGCTTCACCCTGGGCGACAGCGAGATCGAGCTGGGCCTCGGCATCCATGGCGAGGCCGGGGTGCGGCGCGGGCCGCTGCAGCCGGCCGACGAGCTGGTGGCCGAGATCCTGCAGGCGATCGTGTCCGACCGCGGACTCGCCCCCGGCGACCGGGTGGCGCTGCTGGTCAACGGCCTCGGCGCCACGCCGCCGATGGAGCTGTCGATCGTCGCCCGCGCCGCCCTGGCCGATCTGGCGGTGCGCGGCATCGCGGCAGAGCGGGCCTGGGCCGGCAACTTCCTGACTGCGCTCGACATGCCCGGCTGCTCGCTGAGCCTGCTGAAGCTGGACGACGAGCGGATCGCCCTGCTCGACGCGCCGGCCCAGGCCCCGGCCTGGCCGGGCGGCGGCAAGATCGGGCCGAAGCGGCGGATCCGCGCGCCGGAGCCGGCGCCGGTGGCGCAGGACGACGCCCCTCCCTCGCCGCTCGCCCCGGCGCTGCAGGAAGCCGGGCTGGTGGTGGCCGACGCGCTGGTCAAGGCCGAGCCGCATTTGACCGACCTCGATTCCCGCGCCGGCGACGGCGACCTCGGTGCCAGCATGGTGCGGGCGGCGGAGGCGATCCGCGCCTTGCCAGATGCCGCCTGGGCCGACCCGGCGCGGGCGCTGGCCGCGGTCGGCGACGCGCTGCGCCGGGCGATCGGCGGCAGCTCCGGTCCGTTCTACGCCACCGCCCTGTTGCGCGCGTCGCGGCGGCTGGCCGGCGATCCCACCCCGGCCCCGGCCGCCTGGGCCGAGGCCTTCACGGTCGCGGTGCAGGCGATCGGCGAGCTGGGCGGCGCCAAGCCGGGCGACCGCACCATGCTGGACGCGCTGCACCCGGCGACGGAGGCCTTCTCGGCGGCGGTGGCCACCGGCAAGTCGCCGGCCGAGGCCTGGGGCGTCTGCGTCGCCGCGGCGGCCGCCGGCACCGACGCCACGGCGCGGATGCTGCCGCGGCTGGGCCGCGCCAGCTATCTCGGCGAACGCGCCATCGGCCTCCCCGACGCTGGCGCGGCGGCGGTCCTGGTCTGGCTGCAGGCGCTGAAGGCGGTGGTGCGGTAGGGGCTTCTTTCCCCTCATCGTCATCCCGGACGCCGCGCAGCACGAAGTGATGCGCTGCAGACCCGGGATCTCCTCGTGACCGTGCCGAGGTCCCGTGTCTGCGCCGCAGCACTTCGTGCCGCAGCGCGCACGGGATGACGGACTCTATTGCCTTGGGGCCAATCCCCCCGCCCTCTCGATGAACGCGGCGATCTCGGCCACGCCGTCGCCGCTGCGGACCCGGGCGAAGACGAAGGGGCGGTCGCCGCGCATCTTCCGGGAATCCCGGTCCATCACCTCGAGCGAGGCGCCGACCAGCGGCGCCAGGTCGGTCTTGTTGATCACCAGCAGGTCCGACCGGGTGATGCCCGGCCCGCCCTTGCGCGGGATCTTGTCACCGGCCGAGACGTCGATGACGTAGATGGTGATGTCCGCCAGCTCCGGGCTGAAGGTGGCGGCCAGGTTGTCGCCACCGGATTCGATCAGCACCAGGTCCAGGCCCGGGAAGCGGCGCCGCATCTCCGCCACCGCCGCCAGGTTGATCGAGGCATCCTCGCGGATCGCGGTGTGCGGGCAGCCGCCGGTCTCCACCCCGAGGATGCGGTCGGAGGACAGCGACCCGGCACGGTTCAGGAACTCCGCATCCTCCTTGGTGTAGATGTCGTTGGTGATGGCCGCGATGTCGTAGCGGTCGCGGAACGCCTTGCAGAGCGCGTCCATCAGCGCCGTCTTGCCGGAGCCGACGGGGCCGCCAATGCCGACGCGCAGGGGTCCGTTCTGGGTCATGTGCGGAACAACCTCGTATACTGGGTCTCGTGCTGCATCGATGCGATGTCGGCGGCGACGGCCAGGCCGCCGCATTGGCTGAAGGGGTCGCCGTCGGGCAGGGAGGCGGCCCGGGCCGCCGTCTCCGCCACCGCCGACATCAGCGCGGCGATGGCGCGCTGGCCGTCGGTCTGGCCCAGCGGCACCAGGCGCTGCGCCGCCGACACCAGGTTGGCGACGACGGCGTGCAGGAAGGCGGTCAGCGACGGCTCCAGCGCGATGCCGTGGCCGGCGGCACAGGCGGCGACCGCAACCGGATAGGCCACGGTCTCGCCGATGCGGGCTGCCAGACGCTCCAGCCCCGGGGCCGGCCAGGCGGATCGCGAAATCGTCAGGAAGGCGGTGCCCTGAGCCAGAGTCTCGACCTGGCGCTCGCGCGAGGCGGCCAGCGACGCGGCGAGGTCGGCGATTTCGGCCAGCCGGTCGTCGTCGCCCGCTGCGGCGGCGCGGTGGGCGTGGACGAACAGCACGGCGTCGTTCCAGCCGGCGCCGTTCGCCAGCGCGTCCTCGATCCAGGCGACCAGGCCGGGCCGGTCGGTCACCCAGCCGGCCTCGTTCGCCCATTCCAGGCCGCTGGAATGGCTGAAGGCGCCGACCGGATAGGACGGCGACAGCCAGGCCATCAGCCGGTAGAGCGCCCCGTCAGCCATGGGCGTGCCCATGCACGGCGCCATGGCCATAGGCGCCACCCTCCGGATCGAAGGGAGCCTCGACGTGCGCGATCGAGCCGCCCAGGCCGCGCACCATCTCCTCGATCACATGGTCGGTGCGGATGCGCAGCGCGTCGGGCAGCAGCTGGGTCGGCAGATGCCGGTTGCCGAGATGCCAGGCGATGCGGATCAGCTCCGCCTGGCTGCCGGCGCGGATCTCGACCAGCCGCTCCGGCGCCGCCGCGACCAGGACCAGGCTGTCGTCCTCGCCCTTGAGCACGTCGCCGTCGCGCAGATGCGCCGCCTCGGACAGGTCGAGCAGTACCACGGTCCCGGCCTCGCCATATAGCACGATGCGGCGGCGGTGGCGGGAGTCGTAGTCCAGGACGACGCGGTCGGACACGGCGGCCGGGTCGAAGCCCCCGGCCGGGACAACGGCGGTGAAGCGCTTCATGGCATGCCCCGAAGTGCTTCGTAGGTTGGGTTCGCTGCAAGCGAACCCAACACGAGGACAGCTCCGTTGGAGCCGTGTTGGGTTCGCAGATGCGAACCCAACCTACGGTCTTTCGCCTCCCCTTTTCCGCCATTGCCGGGCTTGACCCGGCAATCCAGGGGCCACGAGGAACCGCTCTGGCCGGCCCTGGATCCTCGGGTCAAGCCCGAGGATGACAGTGAAAGAATGGTCAGCTTCACATCCGCCTCAGAACAAAAAGTACCGCTGCGCCATCGGCAGCACCGAGGCGGGTTCGCAGGTCAGGAGCTCGCCATCGGCGCGGACCTCGTAGGTCTCGGGGTCGACCTCGATCGCCGGGGTGGCGGAATTGTGGACCATATCGGCCTTGCCGATGCCGCGCGTGCCCTCGACCGCCACCACCTCGCGCGCCAGGCCGAGGCGCTGGCCGATGCCGTCCTCCAGCGCCGCCTTCGACACGAAGGTGATGGCCGAGGCCGCCATCGCCCGGCCGAAGCCGCCGAACATCGGGCGGTAATGCACCGGCTGCGGCGTCGGGATCGAGGCGTTGGGGTCGCCCATCAGCGCCATCGAGATGGTGCCCGCCTTCAGCACCAGCTCCGGCTTCACCCCGAAGAAGGCCGGGTCCCACAGCACCAGATCGGCCAGCTTGCCGACCTCGACCGAGCCGACATGCCGCGACAGGCCCTGCGCGATCGCCGGGTTGATGGTGTATTTGGCGACATAGCGCTTCACCCGGGCGTTGTCGTTCTGGCCGGTCTCCTGCGCCAGCCTTCCGCGCTGGACCTTCATCTTGTGGGCGGTCTGCCAGGTGCGCAGGATCACCTCGCCGATCCGCCCCATCGCCTGGCTGTCGGAGGAGATGATCGAGAAGGCGCCGAGATCGTGCAGGATGTCCTCGGCCGCGATGGTCTCGCGCCGGATCCGGCTCTCGGCGAAGGCCACGTCCTCCGGAATCCCCTCATCCAGGTGATGGCACACCATCAGCATGTCGAGATGCTCGTCGAGCGTGTTGACGGTGAAGGGCCGGGTCGGATTGGTCGAGGACGGGATGACGTTGGCCAGGCTCGCCACCCGGATGATGTCCGGCGCATGCCCGCCGCCGGCGCCTTCGGTGTGGAAGGCGTGGATGGTGCGGCCCTTGAAGGCGGCGATGGTGTCCTCGACGAAGCCGCTCTCGTTCAGCGTGTCGGTGTGGAGCATCACCTGCACGTCCATCGCGTCCGAGACGGCCAGGCAGCAGTCGATCGCAGCCGGGGTGGTGCCCCAATCCTCGTGCAGCTTGAGGCAGGAGGCGCCGGCGCGGATCTGCTCGATCAGCGCCTCCGGCCGGCTGGCATTGCCCTTGCCGGAGATCGAGATGTTGACCGGCAGCCCTTCCGCTGCCTGCAGCATGCGGGCGATGTGCCAGGGGCCGGGGGTGCAGGTGGTGGCCTTGGTGCCGGTGGACGGGCCGGTGCCGCCGCCGACCAGGGTGGTGATGCCGCTGGCAATCGCCTCCTCCACCTGCTGCGGGCAGATGAAGTGGATATGGCAGTCGACGCCGCCGGCAGTGAGGATCTTGCCCTCACCGGCGATCACCTCCGTTCCCGGGCCGATGACGATGTCGACGCCGGGCTGGATGTCCGGGTTGCCGGCCTTGCCGATGGCGGCGATGCGGCCGTCGCGGATCGCCACATCGGCCTTCACGATGCCCCAATGGTCGAGGATCACGGCGTTGGTGATGACGGTGTCGGCGGTGCCTTCGGCCCTGGTGGCCTGGCTCTGCCCCATGCCGTCGCGGATCACCTTGCCGCCGCCGAACTTGACCTCCTCGCCGGGGATCGTGTGGTCGCGCTCGATCTCGATGAACAGCTCGGTGTCGGCCAGGCGCAGCCGGTCGCCGGTGGTGGGCCCGAACATGTGGGCATAGGCGGCGCGGGAGATGGAAACGGGCATATCTCGGCCTCCTCAGCCCTTGACCGGATCGAGCGGCCCCATGACCACTTGGCGGAAGCCGGTGGCGACGCGGGCGCCGGCCAGGGCGACCAGGCGAACCTCGCGGCTCTGCCCCGGCTCGAACCGCACCGCGGTGCCGGCGGCGATATCCAGCCGCCGGCCCCGCGCGGCCGCACGGTCGAAGGACAGGGCCGGGTTGGTCTCGTAGAAATGGTAGTGGCTGCCGACCTGGACCGGCCGGTCGCCGGTGTTGGCCACGGTCAGGACGATGCTGTCGCGCCCGGCGTTCAGCTCGATCGTGCCCTGCGCCGGAATGAATTCGCCCGGGATCATGCTGTTGCTCCAGATGGCACGCCCACCAAAAAACCATCGTCATTCCCGCGAAAGCGGGAATCTCGTCGGGATTGATGAGCAATGCTGGAGAGAGATCCCCGCTTTCGCGGGGATGACGTCTGTGGTGAAGAAGATGCGAGAGCGTGTTGCTGCATCATTCCCTCACCTGATCGGCTGGTGGACGGTCACCAGCTTGGTGCCGTCGGGGAAGGTGGCCTCGACCTGGACGTCGTGGATCATCTCGGCCACCCCCTCCATCACCTGGTCGCGGGTCAGCACCGTGGCGCCGGCCGCCATCAGCGCGGCCACCGAGCGGCCGTCGCGGGCGCCTTCGGTGACGAAGTCGGAGATCAGCGCCACCGCCTCCGGATAATTCAGCTTCACGCCGCGCTCCAGCCGCCGGCGCGCCACCATCGCGGCCATGGCGATCAGGAGCTTGTCCTTCTCCCGTGGGGTCAGGTTCAAGGGGTGTCCTCCCGATGCTTCTTCAACATTGCCAGACGCGCGGCAGCGGGCGCCCGGCCCGCAGCACGCCGAGCGCCGAGATCAGGTTGCGCCGCAGCACAGCGCCGTCCGGCGCGGCGAAGCGGGCGACCAGCAGCCCGTTCCAGGCGCTGGCGCCGGCCAGCCCTTCCGTCCCGGCCAGCGCCGCGCGCAGCGGGTCGATCAATACCTGCGCCTCAGGCGCGGCGAAGAGCAGCGTCGCCACCGCCCGGGCACCGCGGCCGAGGCCCGGCCGGTCCAGCACCGCCGCCGGATCGCCTTCGACCGCCAGCGCATCGGCGTAGACCAGCCTGCCGTCGCGCCGGATCCGCCACGCGTCGCGCAGCGTCCCCTGCCGCACCACCTCGCCCATCGCCGCGCGGCCGAACACGATCGCCTCGACCCCGAGGAACCGGGCGTCGCCGCGCAGCTCGATCTGCAGGTCGCGGTACAGGCGGGCGCGATCGAACAGGATCGTCTCCTGCGGCAGCCATTCCGCCACGGCGCCGGGCTCGACCGAGAGCCGGGTCTCGATCCGCGCCGCGTCGCCGAGCGAGCGGTAGATCCGCTCCGCCGCCTGCCCCGCCACGGTCGCCGCCGTGCCATCGCCCCAGCGGACCGCCTGACTCAGCCGGTCGCCGCCGGTCAGCCCGCCCGCGGTGTTCAGCAGCACGGCGCCGGTGAACGCCCCTTCCTCGCGCCGCGGGAAGCGCGCCTTGGCGCAGCCCTCCTGGAACAGGACATCGAGCACCGTCTCGGCCCCGCGCCGCTTGAAGCCGAGGTCGAGCCGGCCGCGGGCGCGCGCCAGCGGCACAGGTCGGGCCAGCGGCTCCGCGAGGGCCGGGGGCTCAGACCGTAAGGTGACGACGGACGCTGTCTTCATCGAGAGCGGTCTTGTCACCGTCCACCACCACCTCGCCCCGATCCAGCACGACGAGGCGCTGGCCCAGCGCATGGGCGAAATCGAAATACTGCTCGACCAGCAGGATCGCCATGGTGCCGCGGTCGCGCAGCATGGCGATGACACGGCCGATATCCTTGATGATCGACGGCTGGATGCCCTCGGTCGGCTCGTCCAGGATCAGCAGGCGCGGCCGGGTCACCAGCGCCCGGCCGATCGCCAGCTGCTGCTGCTGCCCGCCCGACAGGTCGCCGCCGCGCCGGCCGAGCATCGACTGCAGCACCGGGAACAGCTCGAAGATCTCCTCCGGGATCCGCCGTTCGCGCCGCGGCAGCACGGCGAAGCCGGTCTCCAGATTCTCCTTCACCGTCAGCAGCGGGAAGATCTCGCGCCCCTGCGGCACGAAGGCGATGCCGCGCCGCGCCCGCTCCGCCGTCGGCAGCCGGGTGATGTCCTCGCCCTCCCATAGAACTTTCCCGGCCGCGACCGGCTGCTGGCCGACGATGGCCCGCAGCGTGCTGGTCTTGCCGACGCCGTTGCGGCCGAGCAGGCAGGTCACCTGGCCCAGGCCGACACCGAGCGAGACCCGCCGCAGCGCCTGGGCCGCGCCATAGAACAGATCGATGCCTTCGACGCTGAGCATGCCCTAGCGCCCCAGATAGACGTCGATGACGCGCGGGTCGGCGCTGACGGCGTCGAGCGGCCCTTCGGCCAGCACCGAACCCTCATGCAGCACCGTCACCTTGACGTCGAGGGCGCGGACGAAATGCATGTCGTGCTCCACCACCACCACCGACCGGGTCTTGTTGATCTCGCGCAGCAGGATCGCAGTCTCCTCGGTCTCGGCGTCGGTCATGCCGGCCACCGGCTCGTCCACCAGCAGCAGCGCCGGCTCCTGCGCCAGCAGCATGCCAATCTCCAGCCACTGCTTCTGGCCGTGCGACAGCGCCCCGGCCAGGCGGTCGCGATGCGCCGTCAGCTCGGTCGTTTCCAGGATCTCGTCGATCCGCTCGGCGGTGTCGGCGCGGGGCCGGCCGAACAGCAGGTTGGTCGGCGATCGCGGGCCGGCCAGGGCGAGGAGGAGGTTGTCCCCGACCGTGTGACTGTCGAACACCGTCGGCTTCTGGAACTTTCGTCCGATGCCGAGGCCCGCGATCGCCGTCTCGTCCAGCCGGGTCAGGTCGTGGGTGCCGCGGAACAGCGCCTCGCCCTGGTCCGGCCGGGTCTTGCCGGTAATGACATCCATCATCGTGGTCTTGCCGGCCCCGTTCGGGCCGATGATCGCCCGCATCTCGCCCGGTTCGATCACCAGCGACAGGGCGTTGAGCGCCCGGAAGCCGCTGAAGGTGACGGTGACGCCGTCGAGATAGAGCAGCGCCTGGGTGGTGGCCTCCGGTTCGGTCATCGCGGCGTCTCCGTCAACGCCTCTGGCGCCACTTCGGCCGCGCGGCGGCTCGGGCGGGCTCGCCAGGACCGCCAGGCCGCCTGCGCCGCGCCGACGATGCCCTTGGGCAGCACCAGCGTCACCAGGATGAACAGCCCGCCCAGCGCGAACAGCCAGAACTCGGGCAGCAGGTTGGTGAAGACGGTCTTGCCGAGATTGACCGTGATCGCGCCGATGATCGGCCCGACCAGCGTGCCGCGGCCGCCGACCGCGACCCAGATCACCGCCTCGATCGAATTGGCCGGGGCAAATTCGCCCGGGTTGATGATGCCGACCTGCGGCACGTAGAGGGCGCCGGCCACGCCCGCCATCATCGCCGACAGGGTGAACACCACCAGCTTGTAGGATTCGACCCGGTAGCCGAGGAAGCGGGTGCGGCTTTCGGCGTCGCGGATGGCGACCAGCAACTTGCCGAAGCGCGACCGGGTGATCGTCCGGCACATCAGGAAGGCGGCGGCGAGCGCCACAGCGCTGGCCAGGAACAGACCGGCCCGCGTCGCATCCGCCTGCAGGCTGAAGCCGAGCAGGTCCTTGAAATCGGTCAGGCCGTTGTTGCCGCCGAAGCCCATGTCGTTGCGGAAGAAGGCCAGCAGCAGGGCATAGGTCATCGCCTGGGTGATGATCGACAGATAGACTCCGGAGACGCGGCTGCGGAAGGCGAACCAGCCGAACACGAAGGCCAGCGCCCCCGGCACCAGCAGCACCATCAGCGCCGCGAACCAGAACTGGTCGAAGCCGAGCCAGTACCAGGGCAGCTCCGGCCAGTTCAGGAACACCATGAAGTCCGGCAGCACCGGGTTGCCGTAGACGCCGCGCGGGCCGATCTGGCGCATCAGATACATGCCCATGGCGTAGCCGCCGAGGGCAAAGAAGGCGCCGTGGCCGAGGCTGAGGATGCCGACATAGCCCCAGACCAGGTCGATCGCCAGCGCCAGCAGCGCGTAGCACAGATACTTGCCCATCAGGCTGACGGCATAGCCCGGCACGTGAAGCGGCGAATCCGGCGGCAGCGCCAGGTTGGCCAGCAGCACCAGCACCGCCACGGCGACGAGGCCGAGGGCGAAGACCGGGCCACCGGAGGCGCGGAGGAGACGGGCCGTGATCATGATTCCACCGCCCGTCCCTTCAGCGGGAACATCCCGCGCGGCTTGCGCTGGATGAACAGGATGATTCCCACCAGGATGACGATCTTGCCCAGGACGGCGCCGGCGAAGGGCTCAAGCAGCTTGTTGGCGACGCCGAGCGACAGCGCCCCGACCAGCGTGCCCCACAGGTTGCCGACGCCGCCGAACACCACGACCATGAAGCTGTCGATGATGTAGCCCTGGCCGAGATTGGGGCTGACATTGTCGATCTGGCTGAGCGCCACCCCGGCGATGCCGGCGACGCCGGAGCCGATGCCGAAGGTCAGCATGTCGACCCGGCCGGTGCGGATGCCCATCGCTGCCGCCATGCGCCGGTTCTGCGTTACCGCCCGCATCTGCAGGCCAAGCGCGGTGTAGCGCAGCACCAGCATCAGCGCGGCGAAGACCAGCAGGGCGAAGACGATGATCCACAGCCGGTTCCAGGTCAGGGTCAGGCCGCCGAGGTCGAAGGCGCCGGACATCCAGGCCGGGTTGCCGACCTCGCGGTTCGACGGGCCGAACACCGTGCGCACCGCCTGCTGCAGGATCAGCGACAGGCCGAAGGTGGCCAGCAGCGTCTCCAGCGGCCGGCCGTAGAGGAAGCGGATGATGCCGCGCTCGATGGCGACACCGGCCAGGGCCGCGACCAGGAAAGCCAGCGGCAGGGCCACCGCCAGGGAATAGTCGAACAGGTTCGGCGCATAGGTGCGGAACGCCTCCTGCACCAGGAAGGTGGTGTAGGCGCCGAGCATGACGATCTCGCCATGCGCCATGTTGATCACGCCCATCACGCCGAAGGTGATGGCCAGGCCGATGGCGGCGATCAGCAGCACCGAGCCGAGGCTGAGGCCGTAGTAGAGGCTCTGCACCCCATTCCAGATCGCCAGCCTTGTGTCGATGTGGCCGATCGCGGTCTCGGCCGCGGCGGCGATGGCGGGGGACGGGTTCGGGATGCCGGAGAGGAGCGCCCTGGCCTCCTGGTCGCCACGGGCGGCGATGGTCTCGATCGCCGGCAGCAGGGCGTCGTCGGCACCGCCCTTGGCCAGCAGGATGGCGGCGCGGGCCTCGGCGAAGGCCTGCTTCACCGCCGGATCGGTCTCGCGCGCCAGCGCCGCCTCCAGCGCGGGCAGCGCCTTGTCGTCGCGCGACTTGAACACCGCGGCGGCGGCGTCGAGCCGCTTGGCCGGGTCGGGCGCCAGCAGGGTCAGCGACCCCATCGCCGCATCGATCGCCCGCCGCACCCGGTTGTTGACCCGGACCGGCTTGCCGCCGGCGGGGGCCTCGGTGAGCACCGCCCCGGTGGCGGCGTCGACGAAACCGCCGGCCTCGGTCTTGATCGCCACCGCGCCGGGCGCCGCGATCAGCCGGCCGACCGCCAGCGCCTCCAGGATCGCCGGCGCCTGCGCATCGCCCGAGGCGGCGACGCCATCCACCCCGGCGGCGATGTCGTCGTAATTGGTCGAGGCGAACCGCGCCAGCACCTCCGCCGGGATCTCGGCGCGGGCGGAGAGCGGGAGAAGGATCAAGAGGAGAAGTGCGAGGGTGCGAACGACATGACGAGACCAGAGCAATGCGTTGCCTCTCCCGCTTGCGGGAGAGGTCGGAGACGCGAAGCGGCTCCGGGTGAGGGGGTTTCGTCGAGGCCTGGGCCAGCCCTCACCCGGTCTCGCTGCGCGAGCCCGACCTCTCCCGCCAGGCGGGAGAGGCAACGCGCTGGATCTTGCCATATCGTGCATCACCCGATCGCCTCAGACCCTACTGAGCATCACGACCCCGACCCGCCGCACTTGCCGGTCTTGACGTTGAAGTTCCCGCAGGCCAGCGGCTTGCGCCAATCCGCGATCAGGTCCTTCGAGCCCTCGAGATAGTCGGACCACTCATCGCCCACGACCTCGGGGGTCTCCGACACCGTCTGGATCTGGCCGTCGGCCTGGATCTCGCCGATCAGCACCGGCTTGGTGATATGGTGGTTCGGCATCATCGTGGCATAGCCACCGGTCAGGTTCGGCACGGTGACGCCGACCATCGCGTCGATCACCTTGTCCGGATCGGTGGTGCCCGCCTTCTCGACCGCCTTCACCCACATGTTGAAGCCGATGTAATGCGCCTCCATCGGGTCATTGGTGGTGCGCTTGTCGTTCTTGATGAAGGCGTGCCACTTGGCGATGAAGTCTTCGTTCTCCGGCGTGTCCACGCTCTGGAAGTAGTTCCAGGCGGCGAGGTGGCCGACCAGCGGGCCGGTGTCGAGCCCGGCCAGCTCTTCCTCGCCGACCGAGAAGGCCACGACCGGGATGTCGGTCGCCTTGATGCCCTGGTTCGCCAGCTCCTTGTAGAACGGCACATTGGCGTCGCCGTTCACGGTCGAGACCACTGCGGTCTTCTTGCCGGCCGAGCCGAAGCTCTTGATCTTGCCGACCTCGGTCTGCCAGTCGGAGAAGCCGAACGGCGTGTAGTTGACGCTGATGTCCTCGGGCGCCACGCCCTTGGCCTTCAGATAGGCCTCGAGGATCTTGTTGGTGGTGCGCGGATAGACGTAGTCGGTGCCTTCCAGCACCCAGCGCTGCACCCCCTCCTCGTTCATCAGGTAGTCGACCGCCGGGATCGCCTGCTGGTTCGGCGCGGCGCCGGTGTAGAAGATGTTGCGCGAGCTCTCCTCGCCCTCGTACTGCACCGGGTAGAACAGGATGCCGTCGAGCTCCTCGAACACCGGCAGCACCGACTTCCGCGACACCGAGGTCCAGCAGCCGAAGGTGGCCGCCACCTTGTCGACCGAGATCAGCTGCCGCGCCTTTTCGGCGAAGAGCGGCCAGTCGGAGGCGGGATCGACGACGACCGCCTCCAGCTTCTTGCCGAGCAGCCCGCCCTTCTTGTTCTGCTCGTCGATCAGCATCAGCATGACGTCCTTCAGCGTGGTCTCGCTGATCGCCATGGTGCCGGACAGGGAATGCAGGATGCCGACCTTGATGGTGTCCTCAGCCCGGGCAGCGCTGGTGAAGCCCAGCCCCATGGCCACCGCCAGCGCGGCGCCGATCACCCAATGTTTCTGCGACAATGCCATTGTGAGCTCCCTGAACACGCTTGTTTGCGTCCGCATCTCCTTCGCTACGCAAGTTCCGGGCCAGTGGCGGAACTCCGCCACCCGTGCCTGCCCAAGAGGGCGGCAGATGGTCCGGCTGCCCATTCCCTGCGCAGCGACCCCATATCTGATGTGGTCCAGAACTTGCTGAGGCGTGATCCAGTCCCGTTGCCCCTGTGCCCCGCGAATGGTCCTGCGCATCCTTCTGGTCGATGAGAACGCCGAGCGCTGCCGCGTGGTCGAGGCGGCGCTGACCGCGGCCGGCCACGGCGTGGTCACGACTGCCAGCGGCACCGAGAACCTGCTGGCGAAGGTGCGGGAGATCGAGCCGGACGTGATCATCGTCGACCTCGACGCTCCCAACCGCGACGCGCTGGAGCACATGCGCAGCGTCAGCCGCGAGCGGCCGAAGCCGATCGTGATGTTCGTCGACCAGAGCGACGATGCCGCGATCGGCGAGGCGATCCGCGCCGGGGTCAGCGCCTATGTCGTCGACGGCCTCAGCCCGCATCGGGTGAAGCCGGTGCTGGAGGCCGCGATCGCGCGGTTCCAGGCCTTCCAGGCGATGCGCGACGAGCTGGAGAAGACCCGCGCCACACTCGCCGAGCGCAAGCGGATCGAGCGCGCCAAGGGCATCCTGATGCAGCAACGCGGCATGGCCGAGGACGAGGCCTATAAGGCCCTGCGCAAGCTGGCGATGGACCGCGGCAAGCCCCTGGCCGAGATCGCCGAGCAGGTGATCAGCATCAGCGAGCTTCTGACCAAAAATTAGGCACTCCTGTTTTCGCCGCTTTTTTGCGCATTGCACAATAGCGGAGCAGACTCATACCGCAGTGCAGCGTGCCCATGTCACCCTCCTCCGATCCGTGAATGCGGCCGTCAGGCTCGCTTTCCGATTTCGGGAGCGTGCAGCGCAGCAACTGGCACGCCACTTGCGTATCCCTTGGGTGACGACGGGCAATGGCGTCCGTCCGACGATATCTTGGGCGGTCCGATGATGGGCCGTCTGAACCGGGCAAAGGCGTCCGAGGACTGCGGATCTTCCGCAGGCTCTCGGGCGCCTTTTCGTTTTGGAGCGGCTGATGACGGATCCCCGCACAGACCTGACCCTCGGCTTCGTGCCGCTGGCCGACTGCGCGCCGCTGATCGTGGCGGAGCGGAAGGGCTTCTTCCGCGAGGAGGGGCTGTCGGTCCGGCTGTCGCGCCAGAGCAGCTGGGCCAGCCTGCGCGACAAGCTGGTCTACGGCCTGCTGGACGGCGCCCATATGCTGGCGCCGCTGCCGCTGGCGATCTCGCTGGGGCTGAGCGGCCCGAAGACGCCGATGCTGGTCGGGTTGTCGCTGAACCTGAACGGCAACGCCGTCACCGTCTCGCGCGCCCTGGCGGCGGAGATGGCGGCGGCGGATCCCGAGGGTGCGGCCGCCGGCTCGGCCACGGCGATCGCGGCCGTCGTCGCCGCACGGCGCCTGGCCGGTGCTCCGCCCCTGGTCTTCGCCATCGTCTTCCCGGTGTCGAGCCATCACGACCAGCTGCGCTACTGGCTGGCGGCCGGCGGGGTCGACCCGCAGCGCGACATCCGCATCGTGGTGGTGCCGCCGCCGCAGATGGTGGCGCATCTGTCGGCCGGCCGGGTCGATGGCTTCTGCGTCGGCGCGCCCTGGGGCGACGTCGCGGTCGACCAGGGAGTCGGCGTCATGGCCACCACCGGCTGGCGGATCTGGAACAACGCGCCGGAGAAGGTGTTCGCCGTCACCCGCGCCTGGGCCGAGGCACGGCCGGACGCCCATCGCGCCCTGCTGCGCGCCCTGATCCGCGCCGCCGCCTGGCTGGACCGGCCGCAGCACCGGCCCGAGGCCGTGGCGATGCTGGCGGCGCCGGAGGTGCTGAACGCCCCGGCCGCGTCGATCGCCGCGGGGCTGGTCGGCCGGCCGGGCGAGCTGCTGGTCGACAGGCTGCCGGCGCGCGGCCCGGTCTATCACCGCCGCGCCGCCGGCCTGCCCTGGCGGTCCCACGCCGCCTGGTTCCTGGCGCAGTTGCGGCGCTGGGGCGAGCTGCCGGACAGCGTCGACATCGCCGCCGCGGCCGCCGCCGTCTACCGGCCGGATCTGTACCGGGAGGCCGCCTGGGACCTCGGCTACCCGGCGCCGGCGGCCGACAGCAAGGCCGAGGGGCTGCATGACGGCCCCTGGGTGCTGGCCGACCCGGCCGGCGACGTGGCGCTGGGCGCCGACCGCTTCTGCGACGGCCGGATCTTCGATCCCGCCGCACTCGACACCGTCGGCCTCGCCGCCGGCGGCACCACAACCGTCGCGGCACAACGCGGCTGACCGAAGGGGGCTTTCATGACTGCACGCGACCGCACCATCACGACGCTCAACCGCCGCAGCCTGCTGCAGGGCACCGCCAGGCTGACCGGCGCCGCGGCCACCATCGCCGCGCTCCGCACCGCCTTTCCCTCGGGCGCCTTCGCGCAAGCGACGGGTCCGGAGACGACCAAGGCGACGCTGGGCTTCATCGCCCTGACCGATTCCACCCCGCTGGTCATCGCCAAGGAGAAGGGGCTGTTCGACCAGGCCGGGCTGACCGAGGTCACGGTCGCCAAGCAGGCCTCCTGGGGCACCACTCGCGACAACCTGGTGCTGGGATCGGCCGGCGGCGGCATCGACGGCGCCCACATCCTGACGCCGATGCCCTATCTGATGACGCTCGGCACCATCACCGCCGACAAGCCGCTGCCGATGCAGATCCTGTGCCGGCTGAACACCAACGGCCAGGCCATCTCGGTGGCCAAGGACCTGGCCGGCGCCACGGTCGACGCCAGGCCGCTGAAGGCCGCCTTCGCCGACATGAAGGCCAAGGGGCAGGAAGTGAAATGCGCCGTCACCTTCCCCGGCGGCACCCACGACCTGTGGATGCGCTACTGGCTGGCGGCCGGCGGCATCGACCCAAACAAGGACGTCAGCACCATCGTGGTGCCGCCGCCGCAGATGGTCGCCAACATGAAGGTCGGCAACATGCAGGCCTTCTGCGTCGGTGAGCCGTGGAACGACCAGCTCGTGCACCAGGGGATCGGCTACTCCGCCTGCGTCACCGGCGAGCTGTGGAAGGACCATCCGGAGAAGAGCCTGGCGCTGCGCGCCGACTGGGTCGACGCCAACCCGAAGGCGGCGGCGGCGCTGCTGCAGGCGGTGCTCGAGGCCCAGCGCTGGGCCGACAAACCGGAGAACAAGGAGGAAATGGCCCAGATCATCGGCCGGAGGGCATGGTTCAACGTGCCCCCGGCCGACATCCTGCCGCGCTCGCTCGGCACCATCGACTATGGCGACGGCCGCAAGGTCGAGAACAGCCCGCTGCTGATGAAGTTCTGGCGGGACTTCGCGTCCTACCCGTTCCAGAGCCACGAGCTGTGGTTCCTGACCGAGGATCGGCGCTGGGGCTACATCGCCCCCGACACCGACCTCAAGGCACTGATCGCCAAGGTCAACCGCGAGGATCTGTGGCGCCAGGCCGCGCAGGCGATCGGCGTGCCGGCAGCGGAGATCCCGGCCGGCACCTCGCGCGGCAAGGAGACCTTCTTCGACGGCAAGGTCTTCGACCCCGACGCCCCCGACGCCTACCTCGCCAGCCTCGCCATCAAGACCGTCGCCTGACGCCGACAGCCAGCCGGAGCCAGCCTCGTGCCCCAGTCAGCCCAGATCCTTTCCAAAGCGCCCACCCCGGCCCTCAAGTCGAAGCAGACCGGCCGGGTCCTGTCCCTGCCGATGGCGCGGCCGCCGCTCGGCCCGATCCTGTCCCGCCTTGCCGTCGAGGCCGCCGCCCGGGTGATCCCGCCGCTGATCGTGCTGGCTCTGCTGCTGCTGGCCTGGCAGCTGCTGTGCTCCAGTCCGGCCTCGAACCTGCCGTCGCCGCTCAAGGTGCTGGACGACACCTGGGACTTCATCATCGACCCGTTCTACGATAATGGCGGGGTCGACAAGGGCGCCTTCTGGCAGATCGCCACCAGCCTGTCGCGGGTGGCGATCGGCTTCGCCCTGGCCTCGGTGGTCGGGGTCGCGCTCGGCGTCCTGATCGGCCAGAGCGTCTGGGCCATGCGCGGCCTGGACCCGATCTTCCAGGTGCTGCGCACCATCCCGCCGCTGGCCTGGCTGCCGATCTCGCTGGCCGGGTTCCAGCAGGCCGAGCCGTCGGCGATCTTCGTGATCTTCATCACCTCGATCTGGCCGATCGTGATCAACACCGCGGTCGGGGTGCGCAACATCCCGCAGGACTACCGCAACGTCGCCGCGGTGCTGCGCCTGTCGCCCTGGGAGGTGTTCACCAAGATCACCCTGCCGGCCACCGTGCCCTACATCTTCACCGGCCTGCGCATCGGCATCGGCCTGTCCTGGCTGGCGATCATCGCCGCCGAGATGCTGATCGGCGGCGTCGGCATCGGCTTCTTCATCTGGGACGCGTGGAACAGCTCGCGCATCAGCGACATCATCGTGGCGCTGGTCTATGTCGGGCTGGTCGGCTTCGTCCTCGACCGCCTGATCGGCTTCGCCGGCGCGCTCGTCGCCCGCGGCACCTCGGCCTGAGGGGACGCCCCATGGACAGCTATCTCTCGATCGAGCAGGTCGGCATGCGCTTCACCCGCGGCAGCGCGGTCAGCGAGGTGCTGGTCGACATCGACCTGGGCATCGACCGCGGCGAGTTCGTGTCGATCATCGGCCATTCCGGCTGCGGCAAGTCGACCCTGCTGAACATCGTCGGCGGCCTGGTCCGTTCCACCACCGGCGAGGTGCTGCTGGATGGCCAGGTGGTCGACAGCCCGGGCCCGGACCGCGCCATCGTGTTCCAGAACCACTCGCTGCTGCCCTGGCTGACCGTCTACGGCAATGTCCGGATCGCCGTCGACAAGGTGTTCGGCCGGGCCAAGAGCGCCGCCGAGCGGCACGATTGGGTGATGCACAACCTGGCCCTGGTCCACATGGCCCACGCCAAGGACAAGCGGCCGGGCGAGATCTCCGGCGGCATGAAGCAGCGCGTCGGCATCGCCCGGGCGCTGGCGATGCAGCCCAAGATCCTGCTGATGGACGAGCCGTTCGGCGCACTGGACGCCCTGACCCGGGCGCATCTGCAGGACTCGGTGATGGAGATCCACGCCGCGCTCGGCAACACGGTCCTGATGATCACCCATGACGTCGACGAGGCGGTGCTGCTGTCCGACCGCATCGTGATGATGACCAACGGCCCCAGCGCCACCATCGGCGAGGTGCTGGAGATCCCGCTGGAGCGGCCGCGCCGCCGCCTGGCGCTGGCCGACAATCCGACATACGCCGCGTGCCGCGTGCAGGTGCTGCGCTTCCTCTACGAGCGCCAGCGCTTCACCACAGTGGCCGCCTGAGGGGGGGAGGGGAACATGCCCGAAGGAAGCTGGGGGCCGCAGGAGCGGCTGGTGGTGGTCGGCAACGGCATGGCCGGGATGCGGGCGGTGGAGGAGCTGCTGGCCCGCGCGCCCGGCCGCTACGCCGTCACCGTGTTCGGCGCCGAGCCGCAGGTGAACTACAACCGCATCATGCTGTCGCCGGTGCTGGCCGGCGAGAAGCGGTTCGACGACATCGTCATCAACGACCGCGCCTGGTACGATGCCAACGGCATCGACCTGCGCGCCGGGGTGCGGGTGGCGGCGATCGACCGCGAAGCGCGCGAGGTGATCGGCGCCGACGGCAGAAGCTGCCGCTACGACCGGCTGCTGCTGGCCACCGGCTCCGACCCGATCCTGATCCCGGTGCCGGGCCGCGACCTGCCCGGCGTCATCACCTTCCGCGACATCGCCGATGTCGAGGCGATGCTGGCGGCGGCGCGCGAGGGCCGCACCCGGGCCGTGGTGATCGGCGGTGGCCTCTTGGGCCTCGAAGCCGCCAACGGCCTGCGCGCCAACGGCATGGAGGTCACCGTCCTGCACCTGATGCCGGTGCTGATGGAGCGGCAGCTCGACCCCGCCGCCGCCTACCTGTTGCAACGCGAGCTGGAGCAGCGCGGCCTGGCCGTGCTGACCGAGGCCGACACCGCCGCGATCGAGGGCGACGGCAAGGTCGAGGCGGTGCGGCTGAAGGACGGGCGGGTGATCCCGGCCGACCTGGTGGTGATGGCGGTCGGCATCCGCCCGGCCACGGCGCTGGCCCGCGAGGCCGGCTTGGCTGTCGAGCGCGGCGTCGTGGTCGACGACCGCATGACCACCTCCGACCCCTGCATCCTGGCGGTCGGCGAATGCGTGCAGCACCAGGGCCGGACCTACGGGCTGGTGGCGCCGCTATACGAGATGGCGCGGATCTGCGCCGACCAGCTGGCCGGCACGGCGGAGAGCGAATATCGTGGCTCGGTCACCTCGACCAAGCTCAAGGTCACCGGCATCGACGTGTTCTCGGCCGGCGACTTCCAGGGCGGGGAAGATTGCGAGGACATCGTGTTCCGCGACGCCGCCCGCGGCGTTTACAAACGGCTGGTCTTGAAGGGCAACCGTATCGCCGGCGCGGTGTTGTATGGCGACACCGCCGACGGCGCCTGGTTCTTCCAGATGCTGCGCGAGGGCCAGGACGTGGCGCCGATGCGCGACGGGCTGATCTTCGGCCAGGCGCTGGCGGCCGCCGGGGGTGCGGCGCCGGACCCTAAGCAGGCCGTTGCCGCCCTGCCGCCCGAGGCGGAGATCTGCGGCTGCAACGGCGTCTGCAAGGGCACCATCGTCCAGGCGATCGGCGAGAAAGGGCTGACCAGCCTGGACGCGGTGCGGGCGCACACCAAGGCCTCGTCCTCCTGCGGCTCCTGCACCGGCCTGGTCGAGAGCCTGCTGGCGGTGACGCTGGGCGACGGCTATGCGGGCGGGCCAAAGATCAAGGCGGTCTGCGGCTGCACCGATTTCGGCCATGACGAGGTCCGGCGCCTGATCCTGGCGCAGGAGCTGCGGTCGATCCCGGCGGTGATGCAGGAGCTGGGCTGGCGCACGCCGCATGGCTGCGCCAAGTGCCGGCCGGCGCTGAACTACTATCTGATCTGCGCCTGGCCGGGCGAGTACGCCGACGACCAGCAGTCTCGCTTCATCAACGAGCGGGCGCACGCCAACATCCAGAAGGACGGCACCTATTCGGTGGTGCCGCGGATGTGGGGCGGCGTCACCAGCGCCAAGGAGCTGCGGGCGATCGCCGACGTGGTCGACCGCTACCAGATCCCGAGCGTGAAGGTGACCGGCGGCCAGCGCATCGACCTCTTGGGCGTGAAGAAGGAGCAGCTGCCGGAGGTGTGGCGCGACCTGAACGCCGCCGGCATGGTCTCCGGCCACGCCTATGGCAAGGCGCTGCGCACGGTGAAGACCTGCGTCGGGTCGGAATGGTGCCGCTTCGGCACCCAGGATTCGACCGCCATGGGCATCGCGCTGGAGCGGATGAGCTGGGGCAGCTGGACTCCGCACAAGTTCAAGATGGCGGTGTCCGGCTGCCCGCGGAACTGCGCCGAGGCGACGATCAAGGATTTCGGCGTGATCGCGGTCGACAGCGGCTGGGAGCTGCATGTCGGCGGCAATGGCGGCATCAAGCTGCGCGGCACCGACTTCCTGTGCAAGGTCGAGACCGAGGCCGAGGTGCTGGAATATTGCGGCGCCTTCATGCAGTTGCACCGCGAGGAATCGCATTATCTGGAGCGCACGGCGCCCTGGATCGAGCGGGTCGGCCTCGACCATGTCAAGCGGCGGGTGGTCGAGGATGCGGAATCGCGCAAGCGGCTGCACGCCCGCTTCCTGCATTCGCAGCAATTCGCGCAACAGGACCCCTGGGCCGAGCGCGCCGCCGGCGCCGAGGCGCATGAGTTCCGCAGCCTGGCCGAGGTGGGGTGAGCGATGACCATGCCGTTGTGGATCGATGTCGGCGGGATCGAGGACATCCCGCCGCTGGGCGCCCGGGTGGTGAGGAGCCCGGAGGGCGACATCGCCCTGTTCCGTACCGCCGACGACCAGGTCTTCGCGCTGTATGACCGCTGCCCGCACAAGGGCGGGCCGCTGTCGCAGGGCATCGTGCACGGCACCAGCGTCACCTGCCCGCTGCACGCCTGGGTGATCAGCCTGGAGACCGGGTCGGTCGAGGGGCCTGACGAGGGCTGCGTCCACCGCATCGCGGTCGAGCTGCAGGCCGGCCGCATCCGCCTCGGCCTGCCCTCGCCGCAGCTGGTCGCCAATGGCTGAGATCCGCACCACCTGCCCCTATTGCGGCGTCGGCTGCGGCGTCGCCGCGGCGCCGGACGGGCGGGTGGCAGGCGACCCGATCCATCCGGCGAATTTCGGCCGGCTCTGCTCCAAGGGCGGGGCGCTGGGCGAGACGCTGGGGTTGGACGGGCGCCTGCTCGACCCGATGATCGGCGGGCGGGCCACGAGCTGGGACACAGCGCTGGACCGCGTCGCCGCCGGCTTCAGCGAGGCGATCGAGCAGCACGGGCCGGACTCCGTCGCCTTCTACGTCTCCGGCCAGTTGCTGACCGAGGACTATTATGTCGCCAACAAGCTGATGAAGGGCTTCATCGGCTCCGGCAACATCGACACCAATTCCCGGCTGTGCATGGCCTCCTCGGTCGCCGGCCACCGCCGCGCCTTCGGCGGCGATGTGGTGCCGGGCTGCTACGAGGATTGGGAGCAGGCGGATCTCGCCGTCTATGTCGGCTCCAACGCCGCCTGGTGCCACCCGATCCTGCACCGAAGGCTGCTGGCGGCGCGGGAGAAGCGGGGCACCCGGATCGTGGTGATCGACCCGCGCCGCACCGCGACCTGCGACGAGGCCGACCTGCATCTGGCCATCGCCCCCGGCACCGATGTGCTGCTGTTCAACGGCCTGCTGGCCCATCTGGTCCGCGAGGGCACGCTGGACCGCGGCTGGATCGCCGCTCACGCCGCGGGCTTCGAGGAGGCGGCCATCGCCGCGGCCGAGGACGCGCCCGACATCGCCGCCGTGGCCCGCGGCTGCCACCTGCCGGAGGAGGCGGTGCGGCGCTTCTACGCCTGGTTCGCCCACACCCCGGCGACGCTGACGATCTATTCCCAGGGCGTGAACCAATCCACCCAGGGCACCGACAAGGTCAACGCCATCATCAACTGCCACCTCGCCACCGGGCGGATCGGCCGGCCAGGCGCGGGGCCGTTCTCGGTCACCGGCCAGCCCAACGCCATGGGCGGGCGCGAGGTCGGCGGCCTAGCCAACCAGCTGGCCGCCCACATGGCGTTCGAGGATGCCGCGGCGCGCGACCGGGTGCGCCGCTTCTGGCAGGCGCCGCTTCTGGCGGAGCGCCCGGGGCTGAAGGCGGTGGAGCTGTTCGACGCCGTCGCCGCCGGCCGGATCAAGGCGCTGTGGATCATGGCGACCAACCCGGCGGTCAGCGCGCCAGATGCCGAGCGGCTACGCCGCGGCCTCGCCGGCTGCGACCTGGTCGTCGTTTCCGACGTCACCGCCGAGACCGACACCGCCCGGCTGGCCGATGTGCTGCTGCCCGCCGCCGGCTGGGGCGAGAAGGACGGCACCGTCACCAATTCCGAGCGCCGGATCTCGCGCCAGCGCGGCTTCCGCCCCCTGCCCGGCCAGGCCCGGCCGGATTGGTGGATCGTCACCCAGGTGGCCCGCCGCATGGGCTTCGCCGGGGCCTTCCCCTATGAAGACCAGGCCGAGATCTTCCGCGAGCACGCCGCCTTGTCCGCCTTCGAGAATGGCGGCGAGCGCGCCTTCGACATCGGCGCCCTGGCGGGGCTGGACCAGGAGGCCTATGACGCGCTGGAGCCGGTGCAGTGGCCGGTGCCGCAGGGCCGGCGGCTGGGCACGGCGCGGCTGTTCGCCGATGGCCGCTTCCCGACGCCGGACGGCCGTGCCCGCTTCGTCCCGGTGCGGCACCGCCCGCCGGCCCATCGCCCGGACCGCGACCGGCCGATGCTCTTGAACACCGGCCGGCTGCGCGACCAGTGGCACACCATGACCCGCACCGGCGCGGTGCCGCGCCTGGCCGCCAACAGCCCGGAGCCGGCGGTCGAGCTGCATCCGGACGACGCCCGCCGCCATGGCCTGGCCGAGGGCGACCTGGTGCGGCTGAAGAGCGGCTGGGGCCGCGCTTTGGCCCGGGCCCGGATCACGCCGGACCAGATGCCCGGCCAGGCCTTCCTGGCGATGCACTGGAACGACCGCTTCACCACCGACTGCGTCGTCGGCAAGCTGGCCAGCCCCGCCGTCGACCCGGTGTCCGGCCAGCCGGAGCTGAAGCACACGCCCATCGCGCTCGACCGGGTGCCGCTGGGCTGGGAGGGGTTCCTGGTCTCGCGTCGGCGGATGCGGCCGACCGGCCTCGTCTACTGGACCCGCCGCGCCGCCGCCGGCTGCCAGATCTACGCCCTGGGTGGGCCGGAGCCGCCGGCCGACGGCATCATCCTCGGCCGGTCGCTGCTGGCGCCGGGGAAGGACCGGCAGGTGATCGAGTTCGCCGATGCCAAGCGCGGCCTGTTCCGCCTGGCGACACTGGAGTCCGGCGGCCTGGCCGAGTGCCTGTTCGTCGCGCCGCCCGGCAAGCTGCCGGACCCGGAGTGGCTGCTGGCCCGCTTCGCCGCGGAGGTCCCTCAGCTGGACGAGGCCGACCGCCGTGCCCTGCTGTCCGGCCGCGCCCCGGCCGGGGTGGCGGCGGAGGGCCGCATCGTCTGCGCCTGCCTCGGCGTCGGGCTCGAGCGGATCCTGCGCACCCTCCGCGACGGCCAGGGCATCGGGGTCAAGGAGCTTGGCGCGCTGCTCGGCGCCGGGACCAATTGCGGCTCCTGCGTGCCGGAGCTGAAGGAGATCGTCGCCCATGCCGCCCTCCCTGCCGCGGGTTGAGCCGATGAGCCCCAGCGAGGACCAGCTCTTTTATAGTCCCCCCTCCCCGTGCGGGAGGGGGCTAGGGGGAGGGGTCTGCGCGCGTCCGCGCGCGAATGCCCAGTCAATCCCTTCCGACGAAGATTGCCTCACCGATGAGGACGGCCGGTTCAGTCGACCCGAACCCCCTCCCCCTACCCCCCTCCCGCAAGGGGAGGGGGGACTCAAGAGAAGGCGGGCGCCGGCCCCTCCGGTTGCGCAGTACCCAGCCTCCCTGCCCCACCTGCCCGTCTTCCTGACCGTGCGCGGCCGGGTCTGCGTGCTGGTCGGCGGCGGCGACGCGACGCCGCCGAAATTCGAGCTGCTGCGCCGCGCCGGTGCCGCGATCAGGCTGATCGGCGCCGATCCCGCCTTCGCCGAGACGGCGGAAGCCGCCGAGATCCTCCCCAGCCCGCTGGCCGCCCACCACCTGGCCGGGGCTTGCCTGGTCATCGACGCCTCCGGCGACCCGGACACGAACGCCCGCAGCGCCGCCCTGGCGCGCGCGGCGGGCGTGCCGCTCAACGTCGTCGACCGGCCGGCGCTGTGCGACTTCATCCTGCCGGCGATCCTGGACCGGTCGCCGGTGGTGGTGGCGATTTCGACCGGCGGCGCAGCCCCTGCCCTTGCCGGGCTGATCCGGCAGGAGCTGGAAGCCCTGATCCCGGCGGGCCTCGGCCGGCTGGCCGCCTTGTCCGGCACGCTGCGCGATGAGATCCGCCGCCGCATCGCCGACCCGGCCCGCCGCCTGGCCTTCTGGCGCCGGCTCTATCACAGTGACACAGCCAACCGGTCGGCTGCGCTCGACCTGCTGGACGAGGTGGCAGCGGAGCGTCCCTCTGCCGGCGCGCTGACCCGGATCGCGATCGGCCCGGGCGGCGAGCAGGACCTGACGCTGCGGCAGGTGGCGGCGCTGCGCCGGGCCGACCTGCTGCTGGTCGAGGACGGCGTCGACCCGGACGTGCTGGATCACGCCCGCCGCGATGCGCCGCGCCGGGGCCTGGTGCGGACTCCGGCCGAGGCCGCCGCCCAGCGCCATGAGCTGGACCGGGGCCTGCAAGTGGTGCAGCTGGTCGCCGAGGACAGTCAAAGCCTCGCGCCGAGGCTGGCCGCCGAGTAGGCGACGCTCTTGCCGCATGGCGCCGCCCCGCCGGCTTGCTTAATTTGGTCGGCTGTTGCGCCCCGCGAATGCCGATGATGACCCGTCGCCTGATCCTGATCGCAGCCCTGACCCTGGCCGGAGGCGCCCCGGCCCTGGCTGCGCCCGAATTCCACGCCGGGGCCTGCAGCTTCGTGGTGCCGGACGGACGGGCCGCGACCTGCGGCACCGTCACCGTGCCGGAGAACCGGGACAAGCCCGACGGCGCCACGGTCACCCTTGCGGTCGCCATCCTGTCCACCCCCGACAAGCTCGGCGACGCGCCGCCGGTGCTGTATCTCGAGGGCGGCCCGGGCGGGGCGGCGGGGCTGGACCCCGACGGCATCGGCCGCTGGTGGGACCTGATCGCCCGCAACGACTGGCTGCAGAAGCGCAAGCTGGTACTGTACGACCAGCGCGGCATGGGCAAGTCGGAGCCGAACCTGTCCTGCCCGGAGATGGTCGACGCCCAGATCCGCAGCAACGGCCCGGAGGGCGACGGCGGCAATGACGCGGCCGCGATCGACGCCGCCCGCGCCTGTCGCACCCGCTGGGAGGCCGAGGGCCACGACCTGACCCGCTACACCACGCCCGACAGCGCCCGCGACGTCGCCGATCTTCGCCTCGCCCTCGGCTTCGACAAATGGGTGCTGTTCGGGTCGTCCTACGGCACCAGGCTGGCGCTGGAGGCGGTGCGGCGCTATCCCGACGGCATCGCCGCGATCATCCTGGACGGCGTCTACCCGCCCGGCGAAAGCCTGTTCACCGCGTCGGAGGAGGACGATCCCGACGGCGATCGGTCGCTGCAGCGCGTCTTCGCCGACTGCGCCGCCGATACCAGCTGCAACGCCGCCTATCCCGACCTGGTCGGGCGCTACCGCACCCTGCTGGAGCGGCTGGACGACGAGCCGCCGACCGTCACCGTCGAGCGGCCGGACGGCAAGGGCGAGGCCGCGCTGATGTTCACCGGCGGCCTGCTGGCCGAGGTGGTGTTCAACGACCTCTATTCCCGCGACGACGCCGCCACCCTGCCGGCGCTGATCGCCGGCATCGATGCCGACCGCGACGAGGCCTATGAGGAGGCGGCGCAGCAATGGCTGGCCGGACTCCTGGACCCGACCATCGCCAACGGCGCCTATGACCTGGCCGAATGCCTGGCGCCGGATGCCGGCGACCTGAAGGACGCGCCCGGGTCGACCTGCCCGGCCTGGCCGGCCGGCGCCGCGGACGACCTCGCCACGCAACCGGTCGACAGCGACGTCCCGGCGCTGATCCTGTCCGGCGGGCTCGACCCGGTGACGCCGCCGGCCTGGGCCCGCGCCACCGCGTCGCACCTGCCGAACGGCTTCCTGGTCGAGCGCCAGGACCAGGGCCACGGCCTGATCGGCAGCGACCCCTGCGCCGAGGCCCTGACGGGCAAGTTCCTGGACGCGCCGGACCGCCAGCCGGTCGATGCCTGCGAGCTGGCGCCCGATCCGCTGCGCTTTCTGGTCAACGGCTGAGTCGGGGCCGGCGGCCCCGCGTCAGGCCGCCTCGGGCGTGTAGCCGGCTTCGGCGATGAGCGCGGCGACCTGGGCCCGGTCGGTGGTGCCGGAGACCGAGACCAGCTTGCGCACCGGGTCGGCCTCGACCCTGGCGCCGGGGATGCTGCCCTCGATCGCGCCCTTGATCGTGCCGGCACAATGGCCGCAGGTCATGTCCTCGACCCGGAAGGACAGCGTGGCATCCATGATGGTTCAGCTCCTGTTTCGGCCGGGCAAGTGTCCAACCTTCCAATATGGGAAGGTCAAGTCGGTTCTGCTGCTGCGCGCCCGCTTGACCGGTTCCGGGCGTTGTGATCCAAATTGTCTGATTATAATAGCAATGTTGACCGACCCCGCCGGAGAGCGGGCTCGGAAAACGGGAGGAACCCTATGAAGCGCTTGATTCTCGCGGGTCTCGCCGCCGCCGTCGCGTCGGTTCTCGCCATCGGCCCGGCCAACGCCGCCGACAAGACCATCGCCTTCGTCGTCAACGGCTCGTCCGATTTCTGGACCATCGCCCATAAAGGCACCGACAAGGCGGTGGCCGAGCTGAAGGGCTACAGCGTCGAGTTCAAGATCCCCGGCCAGTCCAGCGCCGCCGAGCAGCGCCAGATCGTCGAGGACATGCTGGCCCGCGGCGTCGCCGGCATCGGCATCAGCCCGGTCGACCCGGACAACTCCACCGCGCTCTTGAACAAGGCCGCCGGCCAGGTGCCGCTGTTCACCTTCGACAGCGACGCGCCGAAGAGCGAGCGGCTGCTGTATATCGGCACCGACAACGTCGCCGCCGGCGTGCAGGCGGGCGAGCTGATCAAGAAGACCCTGCCGGATGGCGGCAAGATCATGCTGTTCGTCGGCACCCTGGGCAACGCCAACGCCCGCGAGCGCGTCGACGGCATCAAGAAGGCGATCGCCGGCACCAAGATCGAGATCGTCGACGTCCGCACCGACGACATCGACTTCGCCAAGGCCAAGCGCAACGTCGAAGACACGCTGACCAAGTATGACGACCTAGCGATGCTGGTCGGCCTGTACTCCTACAACACGCCGATCATCTACGACGCCATGAAGGCGGCCGGGAAGCTGGGCCAGATCAAGGTCGTCGGCTTCGACGAGGACCCGGTCACCCTGCGCGGCGTGCAGGAGGGCGTGATCGAGGGCACGGTGGTGCAGCAGCCCTATGAGTTCGGCTACCAGACGGTGAAGCTGCTGGCCCAGTACATCGAGGGCGACAAGTCCTTCATCCCGGCCGACAAGCTGAAGATCATCCCGACCCGGCTGATCGACCAGAGCAACGTCGCCGACTTCCAGAAGCAGATGAAGGAGCTGCTGGGCAAGTGACGCAAGGAGCGGCGGAGGCTCTGGCCTCCGCCCATCCGTCGCCCAGAGGGAGCCGCCGATGACCGATGCCGTCCTCGCCATGGAGGGGATCTCCAAGACCTATCCCGGCGTGCAGGCGCTGAAGGATGTCAGCCTGTCCGTCGGCCGCGGCGAGGTGGTCGGGCTGATCGGCGAGAACGGGGCCGGCAAGTCGACGCTGATGAAGATCCTGGGCGGGGTCGAGGCCCCGACCACGGGCACCGTCACCGTCGGCGGCACCCCGCATGCGGCCCTGACGGTGCCGGAGGCGATCACCGCCGGCATCGCCTTCGTGCATCAGGAGCTGAACCTCTTCGACAATCTCGACGTCGCAGCCAATGTCTTCATCGGGCGCGAGCCGCGGCGCTTCGGCCCGCTGAAGCTGGTCGACACCGCCCGGCTGCACGCCGACACGCAAAGGCTGCTCGACCGGCTCGGCGTCGATTTCAGGCCGGCCACGCCGCTGGCCGAGCTGTCGATCGCCCAGCAGCAGATGGTGGAGATCGCCAAGGCGCTGTCGCTCGACGCCCGCATCATCATCATGGACGAGCCGACATCGAGCCTGACCATCGCCGAGACCCAGACGCTGCTGCGCGTCATCGGCGAGCTGAAGGCGGCCGGGGTCGCCATCATCTTCATCACCCATCGCCTGGGCGAGATCGAGGCCTGCGCCGACCGCGTGGTCTGCCTGCGCGACGGCCGGCTGGTCGGGGCGCTGGACCGCGACGAGATCCATCACGACCGCATGGTGCGGATGATGGTCGGGCGCGACCTGCGGGCGCTGTACATCCCGCCCGCCGTCGCGGCGCAGCCGGACGCGGTCGAGATCCGCGGCGTGCGCACTGCCACCTATCCGGACCATGAGGTGACGCTGTCGGTCGGCCGCGGCGAGATACTGGGCCTGGCCGGGCTGGTCGGCTCCGGCCGCACCGAGCTGGCACGCGCCGTGTTCGGCATCGACCGGATGCTGGCCGGCGAGGTCCGCCTGGACGGCGCGGCGCTGACCATCGGCACGCCCCGCGCGGCCATCGCCCAGGGCCTGTTCCTGGTGCCGGAGGACCGCAAGCGCAGCGGCCTGGTGCTGGACATGACCATCGCCCAGAACGTCACCCTGCCCGGCCTCAGGCACGTCGCCAAGCGCTGGCTGATCGACGGCCGCGGCGAGGCGAAGCAGGCCGAGGCCCAGCGCGAGAAGCTGCGCATCCGCACCCCGTCGGTCACCACCACGGCGCTGAAGCTGTCCGGTGGCAACCAGCAGAAGATCGTGCTGGCGAAATGGCTGGCGCTGCAGCCGCGCTTCCTGATCTTCGACGAGCCGACGCGCGGCATCGATGTCGGGGCGAAGTCCGAGATCTACCAGCTGATGCGCAACCTGGCCGACCGCGGCGTGCCGATCCTGATGATCTCCAGCGACATGGAGGAGGTGATCGGCGTCAGCGACCGCATCGCGGTGATGCATGAAGGCCGGATCAGCGGCATTCTCAGTCGCGACCAGTTCAGCGAACCCAATGTGATGCAGCTGGCCGTCGGCCGGCCGCTGGCGGCATAGCCGAGAGAAAGTCCGGGAGGACGTCAGGGACGATGAGGAAGGAACTGGGGCTGGCGGTCCTGATCCTGGTGATCGGCTGCATCGTGGCGCTGCTGCAGCCGCGCTTCATCTCGGCGGTGAACCTGTTCAACATGGCCAATCTGGTCGGCCTGTACGGGCTGTTCTCGATCGGCCAGGGGCTGGTGATCATCACCGCCGGCATCGAGCTGTCGGTCGGGTCGATGTTCGCGCTGATCGGCGTCGTCTTCGTCGACATGGTGGTGAACTGGGGCTGGTCCTGGCCGCTGGCCCTGGCCGCCGCCATCGCCATGGGCGGGGTGTTCGGCGCCATCCACGGCTTCCTGGTGGCCCGGGTCGGCATCCAGCCCTTCGTCGTCACCCTCTGCGCCCTGCTGATCTATCGCGGCGTGGCCCGCTACTACACCGACGACGCCACAGTCGGCTTCGGCTATGGCGGCGATTTCGACACGCTGGCGAACTTCGCCACCGGCCGCAGCTTCGGCATGCCCAACAGCTTCCTCACCATGGTCGTGGTGGCGCTGGTGATGTGGGTGGTGCTGCACCGCTCGGTGTTCGGCCGCTACCTCTTCGCCGTCGGCAAGAACGAGGAGGCGGCGCGCTATTCCGGCATCAGCACCCGGGCCGTGATCGGCTCGGCCTACGTCATCTGCGGGCTGCTGGCCGGCCTCGCGGCCGTGTTCCTGGCCTTCTACACCAACTCGATCCAGCCCTCGGCGCACGGCAATTTCTACGAGCTCTACGCCATCGCCGCCGCGGTGCTGGGCGGCTGCTCGCTGCGCGGTGGCGAAGGCTCGATCCTCGGGATCATCCTCGGCACCGTGCTGCTGCAGGTGCTGCAGAACCTGGTCAACCTGCTCGGCATCCCCTCCTCGCTCAACTTCGCGGTGATGGGCACGGTGATCCTGATCGGCGTGCTGGCCGACCAGCATCTGCAGAGGATGCGCGCCGCCCGCCAGGCCCGCGCCGTCCCGGTTGCCGCGGACCGGTCGCCGGCGGTGGCGGGATCGGCGCCGAAGCCGTGATCCGCGAGCGCAGCGCTGAGGAAACAGCGTGCGCCGGCGGTCGCCGGGGGCCATGATCGTCCCTCGGAGGCGCCAATGTCCGAATCCTCGATGCCGATCGTGGCGGTCGTCGAGCCGACCGAAAGCGAGCGAGCCGTCGCCACCATCCTGCTGGCCTTCGCCACCGATCCGATGGCCCGCTGGACCTACCCCGACCCGCAGCAGTACCTGCTGCATTTCCCGGGCTTCATCCGCGGTCTCGGCAGCGCGGCCTTCGCCGATGGAACGGCCTGGCAGGCCGACGACCATGCCGGGGCGGCGCTGTGGCTGCGGCCGGGTGCCCATTCCGACCGAGAGGCCCTGGGAGCGCTGATCGAAAGGACCGTTCCACAGGAGAGACAAGGCGAAATCGGCGCCATAGTCGAACAGATGGCGAGGCATCACCCGGTCGAGCCGCACTGGTACCTGCCCCTGATCGCCGTCGACCCGCTGCACCAGCGCAGAGGTTATGGGGCGGCGCTGCTGCGGGCCACCTTGCAGCGCTGCGATCGAGATCATCTCCCCGCCTATCTCGAATCGAGCAACCCCGCCAATATCGGGCTGTATCAGCGGCACGGCTTCGAGATCACGGGGACGATCCAGGCGGGATCGTCCCCGCCCGTGACCCCGATGCTGCGCGCCGCGCGCTGACGGGTGGTGGGCCGACAGCGGCCTGCGGTCGCCGGATCGTCACCGAAACCGTGATACTCTGCCCGGACGGCGGCGCGTCGCCGCCCGATGGGAGGCAACGATGCCCGAGCATGGCACCTTCGTCTGGAACGAGCTGAACACCCGCGACCCCGATGCTGCCCGCGAGTTCTACGGCAAGACCTTGGGCTGGAGCTTCGACACCATGCCGATGGCGACCGGCGGCGACTACATCGTCGCCAGGATCGGCGACCGGATGGTGGGCGGCATCTTCGACATCCGGCCCGTCGCCGGCATGGAGCAGGTGCCGCCGCACTGGTTCGCTTATATCGAGGTCGACGACGTCGACGCCCGCGCCGCGGCGGCGCAGCAGGCCGGCGGCGCCCTGATGCGCGACATCTTCGACGTGCCCGGCGTCGGCCGCATCGCCATCGTCCGCGACCCGACCGGCGCCGTCGTCGGCTGGATGACCTCGGCCCCCCAGCCCGGCTGAAGGCCACGGCCGGCCACCATCCGCGCTGCCCGGGAATTGGGCAGCGTCGATGATCGTGTGAACGGTTCTTGAGCGATCCGATGGGACAAGGCCGCCCTCCCGGGCGGCTTTACCCTGCCAATGCCTATGTCGTCCCGGCGACCGGCAGGCTGGCACGATTCCTGCGGGATGCGATCCGGCCGCGAAGGCCAATCCAGTATCGCGTCCCGGAGCACCCATGGCCGACATCAGTCAACCACATCCAAGCCCGACCTCCGCCGCCAATCGGGCGCTGTGGATCTCGACCGTGGCCTTCACCCTGTGCTTCGCGGTGTGGACGCTGTTCGCGATCATCGGCATCCGCATCAAGCAGGAGCTCGGTCTGAGCGAAGCCGAATTCGGCCTCCTCATCGGCCTGCCGGTGCTGACCGGATCGCTCAGCCGCATCCTGCTGGGCGTCTGGACCGGCCGGTACGGCGGCCGGCTCGTCTACACCGCGACGATGCTGTCGGCGGCCGTGGCGACGTTTCTGCTGTCGCGCGCCACCACCTATCCGGAGATGCTGCTCGCAGGCCTCGGCGTCGGCCTTGCCGGCGGGTCTTTCGCCGTGGGCGTCGCCTATGTGTCGCCCTTCTTCCCGGCAGACAAGCAGGGCACGGCGCTCGGCATCTTCGGCGCCGGAAATGTCGGCGCGGCGGTGACCAAGTTCCTCGCCCCCTTCGTGCTGCTGGCCTGGGGCTGGCAGGCGGTGGCGGAGATCTGGGCCCTGGCCCTCGCCGTCATGGCCGTCGTGTTCTGGTTCACCACCAGCGACGACCCGGACTACAGCAGGCGCAAGCGGCACGGCCATGCGCCGAAGCCCTTCCTGCAGGAATTCGCCCCGCTGAAGAACCCGCGGGTCTGGCGCTTCTCGCTCTACTATTTCTTCGCCTTCGGCGGCTTCGTCGCCTTGTCGCTGTGGCTGCCGCGCTATCTCGTCGGGGCCTACGGCTTCGATCTCGAGACCGCCGGCATGGTCGCGACCGCCTATTCGATCCCCGGCAGCCTCTTCCGCGCTTATGGCGGCGTCCTGTCGGACCGGATCGGCGCCAGGGCCGTCATGTATCTGGTGTTCCTGGTCTCCGCCGTGGCGACGGCCGTCCTCGCCCTGCCGGCGACACCGCCCTTCGCGATCGGCCCGGTGCTCTTCGTCGTCGCCGTCTTCGTGCTCGGCTTCGTCATGAGCCTCGGCAAGGCCGCCGTGTTCAAGCACATCGCCACCTACTACCCCGACGGCATCGGCGCCGTCGGCGGGGTGGTCGGCATGATCGGGGGCCTCGGCGGCTTCGTCCTGCCCGTCGCCTTCGGCGTGCTGAAGGATGTGACCGGCCTGTGGTCGAGCTGCTTCCTGCTCCTGTTCGCCCTCATCGCCGTCTCGCTGTGCTGGATGCATCGCACCATTCGCCTCACCGCCCCAGCCCGCGTCGACGCATCGGCCTGAGGGCACCCGGGCGGATTTCGCGCCGGATTGACCGCGCCGGCCCCGCCCCCTATCTTGCCGCCATGCTTCGAGCCGTCTCCCTCCGCCTGCAACAACACCGCCGCAATCCGGCGGTCGCTGTCGCTTGCGCGTCCGGGACGAAGCTGCGGTCTTCCTGACCGGCAGCTGATGCCCGACGCACGACGCCCCGCCATCCGGCGGGGTTTTTCATATCCGATCCTCGCCGGCCCTTCCCTTTTCGGAGAGCCCGATGATCGACCTGCACCTTCTCCTCGCCTTCATTGCCACCGTCACCCTGGTCATGCTGATTCCGGGGCCGAACGTCGCTCTGATCGTCGCCAACAGCGTCGCCTGGGGGCCGCGCACCGGCCTCTTGACCGTGTTCGGCACCAGCTCCGCCATGGTGCTGCAGCTCGGCCTCACCGCCCTCGGCATGGCCGAGGCGCTGGGCACCGCCGGCGGCTGGTTCGAGACTCTACGCTGGATCGGCGTCGCCTATCTGGTCTGGCTCGGCATCGCCCATTGGCGGGCGCCGCCGGCCGACCTGACCCGAGTAGCGGCGCAGCCGAAATCGGCCGGCGCGATCTACAGCCGCGCCCTGCTGGTGTCGCTGACCAACCCGAAGACGCTGCTGTTCTACGGCGCCTTCTTCCCGCAGTTCGTCGACCCGGCGCGGCCGGCCGGCGCCCAGGTGGTGCTGCTGTCGGCGGTGTTCCTGTTGCTGGCGCTGACGGTGGACGGTAGCTGGGCGCTGCTGGCCGGCCGCGCCCGCCCCCTGCTGGCCCGCCACGGCCGGCTGCGGCAGAGGATCAGCGGCAGCCTGCTGGTCGGCGCCGGCATCGGACTGGCCCTGGCCCGCGGGAAATAGGCCGGATCGGACCGGGGCGCGCTACGCCCCGGTCCGGCCGTGGCTGGTCAGGAGCCGCAGGACCTGCACCTCTTTCGGCAGCTCGATCAGGAACTCCGCGTCCCGGTCCAGATGATGGATCCGGGTCGGGTCGCTGCCGGTGAAGCGCGCCATCGCCTCGACGCTCTCCCAGTACGAGATCGTCATGAACTCGGAATGGGTGTCGCAGTCCTCGCGGAAGGTCTGCACCCCCAGCGCCTTCTCGATCAGCGGCTTGATGCCGGCCTCGTAGTTGTAGGCCTCGTATTCGTCGGCCCGCTCGGGCCGGGTGCGGCCGCGCCAGATGCGGGCGATGCGAGGGATCTCAGTCATGGGCTGTTCCCCTTGGATGTTTCTCCATCGACAGCCGATCGGTCGCAGCGGTTCCAGCGGCTATTCGGCGATGGTCAGCCAGGGCCAGCGCGCCCGGTATGCCTCCGCCTTGGCCCGGAACAGCTCGGGCGACGGGTTCAGCGGGTTAGGCCGGAGCACGCCCTCGGCAATGTCCTCGAGCCCGTTCGGGGCGTAGAGCCCGCCCGTCGCCACCTCGATGCCGATGCAGGTGCATTGCACCAGATAGCGGTCGATCCCTTCGGTGGCGGAGCGCAGCTGCGGATAGTCGCTGCCGAAGCGCTTCCGGTACCAGAGATGCACCCGCGCCTGGTTCTTGATCTCGACCGGCGCGCCGAGATCCGCGCACAGGGCGGCGGCCTGCTGGATCACCGCATCCTCCGCCTCCCAGGACAGGTCGCGGTCGTCGAAATAGAAGACGTCGTAGTCCTTGACCGACGCCTCCGGCGGCCGGCCGGAGCGCCGGTTCCACACCGCCTGGAACAGGCAGCCGGCGGTCAGGAAACATTGCGGCAGCCCGAGCCGCGGCAACCGCCGCATCAGCGCGGCGTTCACCGGATTCTCCATCGCCTGGGCGATGACAACGTCGGCGGTGACCGGCATGGCTACGCCTCGCTCGACAAGGCTCGCCGGAATTTCCCGATCAGCCGGTCGTCGTCCCAACGGTTCCGGCGCAGCCAGTCCGGCGCCGCGGCCAGCGCCGCCGGATCATGCGGCACCCAGCCGACGCGGATGACGCGGGCCGAGCGCGGCCCCGCCGCATACATCGCCGCCAGGCTCTCCAGCGCCAGCTTGGACCGGCCGTAGCTGTTGATCGCGGCGCCGTTTTTCGGTGCGGCCCAGTCCGACGAGGCGACGATGACCCGCCCGACGCCCAGCGCCGCGCAGGCTGCGAACAGCCGGGCGGCGTCGATCACCGCCTGCCAATGCACCGCCTCCGGCGCATCCGGATCCGCCGAGGTCGCCAGATGGATCAGCGCATCCGCGTCCCGCAGGGCCGCGGCGATCGGCGGGTCGCCGTAGTCGACCGTCGACAGATCGGCCTGGATCTCCGCCGCCGCCGCCCGATCGATGCCGATGCACCCCGGGAAGGCCGGCCGCAGCCGCCGCCCGATATTGCCCTCGGATCCGGTGATGATCAGCGCCACGACCCGCCTGCTCAGTCTTCAGGCCCCTCCGGCTTCGCCTTGGTGTCGAAGTCGAAGTAGCGGAAGGTGGTCGTCATGTGCGGCGGCAACGGCGCGGTGACGTCGATGGTGCCGCGCGCCGGGTGCGGCAGCACCAGCCGGCGGGCGTGCAGATGCAGCTGGCGCGGCAGCTCGGCCCCGGCGATCGCGGCCTTGCCGGCGCCGTACTTGCCGTCGCCCAGAATCGGCGTGTTCAGCGCCGCCATGTGCAGGCGCAGCTGATGGGTGCGGCCGGTGACCGGCCACATGGCGACGAAGGCGGCGTGCCGGACCGCGGCCTCGACCACCGAGTAGTCGGTGACCGCCCGCTGCCCCTCCTCGTCATCGTCCTCGACCACCCGGCCGACATTGTTAGGCGACCGTGCCAGGGCCAGGTCGATGCGGCCCTGATGCGGATGCGGCACGCCGACCGTCACCGCCCAGTATTCCTTGCGCGTGGCGCGCTCGCGGAAGGCCTCGCTGAGCCGCCGCGTCGCCTTGGCGGTGCGGCCGATCAGCAGCACGCCCGAGGTCTCCTGGTCCAGCCGGTGGATCAGCCGCGGCCGCTCCCTGGCGTCGAACTGCAGATGGTCGAGCAGCCCGTCGACATGCGCCTTGACCTTGCCGCCGCCCTGCGTCGCCAGGCCGGACGGCTTGTTCAGCACGATCACGTCGTCGTCGATCAGCAGGATGGCGCGCTTCAGCTCCGCCGCCAGCCCTTCCGCCTTCTCCGCCTTCAGCGGCATCGGCGCGCGCGGCACCGGCGCCTGGGCCGCGGCCTCGTCGAGCGGCGGGATGCGGATGGCCTGACCGGGCTCGAGCCGCTGTGCCGCCTTGGCGCGCTTGCCGTCGACCCGGATCTGGCCGGTCCGCAGCAGCTTCTCCAGCCTGCCATGGGTCAGGCCCGGGAAGCGCTGGCGGAACCAGCGGTCGAGCCGCAGCTCGCCGTCGTCCTGCGACACCGTGACGGTCTGCACCGCGCGCGGCGCTGGGTCTCCGGTTCGCGGGGTGGCGCCCGCCGCAGGCTTCGGGGCAGGATGAGGGGTCTTCGGCGGGGCTGGCATTCGGCTCATCGGCGTTGTGTAGCACGAGGGACCCGAGGAGGGGATCGTCGCGTGGGGACTTATCTGTGGGTCGCGGCCGGCAGCGCGCTGGGTGGCATGGCGCGATACTGGTGCTCCGGCTTCGTCGCCGAGCGCGCCGGCGAGGCCTTTCCCTGGGGCACGCTGATCATCAACGTTCTCGGCTCCTTCGTCATCGGCCTGTTCGGCGGCCTGACCGGGCCGGACGGCCGCTTCCTGGTCAGCCCGGATGTGCGGATCTTCGTCATGGTCGGGCTGTGCGGCGGCTACACCACCTTCTCCTCCTTCAGCCTGCAGACCCTGACGCTGATGCAGGACGGCGAATGGGCCCGGGCCGGCGCCAATGTGGTGCTGTCGGTGGTACTGTGTCTCCTGGCGGTCTGGCTCGGCGTCGCCGTGGCCGGGACGGCGCTGAAGGGAGTCTGACGGCGCGGGCTTTTCCCGCCATCCATGCATAAAGGGATATTATCATAGCGTAAGAGGATCGAGTCGGCTCGGGGACGGGGAGAACAGGCGATGAGGCTCGGGATCGTGGCGGGAATCATGGTGCTGGGGGTGCTGGCGGGTTGTGCACCGAAGCCGCTGCCGCCGGACCCGACCGCCGAGCAGCTGCTGGCCCACGGCGCCAAGCCGATCCCGCGCATGGAGCTGGTCGAGCGGCTGGCCGACAAGACCGTCTATGGCACCTTCTCGGTCGACACCAACACCGCCAAGGCCGGCGACGCCTGGACCGAATACTTCGCCCCGGACGGGCAGCTGTGGTACCGCGACCGGCGCACCACCTTCCGCGGCCGCTGGCACGTGCCGGACGACAGGGACGAGCTGTGCCTGAGCTTCCGCGAGGGCGAGGACCGCTGCGCCAGGCTCTATGAGCTCGGCAGCGTGATCCAGTTCATCTCGGAGGCCCAGGGCCCCTATCAGGGCCGCGCCGTCTCATACGCCGACAAGGTGGTGGACGGCGACGCGGAGGGGTTTATCCCGAAGAAGCCGGAGCGCAAGCGCGGGCAGCGGAAATAGGACGGCTTCGAGGCGTTGCGCGTCGCGCGATCAGTGCCTCCACCGGCAAGGAGTGCATGTATGGGCAATGTCTTCCTGACGGTGACTGCGCTGCTGGCCTTGTCGGCCTGTCAGGCCGCGTCTCCGAGCATCACGCCAGCCAGCTTGGCAGCCCAGGGAGCAACGCCTCTGACAGGCCAGCAGATCAAGGCACTGGTCTCGGACCGCACGATCTATGGCGAATTCACCATCGACTATCGCCGCCGGCTCGCAGGATCATCCTGGTCCGAATACTACTATCCTGACGGAACATACTATTACAAAGACTCCACTCGACCGTTTCGCGGCAGATGGACCGTCGAAGGAGACACGATCTGCTACTTTGAGCAGGACGCCAAAGGCTGCTCCGAAGTTCAGAAGATCGGCGAGACCGTCTACTGGGTCTATGTGACTGCAGATCGATATCAAGGGAAGGTCATCACACGAAGCACCCGGATTGTGCCCGGCGATCCCGATCAGTTGAGGCAGAGCATCTCCACGCCTTGACTCTCACCCCAGCGGCCACATCACGCCAAAACTGAACGGTGCCCACAGCGCGGTCGGCACCCCGGCGGCGCGCAGCGCCTCCGAGGTCCAGACATTGCAGGTGCGCCAGGGGCGATAGGTGCCGTGCGCCGCGTAGAAGGCCTCGTAGGTCCCGGTCCCCGGCGGCGCCACCGGGACGCCGCGGCCGGCCGGGTCAAGCGCGGCGGTGCCGCGGATGAAGCCGATCAGCGCTTCGCGCCCTTCCCGGTCCAGCGCCAGCCTGGTGCAGCCCGGCACGCCCGCAGGGTTCAGCACATAGGCGACATGCAGGGCGCTAGGGCCGCCGCCGAACAGCGCCGCCATCGCGGTGCGGAAGCGGAGATCGGCCCAGCTCGGGGTCTCGCGGTAGAAGGTCAGGTCGCCCCAGCCGAAGGCGACATGCAGGTTCGGCACGAAGGCGACCGGCACCGCATCCGGGAACACCGCGGTCCAGTCGACCAGCCCATCCCGCGCCGGCAGCACGATGTCGGTGTGGGTGAGGGTGGCGCAGACATAGGCCGGCGGATCGCTGGCGGCGATGGCCTGGACCCGGCCGTCGAGCGGCACCAGGGCCAGCGCCAAAGCGACGCCGACATAGAGCACGGCGAGGCCGAGCAGCCCCGCCGCCAGCGCCGCGACGGCCGCCAGAGCCAAGCGCAGCGCCCTCATCCGCGCACCCCGAAGATCCAGCCCTCGGTGCGGGCAGTGGCGGGGTCGAGCCCCGGCGGCGACCAGATTGCGGGATCTGCCGCCAGCGCCCGCAGCCCGGCCGCGGCCACCAGCGCGTCGGTGGCGTGGTCGGTCAGCGGATCGGGCGCCGCGGCCGGGCCGCTGCCGAGCCGCGCCAGCGCCGCATCCAGCTCGGCGCGGTTGCGCACCTTCGCGCTGAGGGTGCGGCCGGCGCGGCGCCAGAACAGGCGCGGGAAGATCTCGACCATCACCAGCGGCTGCGCCGCCGGCGCCTCGAACGGCCACACCGCCAGCCGCCCGTCGAGCCGGCCGCGCAGATGGTGCAGCACCCGCATCCCGGCCAGCGCGCCGGGCCCGACCGTCTTCGGCCCGAACTGCTTGAACGGGCTGTCCGGCGCGCCCAGCCGGTCGCGGCGGCAGGCCAGCTCGGCGGCGCGGTGCGGCTCGACCCAGCCGGCCCGGCGCGGCCCGCGAAGCCAGAAATCGGCGGCGTAGTCGGCATGACGGGCGAAGCCGGCACCATGAAAATCCGGCGCACCATCGGCGACCCGGTCGACCAGCGCCCACAGCGCCCGGGCGTCGCCGCCCGGCGGCAGGTAGCCGGCGGCGACGGCGAAGGGCAGCGAGAAGGCGCAATCTATGCCGGCCAGGATCCGGCCACGGCCCACGGCCTGGGCCTCGAGCCATCCGGCCACGGCGGTCCGGGTCCAGCGTCGTCCGGAGGGCGGCGGCAGCAGCGCCGGCCCTTCGGCGCCGGGCCGGCATTCGGCCACGGCGATGCCGTCACAGGCGCCGACCGCCCCGGACCAGTCGATGGCGACGAAACGGTCGAAGGCGGCGGTGTGTTCGCTGTCGGATGTCACGAGGGCCACGCCTGGCGAAGGCAACACCGGCAAGCCTGGTTCAGGGGCGTGGCCGAAGCGTGGCGGCGTTACGCGAGCGCCAGGAACGCGGCGAGCAGCCCGCCGAAGAAGGCGTATTTGATCGCGTAGTACAGCTTCCGGTTCTTCTTCTTGATGCCCTTGAAGTAGCTCCGGATCGGGTAGATGTAGGCGAACGCCTTGTTCAGCCCCGAGACCTTGTCGCCATCGGCGTTGCGGGTGGCGCCGGCCTGGATCAGGTACTTCGCAAAGAAGCGGTTCACCGCCAGCGCCCAGCGGAACCGCATCGGCCGCTCGACGTCGCAGAACAGGATCACCCGGTTCTCGTCCGAGAAGTTCTCGGCGTAGTGGATGAAGGTCTCGTCGAACACCACGTCCTCGCCGTCGCGCCAGCTGTAGGACTTGCCGTCGACGATGATGCGGCAGCGGTCGTCATTCGGCGTGATCAGGCCGAGATGATAGCGCAGCGAGCCGGCATAGGGGTCGCGATGCGCCACCAGCTTGCCGCCCGGCGGCAGCGAGGTGAACATCGCCGCCTTCAGGGTCGGGATGGTCTGCACCAGCGCCACCGAGCGCGGGCACTGCGCCGCAGCCGAGGGCAGCGGGTCGCCGTACCACTTCAGGTAGTAGCGCTTCCAGCCGCGCCGAAAGAACGAGTTGAAGCCGACATCGTCGAGCTTGTCCGAGCCCTTGATGTCGCCCTCCTCCTGCAGCCGCAGCGCCTCCTCGCGCAGGACGTGCCAGTTGTCCTTCAGCGCCTGCAGCTCCGGGAAGCTGCGCGGGTCGTGATAGGGCGTGCTCGGCACCCGCGAGAACAGGTACATGAAGCAGTTGATCGGCGCGAAGAAGGTCGAATGGTCGGTCAGCTGGCGGGTGAAGCGGTGCCGCACCTGGCCGCGGAAATGCACCCACAGCGCCGACGCGATATAGGCGTAGACGATCAGGAACTTCGGGGCGAACACAGTGGCCAGCATCTGGGCCATACCTCCAACCGGACCCGGGCGACGGGACCGGGTTTGCGACCAATTCGCACGCTCTATACCATTCCCACCGCCGCGCCGATAGGACCAGGGCGCCGCAGGGACCCTGTACTGCGCCTACTTTCGTAACAGGGCCGCCGCCTGCCGGCGCCGCTTCGGCTCGGCCGGGCGAGTGGAATCGCGGACCACCAGCTCCGGGTCGATCAGCCGGACCTCGGGCTCCGGCAGCCGGTCGGGAGAGCCGATCAGGATCATCAGCCGCTCCACCGCCAGCCGCGCGACGCTGTCGACCGCGTAATGCACGGTGGTGATCGGCACGGCCGCGAAGGCCGCGCCCTCGGTGTCGTCATAGCCGACGATGGCCAGGTCCTGGGGAATCCGCAGCCGGTTCTCGACGCACCAGCGCACCGCGCCGATCGCCAGGGAATCGTTCGTGGCGAACAGCGCGGTCGGCCGCGGCCCGGCCTGCATCATCCCGGCTAGCGCCCGGTGGCCCTCGGTCGCGCCATGGCCGCCGGGATCGACGATCAGGGCCGGGTCCGCTTCCACCCCGACCTCCGCCAGCGCCGCCAGATGGCCTTCCAGCTTCTCGCGGTTGCCGAGCGGATGCGCCGCATCCAGGAAGCCGATGCGGCGGTGGCCGAGATCGAGCAGGTGGCGTGTCGCCTTGGCGGCGCCGCGCCGGTCGTCGACCGTCACCACATCCATGCCCGCATCCGGGTCGGCGACCAGCAGGATCAGCGGGTGGTCGGCGTCGCGCAGCGGCCGGATATGGTCCAGCCGGCGGTGGCTGGCCGGGTAGACCAGGATGCCGTCGACCTGGCGCGCCCGGAACACGTCCAGCGCCCGGATCTCCTTCTCCAGCACATTGTCGCTGGCCGCCAGCATCAGGCTGTAGCCGCGGTCGGCCAGCTCGCGCTCCAGCGCCCGCGCCGCCTGGGTCAGGATCGGGTTGGTGATGTCGGTCAGCAGCAGCCCGACCGTCCGCGTCCGGCGGCTGACCAGGGACTGGGCGACGCTGTTCGGCAGGTAGTTCAGGCGCCGCGCCTCGGCCCGGATCGCCGCGCGCGTCTCCTCCGGGATGCGCGGGCTGTCGCGCAGCGCCAGCGACACGGTGTTGGCCGAGAAGCCGGTGGCGTCGGCGATGTCCTTCAGGCGGGCGCGCGATTTCGGCATCGGGATCCTTACGGCCGGCTCAGTCCCAGGCCGGCCCCCATTCCGGATCGATCATCCGGCCGCCGCGGTCAAGGCCGGCGATCGCCGCCATCTCGGCGTCGTCCAGCGCCAGCGCCGTGGCCGCGAAGTTGGACCGCATCCGGTCCGGCCGGGACGAGGCCGGGATCACGATCAGGCCGAGGCGCAGCAGGAAGGCCAGCGATACCTGGCCGGGTTCGGCGCCGTGCCGCCGGGCGATGCCCTGCAGCACCGGGTCCTCCGCCACCGTCCCCTTGGCCAGCGGCATATAGGCGGTGACGCTGATCCCGGCCGCGGCGCAATGGTCGCGCAGGCGGCGATTCTGCAGGAACGGGTGGACCTCGACCTGGTTGGTGGCGATGGCGTCGGCGCCGATCAGATCCCGCGCCCGCTCGACCAGCGCGATCGGGAAGTTCGACACGCCGATCAGCCGGGCCAGGCCGAGCGCGCGGGCCTCGGCCAGCGCCGTGACGTAGTCGTCGAAGGGCACGGCGTCGCCGGGCGATGGCCAGTGGATCAGCAGCAGGTCGATCCGGTCGGTCTGCAGCGCCTCCAGGCTGGCCCGCACGCTGGGCAGGAAGCGGTCGCGGGACAGGTTGGTGGTGTTGACCTTGGTGGTCAGGAACACCTCTTCCCGCTTCAGGCCGGACCGGCGCAGCGCCCGCCCGACCGGCCGCTCGGTGTCGTAGCTCTGCGCCGTGTCGAGATGGCGGTAACCGATCTCCAGCGCCGCCAGGATCGCCTCGGCCCCCGCGTCGCCCGTGCGGCCGTAGGTGCCCAGCCCCATCGGCGGAATCCGTGCCTCGCCCATGTGTCACCTCCGCTCCATCCAAAGGACCCGATCGTCGGCCCGGTAGAACTCTCACTCTCGCCGCTATCGGTTTAACGTTAATACGCAACCTCCCGACCGGGCGGTCAAGGGCCGCGACACGAAAGTAATCAGACTGTCCGGTTCGTGAGGGCGCACCCGGAACTCTTCAGGTCGAGCGATCGGAGGTCCTCGCGACCTCTTGTTCGGTGAGAGACCGTTTGGAAATGCGCTGGCGTGAGCCGAATGGCGGTGGTTTCGAGGCGCAGCGGACGTGATAGTCCGTGCGGATATGTGGAGCCGTCATCATCCGGTCATCATGCCCGTACTAAACCCCGGGGCGAGATGCATGATCGCAAGACCGAAAACCCCGCCGCCGCGCCGCTCTTGGCGCTCGAATCCTTTTCCGTCGGCTTCCTGAACGGTGGAGCCCCGGTGGTCCATGGCATCGACCTGGCCGTGGCGCCGGGCGAGGCCTTGGGCATCGTCGGCGAGTCCGGCTGCGGCAAGAGCGTGACGTGGCTCGCGGCCCTCCGGCTGCTCGGCCGGCAGGCCGTCACCTCCGGCCGCGTCCTGTTGGAGGGCCGGGACCTGACGGCGCTGGCCGAGCGCGACCTGGCGGCCATCCGTGGCGGACGGATCGGCCTCGTCTTCCAGGATCCGACGAGCTCGCTCAACCCCGTCCACCGCATCGGCCGGCAGATCTGCGAGGCGCTGCGGCTGCATCGCGGCCTGCGCGGCGCCGCGGCCGAGGCGGAGGCGCTGCGCCTGCTCGACCGGGTGGGCATCGCCGACGCCCGGCGCCGCCTGCGGCAGTATCCGCATGAGCTGTCGGGCGGCATGAACCAACGGGTGATGATCGCGATCGCCCTGGCCGGCGGGCCGGACCTGCTGGTGGCGGACGAGCCGACGACGGCGCTGGACGCGACCATCCAGGCCCAGATCCTCGACCTGCTGCACGACATCCGGCGCGACACCGGCATGGCGCTGGTGCTGATCTCGCACGATCTCGGCGTGGTGGCCGAGCTGTGCGACCGCATCGCCGTGATGTATGCCGGCCGCGTCGTCGAGACCGGACCGACCGACGACCTGCTGGGCGATCCGCGCCATCCCTACACGCGCGGGCTGCTGGCGGCGCTGCCCGACCTCGACGGGCCACGCACCCGGCTGCGCCCGCTGCCGGGCACCGTGCCGGCGCCGCAGGCGCTACCGCCCGGCTGCGCCTTCGCGCCACGCTGCCCCTCGGCCGCGGCGCTGTGCAACCGGATCGTGCCGCCGCTGACTGTGGCCGGCGGGCCGCAGCGCCAGGCCGCCTGCTTCCGGCTCGACTCGCTTTCGACCGCGGACCCGGCCGTTCCCGCTCCGCAGCCGCTCGAAAAGGCCCTGGCATGACCGCCCTGCTGTCGGTCGATGGTTTGGTCAAGCAGTACCCGGTCGCCGGCCGCCGTGGCGGAACGCTGCATGCGGTCGACGGGGTCGGCTTCACCCTGGCGGCCGGCCGTACGCTCGGGATCGTCGGCGAATCCGGCTGCGGCAAGTCGACCACCGCGAAGCTCGTGCTCGGGATGATCCCGGCCAGCTCGGGCCGCATCGCCTTCGCCGGAGAGCCGGTGACGGCACTGCGTGACGCCCGCTGGCGCGACCAGCGCCGGTCGATGCAGATGATCTATCAGGACCCGATGGCCGCGCTGGACCGCCGCCTGACGGTCGGCGAGCAGGTGCTGGAACCGCTGGCGATCCATGGCCTCGAAGTCGGCGACGCGGCGCGGCGGGACCGGGCCTTGTCGCTGTTCGACGCCGTCGGGCTGCGTCCCGAGCTGTTCGGCCGCTATCCGCATGAGCTGTCGGGCGGCCAGCGCCAACGCGTGGTCATCGCGCGGGCGCTGATCCTCGATCCGAAGCTGGTGGTGTGCGACGAGGCCGTCTCGGCGCTCGACGTCTCGGTGGCGGCGCAGGTGATCAATCTGCTGCAGGACCTGCAGGCGCGCTCCGGCATCGCCTATCTGTTCATCAGCCACGACCTGAAGGTGGTGCGGCAGGTCGCCGACGAGGTTGCGGTGATGTATCTCGGCCGGATCGTCGAGCAGGGGCGGCCCGACCAGCTGCTGCATGCGCCCGCCCATCCCTACACCGAGGCCCTGGTCTCCGCCGTGCCGGGGCTGCGGCCGCGCCGGCGCGAGCGCATCGTCCTGGCCGGCGACCCGCCGAACCCGGTGGACCGGCCATCGGGCTGCGCCTTCCATCCCCGCTGCCCGCGCGCTCTGCCGCGCTGCCGGACGGAAGCGCCCGCCCTGCGTCCGGCGCCGGACGGGCGGCTGGCCGCCTGTCATCTGGTGCCGGCCGCTTCACGGGCCGCAGCCGCCTGAGTGCTTCCCGTTCGCCTGAGAAAGATGCTCATGACTCGTGACGAAAGGCCGACCGCCGACCAGGTCATTGTGGCGGTGTTCGACGGGCTGCGCCCCGACATGGTGACCCCTGAGCTGACGCCGAACCTGCTGCGGCTCGCCGCCCGAGGCACGTGGTTCCGCGAGGCGCGCAGCGTGTTCCCCTCGGTGACACGCGTCGCCACCAGCTCGATCGCGACCGGTGCCCCGCCCACGGTGCACGGCATCGTCGGCAACGCCTTCTACCACCCGGCGGCGCTGCCTGGCCGGGTGTTCGAGACCAGCCGGGCCGAGCTGATCCGCCAGGTCGACGCCTATCACGACGGGCGCCTGGTCGATGTCGACACCTTCGGCGACCGTCTGGCCCGGGCCGGGCGGCGGCTGGCGGTGGTCCACACCGGATCGGCCGGATCGGCCTATTTCATCAACCCCCGTGCCCGCCGCAACGGGCACTGGACCTTCTCGATCTCCGGCGAGGACGGCACCCAGACCCCGGAGACGATCGCCGAGGTGGTGCAGCGCCTGGGGCCGCTGCCGGCCCGCGCGCTGCCGCGCGTGGACGAGCTGCGCTACGCCGGCCGGGTGATGGCGGAGCATGTGCTGCCGGCGCTGAAGCCCGACGCGGCGCTGGTCTGGTTCAACGAGCCGGACACGACCTACCACTACAAGGGCCTGGGCTCGCCCGAGGCGAAGGCGGGGCTGCGGGAAGCGGATGCCGCCTTCGGCACGATCCTCGATTGGGTCGAGGCGCAACCGAACGCCGATCGCATCGCCGTCATCGCCGCCTCCGACCACGGCCAGATCTCGGCGAGCACGATCCATCCGCTGTTCGCCGAGGCCGGCAAGGCGGGTTTCGATATCGGCCTGAAAGACCGGCTGGACGGCGCCGCCTTCACCGCCACCGGCGGCCGCAGCGGCGAGATCCGGCCGCTCGGGCGGGACGAAACCGCCCTGCCGCGCATCGCCGCCTGGCTGATGGACCAGCCGGAGGTCGGCCACGTCTTCTCGCGCGGCTCCAACGGCGCCGAGGGCGAGATCCCGGGAACCCTGTCGCTCGGCCTGCTGGGCAACGGCCATGACCGCCAGCCGGAGCTGATGTTCGTGCTGCGCTCGGACCTGTCGCTGGACGGCTACGGCCTGCCCGGCCAGGGCATCATGACGCCGGGCGACGTGCCGCTCGGCGGCGGCATGCATGGCGGCATCAACCGGCACGAGCTGAACACGGTGCTGATCGTCTCGACCGGGACGGGCGAGGGCGCTCTGTCCTCCACGCCCGCCGGCATCATCGACATCGCCCCGACCGTGCTCGGCCTGCTCGGCGAGGCGCCGGCCGGCAGCATGACGGGTCGCGACCTGACCCGGCCCGCGCGGGAGGAGCCGCGAATCCAGCGCTATGAGGCGGACGCCGGCGGATTCCGCCAATTCGTCGATATCGTCGAGCAGGATGGCCGTCGCTTCATCCTGGGCGGCGAGTAAGCACGGCCGCGGACCGGGCCGTGGCCCGGTCCGCGGCACGGCCTCAGGCCTGGCCGAAGGACAGGTTGTCGGGCCGCAGATCCATGAAATAGAAGGTCGTCGGCCGCCAGGCGATCGACTTCTTGATCGCATAGGCCTCGCTCGGCTGGTACAGGATCGTGCCCGGCGCCTCGTCTTCCCAGGCGTCCAGCATCTCGCCGAACAGCGCCTTGCGCTTCGCCGGGTCGGTCTCGGCCTCCAGCGCCTTGCCGGCCTTGTTGAAGCCGTCGGCCGTGCTCCAGAAGCCCGCCACCTGGATCTCGCCGCCCGGACCCCAGGCGATCCACAGCGCGCCCAGCGGGTCCGGCAGGCGGGTCGAATTCGACCAGTTGAAGATCTGGGCGTCGGGGCCGCGCATGCCGGTGTCGTTCTCGACCACCTGCAGCGAGGCGTTGATGCCAACCGCCTTCCACTGCTCGATCAGGATCTGCCCGGCCTCGACCGCGTTGGTGTAGTAGTTCGGCCGGGTGCGATAGACGATCGGCTCGCCCTTGTAGCCGGCCTCTGCCAGCAGCGCCTTGGCGCGGTCGGGATCGAAGGGCAGCTTGCGGCCCTCCAGGAACATCTGGCCATATTCCGGATAGTTGTGGCTGGCCGGAACCTTGGCCGTGCCCTGCCACAGCGCGTCCACCAGCTGCTGCCGGTCGATGGCGCAGCTCAGCGCCTGCCGGATGCGCTTGTCGGCCAGCACCTTGTCCTTGCCGCTGAAGCACAGCACATGGACATTCGCCAGCACCACCGACCGGACATCGATGTCGGGATACTCGGCGACGACCTCCATCTGGTCGGGCGGGACGTTGGTGATCAGGTCGTAGTCGCCGGCGACCAGGCCGGCGACCCGGGCGGCCAGCTCCGGCACCCGCTTGAAGGTCACCCGCGCGGCCGAGGGCGTGCCCAGGAAATAGTCGTCGAAGGCCTCCAGCGCGGTGGCGTCGGTCGGGTTGTGCGACACCACCTTGTACGGCCCGGTCGCCACCGGCTGCCGCGAATAGGCCTCGAAGCCCATCTCCTCATAGGCGCGCTTGTTGACGATCCAGGCGCACCAGGAGGCCAGCCGCTGCTCCAGCAGCACGTCCGGGGCCTTGGTGCGGAAGCGGACGGTGTAGCGGTCGATCGGCTCGACCGCCGCCAGGATGCCGAAATACGGCCGCCCGCCCGGGATCTGGGCCTTCTCGCCCCACATCCGGCCCTCGCGGAAGGTGTAGGCGACGTCATCGGAGGTCAGTTCGTCGCCATTGTGGAACTTCACGCCCTGGCGCAGCGTGACGATTAGCTCGGACGGCGACACCCGCTCCCATTTGGTGGCGAGATGCGGCTTCAGCTCCGACCCGCCGCCATCCGGCGCGCCCAGGAAGTCGCGGCGGATCAGCGTGTCGAAGATCGAATAGGTGACGCGGGTGCCGACATTGGACAGCTCGCGCGCCGGCTCCAGCGTCGCCGGCAGGTCGGCCACGGCGATGGTGAAGTCCGGGCGGCCGCCGGTGGCGGCGAAGCCGTGCGAGGCGGCGCCGAGCAGGAGGGGCATGGCGGCCGCCCCTTCGAGCACGCGGCGGCGGGAGATCGTGATCAACTCTGGTCTCCTTGAGTGAAGGTCAGGGCCCCGCCTGGGGCGGTGTCGCGGCGGGCGGTCGGGTCTCGCCGGCGAGCAGGCGAGGGTCGTCGAGCAGGATGGCGTCGGGCGCCAGGGATCGAATGCGGTCAAGGCCGTCGCGGTCGACGCTGCCGACGGGGAAGGGCGGATATCCCGGTAGCGGCACGGCGCGGGGCTGGCCGACCATGATCGCCAGCCGCAGGCCGGCCGCGCGCACCGCCGCCACCCGCTCGGGCGTCGCGTCGCCCTGCCACAGGCGGAACCAGTTTGCGCCCGCTTCACGGGCGGCGGCGGCGCCGTCGGGGTCGGCCGCGAAGGCCAGGATGATGGCGGCCGGGGCCAGCGCCCGGGCCGTGGCGATCAGGCCAAGATCGCGCAGGCCCAGCAGGACCCGCGGCGCTGCATCGGTCGCGTGAATTGCGGCGAGGATCGGCGGCATCACCTCCGGCTCCATCCGTTTGACGTCGAGCAGAAGGCCCAGCGGGGCGGAGGCACCGATCGCCTCGGCCAGCGTCATGACCGCCGGCAGCAGGCGGCGGAGCGTCGCCAGGTCGAGATCGGCGACCGCCCGGGGATCGCCGCCACACAGGCGCCGCAGATCCGGATCATGGACGCAGACCAGGGCGCCATCGCGGGTGAGGCGGATGTCGGTCTCGACCGCGTCGGCCCCGGCCAGGGCTGCCGCGCGGAAGGCCTGCGCGGTGTTCTCGGGCGCCAGCAGGGCGCCGCCACGATGGGCGATGACAAGGGGGCGGGGCGTCATGGCGGGCTCAACTCCTGCCGGTGGTGGGGTCGAGCCGGTCGCGCAGCCAGTCGCCGAACAGGCTCATAGCCAGCGTGGTCAGGAAGATCGCGAGGCCCGGGAAGGCGGCGATCCACCAGGCGTTCAGCAGGTAGCGACGGCCTTCGCCCAGCATCAGCCCCAGCGAGGTGCCGGGCGGCTGCACACCGAGGCCGAGGAAGGAGAGCGAGGTCTCCAGCAGGATCGTGCCGGGGAAGTTCAGCGTCGCCTGCACCACCAGCGAGGCGACGATGTTGGGCAGGAGGTGGCGCAGGATCAGCCGTCCCGACCGCGCCCCCAGCGCCTCCACCGCGTTGATGTAGTCGGCCTTCTGCTCCGACACGACGAGGCCGCGCGTCAGCTTGGTGTACCGGTCCCAGCCGTCGATGCTGACCAGGATGATGAACAGCACGAGGTTGTTGCCGAAGAAGGCGAGCATGGTCAGGGCCAGCAGCAGCGCCGGGATTGCGGCCTGCGCATCGACCAGCATCATGATGACCTGGTCGACCATCCCCCGGACCCGGGCGGCGACGAAGCCGAGCAGGGTGCCGAACACCGCGCCGATCAGCGTGCCGAGGACGGCGATCAGGATCGAGCTGCGGGTGGCGTAGATCAGCCGGCTGAACACGTCGCGGCCGAGATGGTCGGTGCCGAGGAGATGGGTCATGCCGCCGGCCTCGGACAGGGGCGGCCGGAACCGGGCGACGAGGTTCTGGGCGGCGTAGTGGACCGGCGCCAGCTGGTCGGCGAAGACCGCGACCAGCACCATCAGGATCAGGAAGCCCGCCGAGACAGTCACGATCGGCGGCATGGCCGGGCCGGACCGCCGCCGCGGCGCGTCGGATTGCAGCGTCGCCATCAGGCCGCGGCCCCCCCGGCCGACCGGAACCCGCCGAGGCGCGGATCGATCAGGATGTGCAGCACATCCGTCAGCAGGTTGGCGGAGACCATGATCAGGGTGATGGTCAGGATGCAGGCCTGCACCACCGGCAGGTCGCGGGTGGCGACGGCATCGACCAGCAGCCGGCCGAGGCCCGGCCAGGCAAAGATCGTCTCGGTCACCGCGCCGCCGGCCAGGATGCCGCCGATCTCGATGCCCAGGAACATCAGCAGCGGCACGGCGGCGTTCGGCAGGGCGTGGTGGAGGATCAGGCCGAACGGCCGCACGCCCCGGCCGCGCGCGGCGCGGATGAAGGGCTTGCCCAGCACCTCGAGCGTCGAGGTGCGGGCGAAGCGGGCCAGTCGCCCGGCCAGCGGCAGGCCCAGCGTCACCATCGGCAGCAGCAGGTGCAGCGGGGTGTCGGAGCCGGCGGAGGGCAGGACCCGCAGCTTCAGGGCGAACAGCAGGATCAGCAGGATGCCGAGGAAGAAGATCGGGATGGCGTAGCCGAACACCGCCGACGCCATGGCGATCCGGTCGATCGCGCTGTTGTGCTTGACCGCCGCGACGATCCCGAGCGGCAGGCCGACCAGCAGGGCCAGCAGCAGGGCGGACAGGCCGAGCAGCGCGGTCTTCGGCAGCGCCTCGACCACGGCGTCGAAGGCTGGGCGGTTGTCGGCGAAGGAGACGCCGAAATCGCCCCGGGCCGCGCTGGCGAGATAGAGCCCGTACTGCTCGGTCAGCGGCCGGTCGAGGCCCCAGAGCTCGCGGTAATAGGCGCGCACATCCGGCGGCGTGTCGATCGAGAGCATGATGTCGGCGGGGTCACCGGCCAGGCGCAGGGCCAGGAACACCCCCGAAACGCACAGAAACAACGTCAATACGGCACGGCCCGCCCGCGCGGCCAGGAATCGCAGCACGCTCCCATCCACCTCTGTTCCGGTGCAGAGGCGGCACATCTACAGGGGCATGATGAACCCTTGATGACGGCTGGCTGGCCGATGACTGGGCGTTCCAGAGATTGCCGTTCGGGCAGGCTGCGTTCCGGTGTGACGACAGCTTAGCCATGGCGACGGCTGCAACGGACGATTGAACGACTGCTGTGCTGCCCCAAACGATCGGAGAGGGCGATGGCGCGGCGGTGCCCGGCCCCATCGGCGGGATCCCTGCTGCGCCCATGCGTCGCCTCTGCTCGATCCAAAGGAACCGAGCGCCGGCCCCAGTTGACTCCCGTCCTACGGCCTCCTAGTTTAACGTTAATACGCAAGCCGTCCGGACCGGACGGTCAAGCGCTTTCAGGACGGCAACAACCGACCATCACCGGATGACGCTTCCCAAGGGGAGGATGCGCATGGCGGTCCGCTGGAGCAGGCTCTCACCGCAGTTGGCCCTCACCCCGGCGGTGGCGGTCACGCTGGTGGCGTTCCTCGGTGCGATCTGCTGGACGGTGTACCTGTCCTTCACCAACAGCCGGCGCTTCCCGGACTACGCCTTCATCGGCTGGCGCCAGTATGAGCGCCTGCTGGCGGACGACTCCTGGGCGATGGCGCTGAAGAACGTCGTCATCCTCGGCATCGGCAGCCTGCTCAGCATCGTGCTCGGCTTCATCCTGGCGGCGCTGATCGACAAGGAGGTGCGCGGCGAGGGCTTCTTCCGCACCATCTTCCTGTACCCGCTCGCGGTCTCGCTGATCGTCACCGGCCTGGTCTGGCGCTGGCTGTTCAACCCGACGCTGGGGGTCGAGCACGCCTTCCATTCGATCGGCTGGGACTGGGTCGGCTTCAACTGGCTCGCCTCCTCCCAGACCGTGATGTACGGCATCATCCTCGCCTCGGTCTGGCAGAGCACCGGCTTCTTCATGGCGCTGATGCTGGCGGGGCTGAAATCGATCCATCCGGAGATCTGGAAGGCGGCGAAGCTGGACGGGGTGTCGGTCTGGCGGCTGTATGTCGAGATCATCATCCCGATGCTCAAGTTCACCTTCCTGACCTGCATCATCCTGCTGTCGCTGGGGGTGGTGAAGGCCTATGACATCGTCGTCGCCATGACCAATGGCGGGCCGGGCAACGGCTCCTACGTGCCGGCCTATTTCGCCATCAACGCCTATTGGACCAAGCAGAACCTGGGCTATGGCGCAGCGGCGGCGACGGTCATGCTGCTGATGACCTTCGTGCTGTTCCTGCCCTTCCTGGCCTTCGCCATGCTGCGCAAGCGGCGGGAGAGGGCGGCATGAGCCAGGCAGCCGCCCTCGCGACGACAGCCGCCCCGGACCGGGTTCGCCGGCGCCGGCTGCGGCCGCACCGGATCGCCACCCTGGCCTTCCTGATCATGGCGGCGGCGTTCTTCGCGGTGCCGCTCTACGTCATCGTCACCACCTCGTTCAAGACCATGGACCAGATCCGGCTGGGCCGGATCTTCTCGCTGCCCGACACCTGGACGCTGGAGGCCTGGCGCTATGCCTGGTTCAACGCCTGCTCGGGCATGAACTGCGACGGCGTCGGCATCGGCTTCCTGAACTCGCTGGCGATCCTGGCGCCCAGCCTGGTGCTGTCGATCTCGCTGGCCGCGGTCACCGGCTATGCCCTGGCGCTGTGGCCGGTGCGCTGGGCCAACGGCTTCCTGTTCACCCTGTTCATCTGCGCCTTCGTGCCGTTCCAGATCATCATGTATCCGCTGATCAAGCTGACCGGGCTGGCCGGCATCTACGGCAGCACGCTGGGCATCGCCGTGGTCCATGCGGTGCTGGCAATGCCGGTGCTGACGCTGATCTTCCACAACTTCTTCAAGACGATCCCGACCGAGCTGACGGCCGCGGCGATGATCGATTCCGGCAGCTTCTGGCGGATCTTCCTGGAGATCATCCTGCCCTTGTCCGGCAACATCATGATCGTCGTCCTGATCCTGCAGATCACCAGCATCTGGAACGACTTCCTGGTCGGGTTGACCTTCGGCGGCTACGGCAGCCAGCCGATGAATGTGGTGCTGGCCAATGTCGCCCTGACCACCACCGGCGAGCAGCTCTACAACGTCAACATGGCGGCGGCGCTGCTGACCGCGATCCCGCCGCTGGCGATCTATTTCGGCCTCGGCCGCTTCTTCATCCAGGGCATCACCGCAGGGGCGATCAAGGGGTAGCCATGCCGGCCGTTGAATTCCGCGACATCGTCAAGAGATACGGGCCGCTGACGGTGCTGGAGCACCTGAATCTGCGGATCGAGGATGGCGAGTTCGTGGTGCTGCTGGGCCCGTCCGGCTGCGGCAAGACCACGCTGCTGAACCTGCTGGCCGGCCTCCTTGACCCGAGCGGCGGCGAGATCCGGATCGGCGACCGCGACGTCACCCATCTCGACCCCAAGGACCGCGGGCTGGCCATGGTGTTCCAGTCCTACGCCCTCTACCCGACCAAGACCGTGCGCGGGAACCTGAAGTTCGGGCTGAGCGCGCGGAAGCTGTCGCGCGACGAGATCGACCGCCGCATCGCCTGGGCGGCGAAGCTGCTGCAGATCGAGCCACTGCTCGACCGCAAGCCGGCACAGCTGTCCGGCGGCCAGCGCCAGCGCGTCGCCATCGGCCGCGCTTTGGTCAAGCAGGTCGGCGTCTTCCTGTTCGACGAGCCGCTGTCGAACCTGGACGCCAAGCTGCGCACCGAGATGCGGATCGAGATCAAGAAGCTGCACGGCCAGCTGCGCAACACCGTGGTCTACGTCACCCATGACCAGGTCGAGGCCATGACCATGGCCACCCGGATCGCGGTGATGGACCAGGGCGTGATCCAGCAGGTCGGCACGCCGGACGAGATCTACGACCGGCCGGAGAACATCTTCGTCGCCGATTTCGTCGGGTCGCCGGCGATGAACTTCGTCGATTGCGAGCTGCAGCCAGAGGGCGACGGTCTGGCCGCGGTGGACGGGCAGAGCGGGCTGAGCTTCGGCCTGGAGGACTATCCGTGGCGCCGCCCGCCCGAGCCCGGCCGGCCGGTGACCATCGGCTTCCGGCCCGAGCATCTCCGGCCGCCGAACGGCGCCGAGGGGCGGCACCTGCAGCTCGACCTTCCGGTCGGCCATTCCGAGAAGTCCGGCTCCGACGTGGTGCTGTTCCTGTCGCTGCCGCAGCGGATGATCGCCGCCAAGCTGGACGCCGCCGCCGCCGAGCCGCTGCGCCGGCAGGAGCGGGCGTCGCTGGCCCTGCCGCTGGACCGCATCGCGGTGTTCGACACGGCGTCGGGGCAGAGGCTGTGACCGAAACAAGCCAACCAGGGAGGACGTCATGAGATGCAGGCTGAGGATGGCGGCGCTGGCCGCGGCCCTGTCGCTGCCGCTGCTGGCCGCGCCGGCCCAGGCGCAGGAGTTGCTGATCTTCCACAACTGGTCGTCGCCGACGGAGATGGCGTCGCTGAAGGTGCTGCGCGACCGGTTCGAGGCCGGCGGCGGCGTCTGGAAGGATTTGTCGATCCCGCATGACAGCGGCACCAATGTCAGCCTGATCAACATGCTGACCGGCGGCAACCCGCCCGACGTCTTCATGGAGTCGAGCCCGGGCATCTTTCGCGACCTGAAATCCCAGGGGCTGGCCTTCCCGGTGGGCCCGCTGTTCGACGAGATCGGCGCGACCAGGAACCTGCCGGACTCCGTGCTGAAGAGCATCACCGTCGACGGCGAGATCATGAAGATCCCGACCGCCGTCCACATCGACGGCATGGTCTTCTACAACACCCATGTCGCCCAGGCCGTCGGCGTCGACCCGAAATCCTGGAAGTCCCTCGACGACTTCTTCGCCGTCGCCGACAAGATCAAGGCCGCCGGCTACATCCCGCTGGCGATCGGCGGCGAGAAGTGGCAGATCGGCTACCTGCTGCACGCGCTGATGGCGGCCCAGACCGGCGGCGCGATCTATGAGCGGATCTATGGCGGCACGCCGGACCGCAGCGCCATCGATTCCCCGGAGATGCGCCAGACGCTGGCGCTGTTCCGCAAGTTCCAGCAACAAGCCGATCCGGGCTCGCCCAACCGCAAATGGAACGACACCACCAACCTGGTGATCACCGGCAAGGCCTTCATGCAGGTGCATGGCGACTGGATGAAGGGCGAGTTCCGCTCGGCCGGGAAGCAGCTGGGCACCGACTACGACTGCCTCAACATCCCCGGCACCAAGGGGGTGGTGGTGACGGTCGACGCCTTCGGCCTGCTCGACACCAAGGACGAGGCCAAGACCAAGGCGCAGAAGCTGTTCGCCTCGATCGTCGTCGACCCGCAGGTGCAGGCCGAGTTCGCGGCCGTCAAAGGGTCGAGCCCGGTGCGGCTGGATTCCCCATCCGACAAGCTCGACGCCTGCAACGCCATCGTCCACGACCTGCTGGCCGACCCGGCAATCCAGCACCAGAGCCCGCACAACACCGCCGATCCCGACTGGCTGAGCGCGATCTGGGATGAGGCCGACAAGTTCTGGAACGACCCCAACATGACCGACGCCGATTTCATCGCCGGCCTGCAGAACGCCTACGACACGATCTTCTGACCCGCCCGCAACCGAGGACGCCCGGAATGAAATTCTTCGACGACAAGATGGTGGCCCAGATCTGCTTCGTCACCGACGACCTGGACAAGACCGCGGAGTGGTTCAGCGGCTTCTTCGACGCCCCGATCAAGGCCAAGGTGACCTCCGGCCCGCGGGCCGAGGCCGAGACCGAGTATCGCGGCGCCCCGTCCGAGGCGCGCTGCCGCATGGCCTTCTTCACCTTCGGCAATGTCGAGATCGAGCTGATCGAGCCGGACGAGCACCCGAGCTGCTGGCGCGAGTTCCTGGAGAAGAACGGCCCCGGCTGCCATCACCTGGCGTTCAAGGTGAAGGGCATGAAGGAGAAGGTCGCCGCCTTCGAGGCCGGCGGCTACCCGCTGCTGCAAAAGGGCGAGTTCACCGGCGGCCGCTACGCCTATGTCGACACGGAGCCGCAGCTGGGTGCGCTGATCGAGCTGCTGGAGATCGATGCGCGCTAGGGCAGCGGCATCAGCCCGAGGGCGGGCGCGGCAGGAAGCGGATTTCGCGCAGGTCCTGCAGCGCCTTCTGCCACAGCGTCTCGAAGCCTTGCGTCAGGCTGGCGGCCAGGTCGCGGTCATGCACCAGGAGCGAGGCGAAGCGCCCCTCCGGCACGAAGGGGTGGTCGAGCGACAGGATCACGGTCTCGTCGTCCAGCACGTGAAACGGGTGGCCCAGCTCGCCCGAATAGCGCAGCCCCGACAGGTGGCCGAGCGTGCCGCCATGGCGCCGCAGGAAGGCCAGCAGCCGCGGCGCCGTGCGGTCGGAGAAGCCGAAGATCGCGCGGTGGTCCAGGCCCCGGCCAGAGGCGGCGCGGGCGAGGCGCTTCAGCACGTCGAAGCCGGACTCCGCCTGGCGGTCGATGGCCGACAGATCGCCCTCCTCGAGATAGGACAGCACCCGCCGCCGGGCCCCGGCGAGGCGGGCGAGGTGGCGCTTCACATGGCTTTCCGTGCCCAGCGCCAGATCGACCACGCCGCGGCCGCCACGCAGCCGCCCGGGCAGGTCGCGCAGGGTGGCGCGCAGCTGGTCGGCCTGCGCGGCGAAGCTCTCCGCCCGCTCGCGCGCCAGCTCGACCAGCCGGTCGACCACCGCGTCCGGCGGCAGCGCGGCATAGAGCTTGGGCCGGCTGTGCTGGATCTCGCTCAGCCCCAGCCGGGCCAGCTTCTCCATCGCCAGGTAGATCTTCGAGGTCGGGATGTCGCCCTCGCGGCACAGCCCGGCCGCGTCCGAGACGCCGAGAATCCCCAGCGCCACCAGCGCCCGCTTCTCGTAGAGCGAGAAGCCCGCCTCGTCGAGCAGCGCCAGATCCTGCCATCGCATGACCCTTTTCTACTCCAAAAAGTAGATGAAGGCGAGCGGCCGGCCGCGGACAATCTCCCCATCAACCCTTGTGGGAGGACGCGATGAGTCAGAAGACAGACCAGCAGTCGGCGCAGGTGATTCCGAACTTCTGGGTCGAGGATGTGGAGACGCTGCGCGACTTCTATCTGGAGAAGCTCGGCTTCGGCCACATGATGGGCATCGTCGGCAAGGACGGCAGGTTCGACTTCGGCATCGTGCAGCGCGACGGGATCATGGTGATGATCGGCCGCCCGCAATCACCCGGCGCCGGTGTCGCCAAGGGCCAGGCGGGGCCACGGCCGCTCGACCTCTATCTCAGCGTGAAGGAAGTCGACGCCTATCATGACGAATTGCGGTCGCGCGGCGTGGCGGTGACCGAGGCGCTGGCCACGCAATGGTGGGGCGACCGGAATTTCGCGGTGAAGGACCCCTACGGCTACACGCTGTGGTTCTACCAGACCGTCGGTGCGCCGGAGCCGCCGCCGGGCGTGACGATGGTGTGAGGCGGCAGGGCGGAGGAGCGGCTACTCCTCCGCCCTCTGCCCCCGCAGCTTGGCCCAGTAGTCGAGCCGCTTCTTGATCTCGCGCTCGAAGCCGCGCTCGACCGGGCGGTAGAACTCCTGCCGGTCCATGTCCGGCGGGAAGTAGTTCTGGCCGGAGAAGCCTTCCTCGGCGTCGTGGTCGTAGGCATAGCCCTTGCCGTAGCCGATCTCCTTCATCAACCTGGTCGGGGCGTTGAGGATGTGCATCGGCGGCATCAGGCTGCCGGTCTCCTTGGCCGCGCGGGCGCTGCTCTTGAACGCGGTATAGGCGGCGTTCGACTTCGGCGCCGTGGCCAGGTAGATCACCGCCTGGGCGATCGCCAGTTCACCCTCCGGGCTGCCCAGCCGCTCATAGGCATCCCAGGCCGCCAGCGACTGGGTCAGCGCCTGCGGGTCGGCCATGCCGATATCCTCGACCGCGAAGCGCACGAGCCGGCGCACGACATAGAGGGGGTCCTCGCCGCCCGCCAGCATCCGCGCGAACCAGTACAGCCCGGCATCGACGTCGGAGCCGCGCAGCGATTTGTGCAGCGCCGAGATCAGGTTGTAGTGGCTCTCCTGCGCCTTGTCGTAGACCGGTGCCCGGCGCTGTACCGTCTGGGCCAGGCCGGCGGCGTCGAGCGGCGCGGCCGGCTTCAGCGCGAACAGCTCCTCCGCCAGGTTCAGCAGGTAGCGGCCGTCGCCATCGGCCATCGCCTTTACCGCGTCGCGCGCCTCCGGCGTCAGCGGCAGCGTCCGGCCCTCGGTTGTCTCGGCCCGCTGCAGCAGCTCCTCCAGCGCCATGAAATCGAGGCGGTTGAGGACGAAGACCTGGCAGCGCGACAGCAGCGCCGCGTTTAGCTCGAAGGACGGGTTCTCGGTGGTGGCGCCGATCAGGGTGACGGTGCCGTCCTCGACCACCGGCAGGAAGGCGTCCTGCTGGCTGCGGTTGAAGCGGTGCACCTCGTCGACGAACAGCAGCGTGCCCTGCCCCGCCGCGCGCCGGCCGCGGGCCGCCTCGAAGATCTTCCGCAGGTCGGCGACGCCGGAGAAGATCGCCGACAGCGGCTCGAAATGCAGGTCGGTGTGCTCGGCCAGCAGCCGGGCGAGCGTGGTCTTGCCACAGCCGGGCGGCCCCCACAGGATCATGCTGGCGATGCGGTGCGCCGCCACCATGCGGCCGATCGGGCCCTCCGGCTTCAGCAGATGGTCCTGGCCGACCACCTCGCCGATGCTGCGCGGCCGCAGCCGGTCGGCCAGCGGCCGCGGCGCCTGGTCGGCGAAAAGCGAGGGCGTGTCGTCGGGTCTGGGAGAGCGTGCCATGATGGGCCGCATCGTCGGCCAGCGGCCGTCGCGGCGCAATGGCGCGCTTCGCCGCCGGAGGCCGGCGCCACAATCCGGCCATGCTTTCGCCCAGTTGTGATCACGGTCACTTCGCCGGGAACTTTTGCAGTGCAAAAGGCGAACGCGTTCAACCTATAACCTCGTATAATTGACAACCCCCCAGGCAGGCCCGACCCTCTTGGCCGGGACCTCCTTCGGAGAGCGAGACATGATGACCGGGCGCCTGCAGACGCGGCCAGGAAGGGTGTTCGGCACCCTCGCGGCATTGGGAATGGTGGCTTTCCTGGCCGCCTGCAACGAATCGGGCGGCGACCAGGGGCAGTCGGCGCCGCCGCCCCCGCCGGTCACGGTTGCCTCGCCGCTGGTCAAGAAGATCACCGAATGGGACGAGTTCACCGGCCGCTACGAGGCGACCGCGAGGGTCGAGGTACGGGCCCGTGTCTCCGGCTACCTGCAGTCGATCAACTTCGCCGACGGCGCCATGGTCAAGCAGGGCGACGTGCTGTTCGTGATCGATCCGCGGCCGTATCAGGCTCTGGTCGATCAGGGCAAGGCCGATGTAACGAGCGCCCAGGCCCGGCTCGACCTCGCCAAGGTCCAGCTCGACCGCGCCTCGTCGCTGGTCGCCCAGTCCAACGTCTCGCGCTCGGCCTATGACCAGGCGGTGCAGGAGCGCCGGGCGGCGGAGGCCCAGGTCGCACAGTCGACCGCGGCGTTGCAGGCGGCCCAGCTCAATCTCGACTTCACCCAGGTCAAGGCCCCCATGGCCGGCCGCGTCTCCAATCGCCGGGTCGACATCGGCAACCTGGTGACCGGCGACCCGAATTCGACCCTGCTGACCACGATCGTGGCGCTGGATCCGATCTATTTCGAGTTCGACATGAGCGAGGCCGACTACCTCGCCTATCAGCGCGCGGTGGTGGCCGGCAAGCTACCCTCGACCCGCGACAACCAGACGATCATCCAGACCCGCCTGCCGGACGAGCAGGAGTGGCCCCATGCCGGCACGATGAACTTCGTCGACAACCAGCTCGACCCCGGCTCCGGCACCATCCGTGCCCGCGCCATCCTGGACAACAAGGACCTGTTCATCACCCCGGGCCAGTTCGGCCGCATCCGGTTGCCGGGATCGAACGAGTACGAGGCCATCCTGGTCCCGGACAGCGCGATCCTGACCGACCAGTCGAACCGGATCGTGATGACGGTCAAGGATGACGGCACGGTCGAACCCAAGATGATCCGGCCGGGCCCGACCCAGCCGGGCGGCCTGCGCATCGTGCGCGAGGGCCTGAGCGGGCAGGAGAAGGTCATCATCAACGGGCTGGTCCGGGCTCGCCCGGGCGCCAAGGTGACGGCGCAGCCCGGCAAGATCGAGCCGGCGCCGGAATACGAAGCGAACTGAGGACAGGCCCGGATGCGCTTCTCCCATTTCTGCATCGACCGCCCGATCTTCGCGACGGTGCTGTCGATCCTGGTCGTGCTGCTCGGCGCGGCCGCCTATTTCACCCTGCCGGTGGCGCAGTATCCCGAGATCGCGCCGCCGACCATCGAGATCCGCACCTCCTACCCCGGCGCCTCGGCCGAGGTGGTCTCCAACACGGTCGCGACGCCGATCGAGCAGGAGATCAACGGCGTCGAGCACATGCTGTACATGCAGTCGCAGGCGACCGGCGACGGCCAGCTGGTGATCCAGGTCACCTTCGCGCTGGGCACCGACCTCGACATCGCCCAGGTGCTGGTGCAGAACCGTGTCGCCGTGGCCGAGCCGCGGCTGCCGGAGGAGGTGCGCCAGATCGGCGTCACCGTGCGCAAGTCCTCGCCCGACCTGATGATGGTGATCCATCTCAGCTCCACGGACGGGTCGCGCGACCCGCTCTATATCTCCAACTACGCGACGCTGCAGATCAAGGACGTGCTGGCCCGCCTCGACGGCGTCGGCGACGTGCGCATCTTCGGCGCCCGCGACTACGCCATGCGGGTCTGGCTGGACCCGGACAAGGTGGCCTCGCGCAACATGACTGCAGGCGAGGTGGTCGCGGCGCTGCGCTCGCAGAACGTCCAGGTCGCCTCCGGCGTGCTGAACCAGCCGCCGGTGCCGGACCAGAGCGGCGCCTACCAGCTCAATGTCGAGACGCTCGGCCGCCTGTCCGACCCGCGCCAGTTCGGCAACATCGTGATCAAGACCGACAGCGACGGCCGCGTCACCCGCGTGCGCGACATCGGCACGGTCGAGCTGGCGGCCCAGGACTACACCGCCAACGGCTATCTCGACGAACGTCCGGCGGTGCCGCTGCTGATCTTCCAGCGCCCGGGCTCGAACGCGCTGGAGACGGCCGAGCGCCTGATCGCGACCATGCAGGATCTGTCCAAGAGCTTCCCGCCGGGCCTGAAGTACGACATCGTCTACAACCCGACCGAGTTCATCGCCGAATCGGTGCATGAGGTCGAGAAGACGATCTGGGAGGCGATCGCCCTGGTCGTCATCGTCGTCATCCTGTTCCTGCAGACCTGGCGCGCGGCGATCATCCCGGTCGTCGCCATCCCGATCTCGCTGATCGGCACCTTCATGGTGATGGCGGCGCTGGGATATTCGCTGAACAACCTGTCGCTGTTCGGCCTGGTGCTGGCCATCGGCATCGTCGTCGACGACGCCATCGTGGTGGTCGAGAACGTCGAACGGCATCTGCGCGAGGGCAAGTCGCCGAAGGAGGCGGCGCATCTGACCATGGACGAGGTCGGCGGCGCGCTGATCGCCATCGCCCTGGTTCTGTGCGCGGTGTTCATCCCGGCGGCGCTGATCAGCGGCATCGCCGGCCAGTTCTTCCGCCAGTTCGCGGTCACCATCGCCGCGGCGACGGTGATCTCGGCCTTCGTGTCGCTGACCCTGAGCCCGGCGCTCTGCGCCATCCTGCTGAAGCCGCACCAGGAGCATCACGGGAAGAAGACCTTCGTGCTGTTCCGGCCGATCCAGTCCTTCTTCCGCGGCTTCAACTGGGCTTTCGACAAGCTGTCGCTCGGCTATGGCGGGCTGACCCGGCGGATCGTCCGCTTCGCCGCGGTCATGCTGGTGCTCTATGTCGGGCTGATCGGCCTGACCGGGCTGCAGTTCGGCCGGGCGCCGACGGGCTTCATCCCCGACCAGGACCAGGGCTACCTGATCACCGTGATCCAGCTGCCCCCCGGCTCCTCCCTTGCCCGCACCGATGCGGTGGTGCGGCAGGCCGCCAAGGAGATCCTGGAAGTGCCGGGCATCGCCCATGTCGTGCCCTTCTCCGGCTTCGACGGCGCCACCTTCACCAACGCCTCGAATGCCGGCGCGATCTTCACACCCTTCGATCCCTTCGCCGACCGCACCGCCAAGGGGCAGACCGTGACGGCGCTGCAGCGGGCCGTGACCCAGAAGCTCGCCCACATCCAGGACGCCTTCATCATCGTCATCCAGCCGCCGCCCGTGCGCGGCATCGGCACCGGCGGCGGCTTCAAGATGATGGTCGAGGACAAGTCCGGCCGCGGCCTGCCGGCGCTGGACGCCGCGACCCAGGAGATCGTGGCGAAGGCCAACCAGACCCCGGGCCTGGCCGGCGTGTTCTCGCTGTTCAACACCCGCACGCCGAAGCTCTACGCCGATATCGACCGGGTGAAGGCGGAGATGCTGGGCGTGCCGGCCGACCGGGTGTTCGAGACGCTCGAAGTCTATCTCGGCTCGACCTATGTCAACGACTTCAACTATCTCGGCCGCACCTTCCGCCTGACCGCCCAGGCGGACGGCAAGTTCCGGCAGAACCTGCGCGACATCGGCAACTACAAGACCCGCAGCGACAGCGGCGGGATGGTGCCGCTCAGCGCCGTGGCCAGCTTCCACGACCGCACCGGCGCCTATCGCGTGCCGCGCTTCAACCTGTACCCGGCGGCCGAGGTCCAGGGGGCGACCCTGCCCGGCTACTCCACCGGCTATGCCCTGGCGACGATGGAGCAGATCGCCACCGAGACCCTGCCGCAGGGCTTCGGCTTCGAATGGACCGAGCTGGCGCTGCAGGAAAAGCTGGCCGGCAACACCGGCATGCTGGTGTTCGTCGCCTCGGTGGTGTTCGTCTTCCTGCTGCTGGCGGCGCAGTATGAAAGCTGGACCCTGCCGCTGTCGGTCATCCTGATCGTGCCGATGTGCCTGCTGGCCGCGGTCAGCGGCCTGCTGCTCAGGGGCATGGACGTCAACATCCTGGCGCAGATCGGCTTCGTCGTGCTGATCGGCCTGGCGGCGAAGAACGCGATCCTGATCGTCGAATTCGCCCGCCAGGCGGAGGAGCATGGCGAGAGCCGGCAGGAGGCGGCGATCTCGGCCGCCCGCACCCGGCTGCGGCCGATCCTGATGACGTCCTTCGCCTTCATCTTCGGCGTGGTGCCGCTGGTGATCGCATCCGGCGCCGGCTACGAGATGCGGCAGTCGCTGGGCACGGCGGTGTTCTTCGGCATGATCGGCGTGACCGTGTTCGGCCTGCTGTTCACGCCGCTGTTCTACGTCGTCTGCCGCTGGCTGGGCACGGTGGTCGCCCGGCGCAAGCCGGCGGTGCCGAAGCCGCAAGCCGGCCCGGCGGAGTGATCGCGGCGGCGGTGTCCCGGAGCCTCAGTCCGGGACACCGCCCCGCGCCAGCTCCGGCAGGCGCAGGTCCCGGTACAGCTCGGACAGGATTCCGGCGAAGACGCTGACCTCGACGGCGGTCAACGCCAGCGATGCGAGATCGATCAACAGGGTCACCAGGCCGGCGCCATGCTCCTCCGGCAGGATCGCGTCGAGCACCAGGCCGAGGCCGATGGCGACCAGGAAGAACCCCAGCAGGGCGATGACCAGCGCGCCCAGCACCGCCAGCCGCCGGCCGCGCAGCAACCGGCTGCTCTCGGCCGCGGTCAGGCCCCGGTCGCCGATCGCGATGCCGGGCAGGACCAGCCCATAGAAGGCGAAGGGCACGGTCGACAGCACCGTGACCAGGCCCGAGATCGTCAGAATCCCCAGCATGCCGCCCGACGCCCCGCCATCGGCCATGGCCCGCAGCAGCGATGGTCCGCCGACCAGGCCGAACAGGATCGACAGCACGAACAGCCCGGCCACGGCCGTGACCATGCCGAGGATGCCGAGCCAGATCTGGTACAGGGCGAAGCGCAGCGTCCCGGCATCGGCCGGGAACGGCGAGAACTCGCCGCGCAGCACATACCGGTGCCAGCTGACCGCGATCAGGGCGATGGCGAACAGCAGCACCAGCATCGACAGCATCACCGCCAGGGCGCCGGCGCCCGACGGCGTCTGGCCGACGAACATCGCCGTAACCTCGTCGCCCCACAGCCAGTCGATGACGAAGCGCAGGATCAGCGCGAAGGCGATCGCAGGCGCCGCCAGCCATGCCAGGGCGCGGACGTGCCCCAGGCTCCAGCCCAGCGCCCGCCGCAGCAGGTCGCCGCTCGAAAGTGCCGCCATCATCCATCCCCTTCCCACGAATCGGTGCGGATCATTTCAGCCGGGGGGCCGCGAGGCAACCGGCCGGCATCGAATCATGGGCCGCATCGCTGCGTCGGTTGCCTCGCTTGCGAGACCTTTTCGGAATGCGCCGTCTCGGCCGGCCTACTCATTCCATCCTCCCCTCCCCTCGCGGGAGGGGCAGGGGGCAGGGGTCTCTCTCCCGGCCGTCATTCCCGCGAAAGCGGGAATCTCTCTCCGGTCGAGCGGGACGAGATCCCCGCTTTCGCGGGGATGACGAGTAATTGTTTGGATGAAGGCGCGCGGACGCGCGCAGACCCCTCCCCAACCCCTCCCGCAGGGGGATGTGGAAGGCTGCGTTCGCGTGAAGGTTGAAAGTGGTGGATAGGGTGAGTGCGGCGCGCGAGCGGCTCACCCCGTATCCGGCGGCTTGGGCTTGCGGCCGGAGGCCGGGCGGGGCTTGGGCTTGTCCTCGGGCGGATCGTCGTCGTCCGGCAGGAAGCCCAGCTGCTCCATGGCCTCGTCGGCCATCTCGAGCCAGCGCTCCACCCGCACCGGCAAGCCCCAGCGCCGGCACAAGGCCGCCACTGCGACCGCGGCCCGGCTGGCTTCGATCAGCTCCGCCACCTCCGGCCGCTCCAGTTGCTCCCGCACCTCGGTGACGCGGCGAGCGATCTCCTCATTGTCCTTCGACGCCTCGTAAGCGGCGGCCATCATCGCCAGCTTCACCCGCAGGTCGTGAAAGTCCTCCTGCGCCGCCTCGCGCTTCGCTGCGGCCTTGCGACGCTCGGCACGCTCATCGGCAAGCTTGCGCTTGAGCAGCAGGGTCAGCCGCACCGAGCGCGCGA
>Ga0207426_1000197_pt1 | contig 146366 bp, 130 predicted proteins | sample AraplaMF_Cvi_mMS_FD_184265 | JGI IMG/M metagenome (GOLD analysis project Ga0207426, IMG submission 184265) | Arabidopsis root microbial communities from the University of North Carolina, USA - plate scrape MF_Cvi_mMS (SPAdes) (version 2) | ecosystem: Host-associated > Plants > Roots >... | reverse complement strand
AGGCCGCCGGGGCCGCCGCCCACCACGACCACGTCGTATTCCATCGCCTCACGGGGGCCGAACTGGGCCAGAATTTCTTGGGTATTCATCGGGGACTCGCTGATAATGATTTTTCAGGAAGGATTGTCGGTCTCGCGTTGGATTTTATGTCGCGAATGCAGCGACGCGAACGGTCGTTCTCTTTTGTACGGTTTAAATTGAGAGAGGAGCCTCTAATGGCTTACAGCATTGACCTGACAGGGCGTGTCGCCCTCGTGACCGGCGCCTCCGGTGGACTGGGCGCCCAGTTCGCCACGACCTTGAGCCGCGCCGGCGCGGCTGTGGTGCTGGCCAGCCGCAGGCTGGACAAGCTCAAGGACCTGCGCGCGCAGATCGAGGCGGCCGGCGGCGACGCGCATGTGGTCGAGCTCGACGTGACCGACCATGCCAGCATCAAGGCCGGCGTGGCCCATGCCGAAACCGAGGTCGGCCCCATAGACATCCTGGTCAACAACTCGGGCGTGAGCACCACGCAGCGCATCCAGGACGTGGGCGAGGAAGACTACGACTTCATTTTCAACACCAATGTGAAGGGCGCTTTTTTCGTGGCGCAGGAAGTCGGCAAGCGCATGCTGGCGCGCTCGCGCGGCGCCGGGCCCGGCAACTATGCCGGCGGGCGCATCATCAACATCGCCTCCATGGCCGGGCTGCGCGTGCTGCCGCAAATCGGTGTGTACTGCATGAGCAAGGCGGCCGTGGTGCAGATGACCAAAGCCATGGCGCTGGAGTGGGGCAAGTTCGGCATCAACGTCAACGCGATCTGCCCCGGCTATATTGATACCGAGATCAACCACCACCACTGGGAGACCGAACAGGGCAAGAAGCTGGTGCAGATGCTGCCGCGCAAGCGCATCGGCAAGCCGCAGGACCTGGACGCGCTGCTGGTGATGCTGGCCAGCGGCGAGAGCCACTTCGTCAACGGCGCGGTGATCGCCGCAGACGACGGTTTCGGTGTCTGAACCGGTTCACAACATCAATCAATTCGCGCAGAGAGAGAACAACATGATGGATTCCGTAGTGCCTTACCTGGGCCCCATAGGCCTGATTTTCCTGGCCTTGCTCGCGGGCGTGGTCAGTCCTGGCCCCAGCTTTGTGCAGGTCGCGCGCATCGCGGTGTCGCGCTCGCGCGCCGACGGCCTGGCCGCGGCGCTGGGCATGGGCCTGGGCGCGCTGGTGTTTGCCGCGCTGGCGCTGGCCGGGCTGCAGGCCTTGCTGGCCGCCTTGCCCGGCGTCTACACGGCGCTCAAGGTCCTGGGCGGCCTCTATTTGATGTGGATTGCCATCCAGATTTGGCGCGGCGCGCGCCAGCCGCTGGAGATGGCCGGCCAGGACAAGGGCGCGGCGCGCCGCACGGTGCTGCAGTCGTTTCGCCAGGGGCTGGTCACGCAGCTGAGCAACCCCAAGATCGTGGTGGTCTACAGCAGCGTGTTCGCGGCCTTGTTGCCCGCGCAGTTTCCCTTGCCGGCCGCCATGCTGGTGCTGGCCGGTGTGCTGGTGATGGAGACCGGCTGGTATGCCGTGGTGGCGCTGGTCCTGTCTTCGTCGGTGCCGCGCGCCGCCTACCTGCGCAGCAAGGCCGTGGTGGACCGCATGGCCGCCGGCGCCATGGGCTTGCTCGGCCTGCGCCTGGTCGCCACCGCGCACACCGCCTGATAGATGCTGGCCGGCATTCTGGCCGGGCTCGCAGCCGGTGCGCTGTGGGGCCTGGTGTTTGTGGCGCCGCGCATGCTCGAAATGGGCGTGGGCGGCTATTCTTCGATAGACCTCACGGCCGGGCGCTTTGCCGTTTACGGTGTGGTCGCCGTGCTGGTGATGCTGGCCGGGCTGCGCAGCCGCCGCCTGCCCACGCTGCGCCAGGCCGGGGCCGCGCTGCTCATGAGCATCCTGGGCTTTAGCGGCTATTACCTGCTGCTGGTGCTGGCCATACGCGATGCGGGCACCGAAGTGCCTTCGCTGGTCATAGGCACCATCCCGATCTGGGTCATGCTGCTGGGCAAACCGCAGGGCCTGCGCTGGGCCGCGCTGCTGCCGGGGCTGGCGCTCACGCTGGCCGGGCTGGTGCTCATGATGGGGTCCACGCACGAGGTGGGGCAGGGTGCGGCCACCCATTTCTGGCGCGGCATGCTGTTTGTGGCGGCCTCGCTGGTGTGCTGGACGGTTTTTGCGATCCTCAACTCCGCCTGGCTCAAGCGGCACCCGGAAGTCAACGCCACCGACTGGGCCAACTGGCTGGGCGTGGCCACCGGCCTGGGTGCGCTGCTGATGTGGGGGGCCGCCGGGTCCGATGCCGGCCTGCTGGCCGCGCGCGCGGACCGCGGGACCTTTGTGCTGCTGTGCGTGGTGGCCGGCGTGGGCTCGACCTGGCTGGCCACGATTTTGTGGAACATGGCCAGCCAGCGGCTCAGTGCCAGCCTGTGCGGGCAGCTCATCGTCAGTGAAACGATTTTTGCGCTGCTGTATTCCTTTGCCTGGGACGGCCGCTGGCCCACCCTGGTGCAGCTCACCGCCTGCGTGCTGTTCACGCTGGGTATTCTTGCTTCCATCAGGGCGCACCGTTAGGTGCGGTGTTCATCATGAAGATCGAAATCCCCGAGAAGAAAAAGCTGGTCCATGAGATGCTCATCCCGATACGCTGGGGCGACATGGACGCCATGGGCCATCTCAACAATGGCAGCTATTTCCGTTACCTGGAAACCATACGCATAGACTGGATGTACGCGATTGGCTGCAGGCCCGACCCGCGCGGAGAGGGCCCGGTCATCGTCAATGCTTTTTGCAATTTCTACAAGCAGCTCGAATACCCGGGCGACGTACTCATGAAGATGTATGTGAGCGACCCGGGTCGCAGCACTTTCGAGAGCTGGGCCACCATGGAGCGCAGCGATGCGCCGGGCGTGGTTTGCGCGGCCGGCGGGGCCACCACCATCTGGGTGGATTTCCCCGCGCAGAAGTCGCGGCCGCTGCCGGACTGGATGCGCAAGATCGTCGAGGACTGAGAGAGCGGCTCAGCGGACCACGCGAAACCTGTCGCTGTTCTCCTTGAACCAGCGCCGGGCCAGGCCGCGCGTCTGCTGCTCGGGCGCGGCAAACGCTTCCTGGTCCGGATGGAAATCGCGCCTGAAGTAGGCCAGCAGCGGGCCCACGGTGTACCACATCGCGCCCTTGCGGCCCCAGAAGAATTTGGCAGCGCTCCACCAGGTGCCGGGCTTGAACAAGGTACCGTCGTGCCACAGGTTAAGTATCGTCTGCCGCCCAGAGTCGTAGGTGAACACCAGCATCGCGTAGATGTACCAGCGTATGCGCCAGGCGTAGTTGCCCTGCACCGCCTGGTAAAGGTCGTAGGCGACGGCACGGTGTTCGGTCTCCTCGGCCGCGTGCCAGCGCCAGAGGGTCTGCATCCGCGGGTCGGCGCTGTGCAGCGTGTCGTTGTGGCGCAGCAGGTAGTCGGCCAGCACCGCCGTGAGGTGTTCATAGGCGGCGGTCACCGCGAGGAAGTGGCGCGGCCCCATGCCTCTTCGGTGTCCGTAGTCGATGCGCGCCGTGGCCCAGTGCTGCCAGCGGTTGACCAGGCCCTGGGTTTCCAGGTGTGCGTTGTAAAGCGCGTGGATATGGCGGTGCGTGGCCTCCTGGCCTATGAATTGCGCCACCGCTTCGTGCAGCAGGGCGTGCTCGGGCGTCTGGGGCAGCAGCCTGGCGCAGTCGCGTACCGCGTCGATAAAAGACTGCTCGCCCACCGGAAAACTCATGGACAAGGCGTTGTGGTACTGGCTCATGAAGGCGTCGCCGCCATACCAGTGGCGGTCAAAGCCCTGGCTCAGGTCGATCTCGAGCTTGCGCACGGTCAGGCCGGACGGGCTGGCCGATGCCGGGTTGGGTGTGGCCGGGGCGAGGGGGGAGGGGGGAGCGGTCGAGGTCATGAAATTCTGGTTCGAGTCAAACTTCGCACAAACATGGGTTCATGAGCATTATTCAGTTTTGCCGCCCGCCCTACAACTGGCCCTGTCAGGCCGGCTTGGGCGGCTTGGGCACACGGCCCATCAGGTAGAACTCGGTATTGGGCTGCATGTTGCTGAAGCTGGCCATGCGGTTGGAGAGGCCGAAGAAGGCCGTGATGGCCGCGATGTCCCAGGCGTCTTCGTCGTCAAAGCCGTGGCCGTACAGCGCCTCGAAGTCGGCGTCTTCAATCCGGTCGGCCTGCAGGCAGACCTTCATCGCGAAGTCCAGCATGGCGCGCTGCCGCGGCGTAATGTCGGCCTTGCGGTAGTTGACCGCCACTTGGTCGGCGACCAGCGGCTTCTTTTCATAAATCCGCAGGATGGCGCCATGCGCGACCACGCAGTAGAGGCAGTTGTTGGCCGCGCTGGTGGCGGTGACGATCATCTCGCGCTCGCCCTTGGTCAAAGTCCCGTTGGGGTTGGAACCTTCTTCCTTGAGCATCAAGGCATCGTGGTAGGCAAAGAAGGCGCGCCACTCGGCGGGGCGGCGCGCCAGCGCCAGGAACACATTGGGCACAAAGCCGGCTTTTTCCTGCACTTCCAGGACTTTGGCCTTGATGTCCTCGGGCAGGTCCTTGAGTTCGGGGGCGGGGTAGCGGGGAGCTGCGCCTGGCGTTGCGGGCTTGGTCATGAGGGTTTCCTTCAAAGGCTTTATAAGTGACTCGGCTCAAGCGTAACGGCAAGACGGCCCATCCGGCCGTGTGGGCCTGGCGTAAAACGCCTGCAATTAATAAAAACTATGAAATGAATACTTTTAATTGTCTTTTCATATTTTGCAGCGAAACCTAGACTGCGTCTCATCCCATACACATTGAAGGAGTTCATCATGGCTGATCACACGACGCAAGGCGAAAGCGCCTGCCCGTTCTCGGGCGGCGCCCGCAAACACGCACTGGCCGGCGCCGCAGGCAACGCCAGCTGGTGGCCCAACCAGCTCAACCTCAAGATTCTTCACCAGAACTCCCCCAAGGCCGACCCCATGGGTGAGGCCTTCAATTACGCCGAGGAATTCAAGACCCTGGACCTGCATGCCGTCGTCAAAGACCTCCATGCGCTGATGACCGATTCGCAGGACTGGTGGCCCGCGGACTACGGCCATTACGGCCCCTTCTTCATCCGCATGGCCTGGCACAGCGCGGGCACCTACCGTATCGCCGACGGCCGCGGCGGCGCGGGTTCGGGCATGCAGCGTTTCGCGCCGCTGAACAGCTGGCCCGACAACGGCAACCTCGACAAGGCGCGCCGCCTGCTGTGGCCTATCAAGCAGAAGTACGGCCGCAAAATCTCCTGGGCCGACCTGATGGTGCTGGCCGGCACCGTGGCCATGGATTCCATGGGGCTGAAGACCTTTGGTTTTGCCGGCGGGCGCCCGGACGCCTGGGAGCCGGAAGAGGTGTATTGGGGACCCGAAGCCGAGTGGATGGGTGACAAGCGCTACAGCGGCGACCGCGAACTCGAAAATCCGCTGGGCGCCGTCCAGATGGGCCTGATCTATGTGAACCCCGAAGGCCCGAACGGCAACCCGGACCCCCTGGGTTCGGCGCGCGACATCCGCGAGACCTTCGCCCGCATGGCCATGAACGACGAGGAGACCGTGGCACTGACCGCCGGCGGCCATACCTTCGGCAAAGCCCACGGCGCCGCCGAACCGGGCAAGTACGTCGGCCCCGAGCCCGAGGGCGGCAGCCTTGAAGACCAGGGCTTCGGCTGGACCAACAAGTTCGGCGGCGGCCATGGCGTACATACCATCACCAGCGGCATCGAAGGCGCCTGGACCAACAACCCCATCAAGTGGGACAACGGTTACTTCGAGAACCTGTTCGGCTACGAGTGGGAACTGACCAAGAGCCCCGCGGGCGCCCACCAGTGGAAGCCCAAGGACCCCGCTGCGGCAAGCGCCGTGCCGGACGCCCATGACCCCGCGCAGCGCCATGCGCCCATGATGACCACGGCCGACATGGCCATGCGCATGGACCCGGCTTACGAAAAAATCTCGCGGCGCTTCATGGCCAACCCGCAGGAGTTTGCGGACACTTTCGCCAAGGCCTGGTACAAGCTCACGCACCGCGACATGGGGCCGGCCGCTCGCTACCTGGGCCCGCTGGTTCCCAAGGGCCAGTTGCTGTGGCAGGACCCGATTCCCTCGGTCGACCATGAACTGGTCGGGGAAAACGACATTGCCGCGCTGAAGGCTACGCTGCTCGCTTCCGGGCTTTCCATCGCCCAACTGGTCACGACGGCCTGGGCATCCGCCGCGACATTCCGCGGCAGCGACAAGCGCGGCGGCGCCAATGGCGCGCGCATTCGCCTCGCGCCGCAAAAGGACTGGGAGGTCAACCAGCCGGCCGAACTCGCGAAAGTGCTCAAGGTGCTGGAGAAGGTCCAGGCCGAATTTAACGGCGCGCAGTCCGGCGGCAAGAAGATTTCGCTGGCCGACCTGATTGTTCTGGGCGGCTGCGCCGCCGTCGAGGCGGCCGCCAAGCGGGCCGGGCATGATGTGAAAGTGCCTTTTTCGCCGGGGCGCACGGACGCCTCGCAAGAGCAGACCGATGTGCAGGCTTTTGCCGTGCTGGAGCCGGTCGCGGATGGTTTCCGCAACTACGGCCGCAAGGGGCAGGAGGCGCGGGCGGCCGAACTGCTGGTGGACAAGGCCAGCCTCATGACGCTGAGCGCCCCCGAGATGACGGTGCTGGTCGGCGGCATGCGCGCCCTCAATGCCAACGTCGACCAGGCCCCGCACGGTGTCTTCACCAAGCGGCCCGGCACCTTGAGCAACGACTTCTTCGTGAACCTGCTCGACATGCGCACCAAGTGGGAGAAGTCGGCCACTGACGCGGGTGTGCTCGAAGGCCGCGACCGCGCAAGCGGCGAGCTCAAGTGGACGGCGACCGTGAACGACCTGGTCTTCGGCTCCAACTCCCAGCTGCGCGCCGTTGCCGAGGTCTATGCCTCCAGCGACGCACGGGATCTGTTCGTGCGCGACTTTGTGGCCGCCTGGAACAAGGTCATGAACCTGGACCGTTACGACCTGGCCTGACCTTGGCTGAACGTGCCCGCCCTGGCGAAAGCCCGGGCGGGCTTTTTTGTTTTCCACTACGCTTGGGCTTTCAAGAACCTGTTCCAAGGAGCTCACGTGACCGCTACATCTTCCAGCGACTTCGACAAAGGCCTGGCCACCCGCAAGCAGGTGATGGGCGAAGACTTTGTGGCCAACGCCTTCGGCAAGGCCAGCGATTTCTCCATGCCCATCCAGCACTACATCACGCGCAATGCCTGGGGCGACGTGTGGCAGCGCCCGGGGCTGGACCTGAAGACCCGCAGCCTGATCACCGTGGCCATGCTGACTGCCCTGGGCAAGCAGCATGAACTCAAGGGCCATGTGCGCGGCGCGCTCAACAACGGCGTGACGCCAGAGCAGCTCCAGGAAGTGCTGCTGCACGCCAGCATCTACTGCGGCCTGCCCGCCGCGGTGGAGGCTTCCCGCACGGCGGCCGAAGTGGTGGATGCGCCCAAACCATGAGCCAGGTGCAGATACGCCGCTGCGAGGAAGCCGACTGGCTCGCCGTCTGGCCGCTGCTGCGCGCCACCTTTGAAGCCGGCGACACCTATGCTTTTTCGCCGCAAAGCACCGAAGCCGAAATCCACGCCGCATGGATGGAGGCGCCGCGTGCCACCTATGTGGTGCGCGAAGGCGGCGGCGCGGTGCTGGGCACCTATTTCATCAAACCCAACCAGCCCGGCCTGGGCGCACACGTCTGCAACTGCGGTTATGTGGTCGCCCCCGAGGCCCAGGGCCAGGGCCTGGCGTCGGCCATGTGCAAGCACTCGCAGCGCGAGGCACTGGCCATGGGTTTTCTTGCGATGCAGTTCAACCTGGTGGTGTCGACCAACGAACGGGCTGTCCGGTTGTGGAAGCGATTGGGGTTTGAGGTGGTGGGGATTTTGCCGAAGGCTTTTCGGCATGTGAGGTTGGGGATGGTGGATGCTTTTGTGATGTTCAAGACTTTGGGGTGAGGCGGGTCTTGCTCCGGCGGCGCGCGCTCTGCCTCCTCATCCTCCTCCTTGCCCTGCTGAGAGCTGCTGGCCGGGAGTGGCCCGGCGGCCAGTAACTTTCTTTTGCTTCGCCAAAAGAAAGTCACCAAAGAAAAGGCGACCCGCAGTCTGGGTCCCCTCCGCTGCGCTGCGGGGCAACCTGCGGTGCTCGAGCCAAGCGGGGTCTGGCTAAACTCGCTGCGTTTCACTCCGCTCAAACAACGCCAGCCCTGATCCGCTTGTCTCTGCGCTCCTCGGCCCAGCCAGGACGGGGCAATCGGGAACCGAATACCGAAATACCAAGAAGACAAATACAAACAAGGACACGCCATGGCGTGTCCTTGTTGTTTTAGGTATTCGGAGTTTTGTCTTCGGCTGTTTGGTATTCCTGTCCCCACCCCTTGTGTATGCGCCGAGGAGCGGAGGTTCAGGCGGATAAGGGATCGCGTTGTTTGAGCGAAGTGAAACGTAGCGAGTTTAGCGAGACCCCGCCTGAACCGAGCACCGCAGGTTGCCCGCAGCGAAGCGGAGGGACGCAGACACCAGGGTCGCCTTTCTTTTGCTTACTTTTCTTTGGCGAAGCAAAGAAAAGTGAGTTGCCGCCGGGCAACCCCGGCCAGCCGCCCTCAGCAGAGGAAGGAAGAGGAAGAGCGCACAAGGCCGGAGCAAGACCGGCCGAGCCCGACCGGCTAGGTCAAATAAACCCCTCCAACACCACCTTGCCACGCGACTTGCCCGATTCAATCAGCGCATGCGCGCGCCGCAAATTCGCGGCATTGATGCTGCCAAAGCGCTCGGTCAGTGTGGTGCGGATCAAGCCCGCATCGACCAGCTGCGCAATCTCGGTCAGCAGCCTGTGCTGCGCCACCATGTCGGCGGTGCCGAACATGGAGCGGGTGAACATGGACTCCCAGTGGATGGAAATGCTTTTGCGTTTGAACTTCGTGATGTCCACGTTCTTCGGGTCGTCGATCAGGCCGAAATGGCCTTGGGGTGCCAGCGCCTCGACGATCTGGTCCAGGTGCGAATCGGTTTGCGTGAGGCTCACCACATAGTCGACCTCGGGAATGCCTATGCGCTTGAGTTCCGCGGCAATCGGCTGGCTGTGGTCTATGACGTGGTGGGCGCCCAGTTCTTTCACCCAGGCCTGGGTTTCGGTGCGTGAGGCCGTGCCGATCACCGTGAGCGAGGTCAGGCGCGCGGCCAGCTGCGTCATGATGGAACCGACACCGCCCGAGGCGCCGATGATCAGCAGCTTTTGGTGTGTGGGCTTCTTGCCCGGCTGCAGGCCCAGGCGGTCGAACAGCATTTCCCAGGCGGTGATGCTGGTCAGCGGCAGGGCGGCGGCCTGGGCGAAGTCGAGCGAGGCGGGCATGCGGCCCACGATGCGTTCGTCCACCAGGTGCAGCTCGCTGTTGGTGCCGGCGCGCGTGATGGAGCCCGCATACCAGACCTTGTCGCCGGCCTTGAACAGGGTCACGTCCGGTCCCACGGCGCGCACGATGCCGCTGGCGTCATAACCCAGCACCTTGTAGTCCTGGCCCGCGGCGCGCGAAACACCCGCGCGCACCTTGGCGTCCACCGGGTTGACGGAAATCGCCTTCACTTCGACCAGCAGGTCCCGGCCCGTGGGCGTGGGGTCGGGCAGGGTGATGTCGACGAGGCCGGCCTGGCCTGCCTGGTCCAGTGCGTGGGCTTGCTGGTAGCCAATGGCTTTCATGGTGAAGTCCTTTGAGTTGAGAAGAGTTGCCGAAGAGGAATGGATGGCTTGAACTGTATGGATTTTGAAAATCAAGATAAATAGGCCGACAGTTGAAGATATTTGCAAATAAAATTTGCAAATGAAAGCCCTGCAAGACCTGGAAATCTTTGTCCGCACCGTGGATTCGGGCAGCCTGTCGGCCACCGCACGCGGCCTGGACCTGACGCCCGCCGCCGCCAGCGCCGCGCTCAAGCGGCTGGAAGAAGAGCTGCAGGCGCCGCTGTTTGTGCGTTCCACGCGCAGCCTGCGCCTCACGCGCGAGGGCGAGGTCTTTCTTGCACATTGCCGGCCCGCGCTGGCCGCCTTGCGGGATGCGCAGCTGGAACTGGCCAGTGGCAGGCAGCAGGTCAGCGGCATGCTGCAGCTGGCCGCGCCTTCCGATTTCGGCCGCAACCTGCTGCTGCCCTGGCTGGAAGCGTTCCAGCAGCAGCACCCCGGCATCCAGTACCGCCTGCACCTGTCGGACCGCGTCACCAATGTCTACAGCGACCTGGTCGATGCTGCCTTCCGCCAGGGCGAGCCGCCCGACTCCAGCATGCTGGCGCTGCCGGTACAGCTGACGAATCGCCGCGTGCTGTGCGCGTCGCCGGCCTACCTGCAGGCGCGGGGCAGGCCCGAGACGCCGCAGGCGCTCGCCGCGCACAGCTGCCTGTGCTTCATGCTCGGTGAAGAGGTGTATGACCGATGGAAGTTCTGGCGCGATGGCGAGGAAGTGGTGGTGCGCGCCGGCGGCGGCAACATCGCCAACGACGGCGACGTGGTGCGCCTGTGGGCGCTGGCCGGCCGCGGCATCATGTACAAGTCACGGCTGGACGTGGCGGCCGACCTGACCGCGGGCCGGCTGGTAGCCTTGTGCACCGACTGGCAAACCGAGGCCTCGCCGATGTACATGGTGCTGCCGGGGCGGCGGCAGTTGACGCCGGGCCTGCGTTTGCTGCGGGAGTTTATCGGGGAGCGCTGCGCGGCATTGGCCGCCAGCTAGTTTGCAACTGTGTGTGTGCATCCGCAAGCGAATGGTTCAAACCCGCCCTCACTCCAGGGTTGCGTCCAGGACTACAGACCCGCGGGCGCATCGCGCGCACAATGAATTTTCCAGCCGCCACCTTGGCGGATCACAAGGCAGCCCGGCCCGCAGGCCCGCGCGCTGCAATTCCCGAAAGGAAAACAATCCCATGCAAATCCAGGTCAATTCCAAGCACACGATGCACACCGGCGAGTCTTTCGAGCGCTGGGCCAGCGGCGAACTGCATGAATCACTGGACCGCTTCAAGGGCGACATCACGCGCATCGAGGTGCATATGAGCGACGAAAACGGCGACAAGGCCAGCCCCGACCAGAAGCGCTGCGTGATGGAGGCGCGCCTGGCGCACCACGACCCGCTGGCCGTCAACCACCAGGCGCCCAACCAGGACCTGGCTTTTCGCGGCGCCAGCGACAAGCTCAAGCGCGTGCTGGACCACACCCTGGGCAAACTGCGCGACCATCACCGCGACCGCGAAACCATACGGCGCGAACCTGCGCCTGAGCCCGGCACGCCTTAGACCGCTTTGACGAAGGATAAGTAGTACTGCTGCCGGATCCCGTCAGCGGGGAGCTTCCGACGGTTCAGGGTCTTGCGGCTCTTCGCGCGGCTGCGCCTCGACCGGAACCACAATTTGCGCAAATGCGCCTGCCTTGACAATCAGCACGGCGGCCAGCAGCAGTTCAAACAGGGCGACCGAGATATCCAGCTTGGCGTCGGGTGCGATCGATGAGAACGCGGAGCTGGAGTCCATGAACAGGAAACTGCGGAAGATGAGCCACACCAGGGTTGGCGCCGCCTTGGTGATCAGCCACAGGCCCAGCAGTGCGGAGCCTACCTTCGCGAGCTCATGGGGCCCGGCGGACAAATGGTTCTGGTGGTGGGTGCGGGGCAGCAGCTTGTGGGCTATCGCCATGGGGAAAAGCCAGAACAACAAGGCCGCAACAACGTAAGCCGCCCCGATGGCGTAGGAAGTGATGTTGGAGTTGCCGTCCAGATTGTTAGCCGCCAGGGCGGCGGGGATGGTGACCCAATAAGCCACGCTCGTGATGCCAAGCCAGATGGCGAACAAACGAACACCCAGGCCAACGAATTGTTGAGGAGTCATGTAATTCCTGATGAGAAGACGGGATGCGATCTCGCCGGTTCGGCTTCGGCGCGCCATGCCCCACGGTCAACGTAACCGGGGAATGCAGGTTTTACCATGGTTCGAAGCAGCCATCAGTCGCTACAAAAATCCATGGCGGCTCGTGGCCCTGTGACGCTCAGAACTTCCCGAGGTAATCCATCTTGCCCAGCGGCACGCCCTGGTGGCGCAGGATGTCGTAAGCGGTGGTCAGGTGGAAGAATAAATTGGGCAGCACAAAATCCAGCAGGTAGGGTTCGCAGACAAAGTGCATTTCCTTGCCGCGGACCTTGAGCGTCACGGTGCCGCCGGCGCGTGCGTTGATTTGCGCTTCGTCCACGGTCTTGAGGAAGTCCAGTGTCTTGGCGATGCGGGCCTGCAGTTCTTCAAACGTGGTTTCGGTATCGGCGAAGCTGGGCGGGGTGATGGCGGCCAGGCGCGCGGCGCCGAACTTGGCGGCGTCGCTTGCGCCTTGCACCTGTCCCGAGAGCGGGTACATGTCGGGCGCCAGGCGGGCGTTGACGTAGGTCGAGAGGTCGACCTTGTTGGCCTCGGCGTGGGCCCTGGCTTTTTCAAGCACGGCCGACAGGTTGTTGAAGCCGCGGATGAAGACGGGAATGGAAGCCTGGTAAAGGGTCAGCGACATGGGAATTTTCCTGGGAGGGGGTGAATTCGGGGCGGCGCCAAAACGCCGGCCCTGATTTTGTTCCTGTTGCGGAAATTTTGCTGCCGCCTGGTGCAAACTTGGGGCAAAGCCGTGTTTCACGGTGGATTGAAAGCTAGCGCCAAGCCCATGAAGATTGCCCTGCTGTCGGACATACACGCCAACCTGCGCGCGCTTGAGGCTTGCCTGGCCCATGCCGCCGCGCAAGGCGCCGGCAGGCTGGCGGTGCTGGGCGACCTGGTGGGCTACGGCGCGCAGCCGGCCGAGGTGCTGCGGCGCATTCGCGGCCTGGCAGGCGAGGGCACCGTCGTGCTCAAGGGCAACCATGACGGGTACGCCGTGGCGCCGCCCAACCAGGCCCATTCTCTTGACCAGAGCGGTGCTGCCTGGACCCATGAACGGCTGGACCGGGAGGCGCTGGACTTCCTGGCGGCGCTGCCGCTGACGGCCACCATTGATGCGGCGCTGCTGGTGCATGCCAGTGCCGACGCGCCCGAGCGCTGGCACTACGTCGACAGCGAACGCCGCGCCGAAGCCTGCCTGGACGCCGCCTGCCTGAACCCGGCCGTGCGTTATGTGTTCTGCGGCCACGTGCACGAACAGGCGCTGTTTTTCCGGGGTGCGGGGCAAGGGCTGATGCGCTTTGCGCCCACGCCGGGTGTGCCCATCCCGGTGGCGCCGCACCGCCGCTGGCTTGCCACCGTGGGCTCGGTGGGCCAGCCGCGCGACGGCGACACCAGGGCCATGTATGCGCTGTTCGACGCAGACCGTGCCGAGCTGACATTCCACCGTGTGGCCTACGACCACCTGGCCGCGGCGGCCGATGTGCGCGCGGCGGGTTTGCCCGGCCATCTCGCCGCGCGGCTGGAGGCGGGTTTGTGAAGTTGATGGCGCCCGGCACCGTGGTCGACGGCTTTGCCGTTGGGCAATGCCTGCATGCGGGCGGCATGGCGCATATCTACCAGGTGGCTTATGCCGATCCGTCGCGGGCCGCGCCTTTTCCCATGGTGATGAAGGTGCCGCGCATGACGGCCGGCGATGGCGCTGAAAACATCGTGGGTTTCGAAGTGGAGCTGCAGCTGCTGTCGGCGCTGACCGGGCCGCACGTGCCGCGCCTGGTGGCGGCCGGCGACCTCGAAAAACTGCCCTACCTGGTGATGGAATACGTACCGGGCCGCACCCTGCAGCAACTGCTGGACGACAGCCCGGGGCCTGTGCCCGCGCAAGAGATTGCCAGTCTGGGCGTGGCCGTGGCCCAGGCGGTGCACAGCCTGCACTTGCAGGAGGCTTGCCACTTGGACCTGAAGCCGGCCAATGTGCTGTTGCGCCCCGACGGCAGCGCGGTGCTGCTGGACTTCGGGCTGTCCTGCCATGCGCATTACCCGGACCTGCTGGCCGAGGAACTGCGCCCGGCTGTCGGCTCCCCCGCCTGGATGGCGCCCGAGCAAGTGGTTGGTGTGCGGGGCGACCCGCGCAGCGACATCTTTGCCGTCGGCGTGATGCTCTACGAGCTGGCCGTGCGCGAGCTGCCCTTTGGCAACCCGCAGACCCGGGGCGGCCTGCGCCAGCGCCTGTGGATGGACCCGGTGCCGCCGCGCGCCTTGCGGCCGGAGCTGCCCGAATGGCTGCAGGAGGTGATCCTGCATTGCCTGCAGGGCGAGGCCGGCCGGCGCTATGCGTCGGCCGCGCACCTGGCGCTGGACCTGTCGGACCCGTCGCAGATCGCCGTGACGGCGCTGGGGCGGCGCTTGCAAGCTACCGGTTTCTGGGCGCATTTCAAGCGCTGGCTGCGCGCGGCGGGCAAGCACTACCGGCCCAGCGCGCTGCCTTCGCGGCAGCTTGAGGCGGCGCCCATCGTTTTGGTGGCCCTGCCTTACCGGGACGTGAGCGACGCCACGCTGTATTCGCTGCGGCGCGCCGTGATGCGGGTGCTGGGCTCGGCACCCGGCGCGCGGCTGGCCTGCGTGACGGTGATTGACGCGGCGAAAGCGGCCGGCCACGATAGTGAGGCCAATGAGACCAGCTTGCATCGGCGCTACCTGGGCATGCTCAGGCAGTGGGCCCAGCCGCTGAACCTGGACAGCCGGACTGTGTCTTTCCACGTCATCGAATCGGGCGATGTCGCGCAGGCGCTGCTGCACTACGCCAGGGGCAACCAGGTCGGCATCATCGTCATGGGGGCGGCAACGCACGGCTTGCAGATGCAGCGCCTGCTGGCGACGGTGCCCATCAAGGTCGCCATGGCGGCGCCGTGCACGGTGATCCTGGTCAAGCAGGCGCTGCCGTTTGACCGGCTGGCGGGGGAGGGCGAAGAGAGCGAAGAGGGCTAGGCTCTCAAGAGCCGGCCATCAGCTTGTGCACGAGGTCGGCTGTGGTGGAGGCCTTGTATTTGCGCATCAGGCGCGCGCGGTAAATCTCGACGGTGCGGTGGCTGATGACCAGCGCGCGGCCGATTTCCTTGGAGGTCAAACCGTCCATCAGGTGGGCGGCCACTTCGCGTTCGCGCGCGGTGAGTTCCGCCGTGACGGGGCGGCGCGAGCTGAGGTCTTCAAAGGTCCAGATGCCGGCCTCGTGCGGCGCGCTGCGGTTGAGGGCGCGGCCGGTGACGTGGCACCAGAAGGTCTCGCCCTTGTTGCGGCCATCCACGCGTTTCATGATGCGGTCGTCGGAGTACAGGCCTTTGGCATTCAGGATGGGAATCATGCGCGCGCCTATGCGCTCGTACTCGTCCGCGCTGGGGTAGAGGATCAGGAAGGACTGGCCGGCGAGCTGTTCGCGCGTGGCGCCGAACATCTCGCATAAATGCTGGTTGCAGTCCACAATCGAGCGGTTGCGGGACAGCACCAGCCCCACCGGCGCCAGGTCGAATGCGAGCTGGTAATCCACTTCCACAGTACAAACCTTTAGGGAAAACTACGTAACTTGATAAGTAGTATCGTAATGGATTGCCTGGAACACAAGGAGATGATTTGTGAAGAAACTTTTTCCCTCCGCCGCGGAGGCCCTCAAGGGCGTGGTCAAGGACGGCCAGTTGCTGGCCGTGGGTGGCTTCGGCCTGTGCGGCATTCCCGAGGCGCTGATTGACGCGCTGCGCGACAGCCAGGTCAAAAACCTTACGGTGATCTCCAACAACGCGGGTGTCGACGGCTTCGGCCTGGGCAAGCTGCTGGAAACCCGGCAGATCAAAAAAATGATTTCCAGCTACGTGGGCGAGAACAAGGAGTTCGAGCGCCAGTACCTGGCAGGTGAGCTGGAGCTGGAGTTCACGCCCCAGGGCACGCTGGCCGAAAAGCTGCGCGCCGGCGGCGCCGGCATCCCGGCTTTTTTCACCAAGACCGGCGTGGGCACGCAGGTGGCCGAGGGCAAGGAATTGCGCGACTTCGACGGCGAAACCTATGTGATGGAGCGCTCGCTGGTGCCCGACGTGGCCCTGGTCAAGGCGCATGTGGCCGACAAGTCCGGCAACCTGCGCTTTAACCTCACGGCGCGCAATTTCAACCCGGCCGCCGCGATGGCCGGCAAGGTCTGCATCGTCGAGGTGGAGAAGGTCGTCGAAGTCGGCGAACTGGCGCCCGACGACATCCACCTGCCGGGCATTTATGTGCACCGCATCGTGCTCAATGCGAATCCCGAAAAACGCATTGAGAAACGCACCATCACCGAGAAAGCAGGAGTTTGACCATGCCCTGGACCCAAGACCAGATGGCGGCGCGCGCCGCCCAGGAACTCGAAGACGGTTTTTACGTGAACCTCGGCATAGGCATCCCGACCCTGGTGGCCAATTTCACCGGCGACAAGGAAGTCTGGCTGCAGTCGGAAAACGGCATGCTGGGCATAGGCCCCTTCCCGACCGAAGACCAGGTCGACGCCGACCTGATCAACGCGGGCAAGCAGACCGTCACCACCATCAAGGGCTCGTCCATCTTCGGCAGCCATGACAGCTTTGCGATGATTCGCGGCGGCAAGATCAACCTGTCCATCCTTGGCGCCATGCAGGTCAGCGAAAAAGGCGACCTGGCCAACTGGATGATCCCGGGCAAGATGGTCAAGGGCATGGGCGGCGCGATGGACCTGGTGGCGGGCGTCAAGCGCGTCATCGTCCTGATGGAACATGTCGCCAAAAAGAAGGACGGCACCGAGGACCTCAAGATACTGCCCAAGTGCACCCTGCCGCTCACCGGTGTGGGCGTGGTGGACCGCATCATCACCGACCTGGCCGTGATGGACGTAACGCCCCAAGGCCTTAAGGTGGTGGAGCTGGCGCCCGGCGTGACGCGCGAAGCGCTGCAGGCCAAGACCGGCGTCACGCTGGTCTGAGGCCGTAAAAAAACAAAAGCCGCCGGCCTTTTCAGGCGGCGGCTTTGGCTTTACCGAATCTCGCGGATTTCGCAGATTTCCCCCGGGTTTATCTGCTTCCGGGATTTTTTTCGGTAATTTTCACCTTTTCGGTTTTCTCCTGCGGATCGCCCCCGGCGGCGGCCTTGCGCTTGGCGGGCGCGGCCTTTTCCTGCAGCAATTCGTCCCGGGCCAGGTTCTCGATCATGGCCAGCAGCACGGTGCGTGTCATCTTGATGTGTTCAGGCTCTATGCCCTCGATGCTCACATTGTTGGTCTCTTCGGCCAGGGGCACCAGCAGCTGCTTGAGCGCGCGGCCCTTGTCGCTCAGGTACACATACATATTCTTCTTGTTGGTGGGCAGCTGCTTGCGCTCTATGTAGCCCAGCGCCTCCATGGCCTTCATGGCGGTGAAGGTGGTGGGCTCCATCACGCCGGCGCGCTCGCTGAGCTCTTTTTGCGTCAGGCCGTCGGACTCCCAGAGGATGCGCAGAAAGGTCCAGTGGCCGAAGGGCACCCCGTGCCGCGCCAGCCGCACCTGCAGCGCGCGGTGGAAGGCGCGTGAGGCATCGCGGATCAGGTGCGCGAGGCGGTCATTGGGCACGGCTTCACGCCAGTGGCGGATGATGTTTTGGGTGTCGTTGCTCATGACCCCGCATTGTGACCGACTTGGTGCGGGGGAGCGCAATCCCGGCCGCTGCGCGCGGATTCCAGCAGCGCCAGGCAGACCGCCGTGGTGGCGCGGGCCCATTCGCCGCTGTGCACCGGGGGCTTGTCATGGGCCACGGCGGCATACAGCTCGTCAATCACCTCCTGGCGCGGGATGGCCGGTCCGGGCAGGGCTTCCACGGTTTTTTCGCTGTCGGTATAAATGCTTATTTCCGACGGCCCGGGCCGCAGGTCGGCCTTTTCACAGCTCACGATGATGTGGCCGAAATGCTGGTGCCGCAGGCCCGCGGGCAGGGCACTGCCGGCCGTGTACAGGCGGCCGCCGTAGTTGCGCGCCGCCTTGAGCGCGCTTTCTTCGGCGGAGGTGGCCGCGCCCTGCAGGCGCTTGCGGGCTGCGCCGTAGTCGGCGGGATTCTTGAGCTGGCCCATCTCGCCGATGTTGCCCAGCAGCTCGTCCGAGTCGTAGTGGCCGTAGCCGCTGTAGCTGGCCGAGGCAATGGCGCCGCCTTCAAAGCCCAGCAGCGCGCTGTAGGCGCCTTCGGTGGGGCGGCTCGCGTCCCAGGCGCCGGTGTGGGCGCGCACGCTGTGCACCAGCCCGCCGCCCAGCAGGCGCACGATGTCCATCTGGTGGGTGGCCTGGCTGTGGACCACGCCGCCGCCGGCGGCCGTGTCCAGCTCCTCGGGGCGGCGCGGGCGGTAGAGGAAATCGGTGAAGTTCAGCGCGTGGATCATCTTCACCGCGCCGTAGCGGCCGCTGTCAATCAGTTCGCGCGTGCGCCGTATCGGGGTGTTGAAGCTGTGGCTGTGGCCCACGATCAAATGAATGCCCGCATCGCGGGCCGCTTCAATCATGGCGCTGCATTCGTCCACCGTCAGCGCCATGGGTTTTTCCACCAGCACGTGTTTGCCGAAGGATGCGGCCAGCCGCACATGTTCGGCATGGAACTGGTGCGGCGAGGCGATGTAAAGCGCCTCCACCGCCGGGTTGGCGCACAAGGCTTCCATGGACGCGTGGCTGGGCGCGCCGAAGTCTTTTTCAAACTGTGCGCGCGCGGCGGCGATAGGGTCGGTCGCGCCCACCAGCTTCACGCGGCCGTCGTGCACAAAGGTGGGCAGCATCAGCGTGAAGGCCCGGCCCAGGCCGACGATGCCGAGTTTGAGTGTGCGCTTCGTCATAAGTCCAGTACCAGTTCAGGCGATTTTGCGCGCGAGACGCAGACCATGATGTGATCGGCCTTTTCCTCCTCGCTCAGCACCATGTCGCGGTGCTCGGCGACGCCTCCCAGCAGGCCGGTCTTGCAGCTGCCGCAGGTGCCGCTTTCGCAGGAGCTGGCCACGCGCAGGCCCGCGCCGCGCAGGGCTTCGAGGAGAGTCTGCTCGGCGCTGACTTCCACCGTCTTGCCGCTTTGGGCCAGGCGCACACTGAAGGGTGTGTTTTCCGCAAACACCGTGGCGTCGACGCCGAAGCTCTCGAAATGCACCTTGCCCGAAGGCCAGTGGCCCGACATGTCGGCCACGCTGTCCATCAGGCCCCTGGGGCCGCAGCAGTAGACGTGGGCAGGGCCCGGCTTTTCAAACACCGGCCACAGGTCCAGCGCTTCGTTGATGTCGCCGTTGTCGTGGTGGATCTGCACCTGGCCCGGAAATTCGGATTGCAGTTCGTTGGTGAAAGCCGTGCCGGCGGCGTCGCGTGTGCAGTAATAAAGCTTGAAGCCGGCGGCGCCTGTGCGTTTGAGCTGCCGCATCATGGAAAGAATCGGCGTGATGCCGATGCCGCCCGCGATAAAAATGAAGTCGCTCGCCTGCGCGGCCAGCTCGAAGTTGTTGCGTGGCGCGCTGACGGTCAGCAGCTGCCCGGCCTGCACCTCGTCGGCCATGCTGATGGAGCCGCCGCGGCCGCGCCCGTCGCGTTTCACGGCGATCTGCCAGGCGCTGGTGTCGGCCGGGTCGCTGCACAGCGAGTAATTGCGGCGCACGCCGCTGGGCACTTGCACCGTGAGGTGCGAGCCGGCCGTGAAGGCGGGCAGGGGCGCGCCTTCGGGGTGGCGCAGCTCGAACCAATAAATGCCTTGCGCAACCTCCTGCTTGCTCGCCACCGTCAGCGGGAAAAAATCGGGCTCCGCAACCGGGACGCCATCGGCCCTGGGGTTAACGCTCATTTTTGTCTCCACAAATTTTCTTGACAAACCACAAAACCACGATAATCTTAGTCATCTAAGAATAATCGCCTTACCCCGGATTGGCAAGTTGTTTTTAAACCTGTTTTGATTGAAGGCTTCCGCCTACGGGGCCATGACCGATAAACCGATAAAAGGATATTCGCGATGTTGACCGCTGAGGAAAATGAACTGCTCTGCCGTGTTGAGGGCCAGGCCCCCATGGGCCAGCTGATGCGCCGCCACTGGACGCCCGTCTGCCTGATCGAGGAGGTCAGCGAGCCCGACGGCACGCCCGTCAAGGCGCGCGTCTTCGGCGAAGACCTGGTGGTGTTTCGCGACACCAAGGGCCGCGTCGGCGTGATGGACGAATACTGCCCGCACCGCCGCGTCTCGCTGGTGTTCGGCCGCAATGAGGACTGCGGCCTGCGCTGCCTGTACCACGGCTGGAAGATGGACGTGGAGGGCAATGTGCTGGAGATGGTCTCCGAGCCCGCCGCCAGCGGCATGGCGCAAAAGGTCAAGCACCTGGCCTACCCGGTGAAAGAGTGGGGCGGTTTTGTCTGGGCCTATATGGGCCCCAAGGAAACCCAGCCCGAGTTCGTGCCGCCGGCTTGGGCGCCCACGGCCGATGCCAGGGTGACCATCGCCAAGGCGCTGATCCCCTGCAACTGGGCGCAAATCCTCGAAGGCGCGATCGACTCGGCGCACAGCTCCAGCCTGCACTCCTCGGACATGGTGCCGGCGCGCGTGGACGGCGCCGAAGCCACCGACACCAACTGGCTGCGCCCCTCCACCGACAAGGCGCCGCGCATGCAGGTGGAGCGCGGCGGCTACGGCTTTCGTTATGCCGCGATCCGCCGCCCCATCAAGAACGCGGCCGCCAACGACTACATACGCTCCACCGTGTTCGTCGCGCCGGCCACCGCGCTGATACCGCCCAACAACCTCTACAACGTCGCCAACATCAACGTGCCCATGGACGACACCAACACGGCCTTTTATTTCATCGCCTGGGGCCACCCTGAGCAGACGCCCGACACCGACACCTGGCGCAAGTTCCTGGGCCAGCAGCTGGGCCCCGACCTGGACGCCAGCTATACGCCGCTGCGCAACCGCGCCAACAACTTCTGGCAGGACCGCGAGGCCATGAAGGCCGGCAACTTCACCGGCATCACCGGCTTTCCCAACCAGGACATCGCGATGTGGGTCACCATGGGGCCGATCGCCGACCGCACGCACGAGCGCCTGGGCGCCAGCGACATGGCGGTGGTCGAATTCCGCAAGCAGATGCTCGAAGCGGTGCGCGACTTCCAGGCCGGCGGGGCCGCGATAGGCACGGGCGCCTTGCGCATCCCGTCCAGCGTGGTTGCTTTCCAGGCCATCGTGCCCAAGACCACCGACTGGCGCGCTTACCAGGCCTCTTATGTCTGGGATACCCGTGAGCCGGCGCTGGAACCGTCTTACTCCACCTAGTCCGGCTTTTCCTCATTGGCTTTCCGCCCGCAATGTCAGCAAAAAACTATCAGGAGACAAGTCCCATGAAATCCCCACGCCGTTCCCTTTTGCTGGCCAGCGCGATGCTGCTGGCCGGCCTGCTGCCCCAGCTCGCCGGCGCCCAGGGCGCCTACCCCAACCACGCCATCAAATTTGTCGTGCCCTATGCGGCCGGCGGCCTGCCCGACACGGTGGCGCGCATCTATGCGCAGCGCCTGGGCGACAAACTGGGCCAGGCGGTGGTGGTCGACAACCGGCCCGGCGCCAACGGCGTGGTCGCCGCGCAGGCGCTGGCCACGGCCCCCAAGGACGGCTACACCTTTCTGGTGACCGACGGCTCCATGTTCTCCATCAACCCCGCCATCTACAAAAACCTGGGTTATGACTACAAGCGCGACTTCATGCCGGTTTCGCTCGCGGCGCGCGCACCGCTATACCTCGCGGTGCATCCCAAGGTCCCTGCGAGCACCTTCCAGGAATTCATCGCGCTGGCCAAGGCCAAGCCCGGCACGCTGAACTACGGCTCCTCCGGCATAGGCAGCACCCACCACCTGACCATGGAAGCCATGAAGGCCGCGCTGGGCCTGCAGATCACGCATGTGCCCTTCAAGGGCACCGGCCAGTCGGTGCCCGCGCTGATAGGCGGCCAGGTCGAGGTGCTGTTCTCGGCGCTGCCTTCGCTGTCCGGCTTTGTGAAGAGCGGGCAGGTCAAGCTGCTGGCCAACAACGCGGCACAGCGCTCCAGCCAGGAGCCCAATGTGCCGGCCATCGCCGAAACCATTCCGGGCTTTGACTTCGCGCCCATCGTCGGCGTGCTGGCCGCCACGGGCACACCGGCCAGCGCCATCGAGCGCATCAGCCACGAGATGGCGCAGATCGCCAGGATGCCGGACGTCATCGCCACGCTCAACAACGCCGGCATAGAGCCCATAGGCAGCAGCCCGGCCGATTACGGCAAAGCCATCCTCGGCGAAAACGAACGCCTGGCCAAGGCTATCGCTACTTCCGGCATCAAGCCTGAATAACCCACTGAAATCTCTCTCTCAAGGAACCCACCGCCACATGTCAAAACTGAAACTGAGCTTCGGCTGCTGGAACTACGACCGCACCCGCGCCCTGATGGACGGGAGCGTGCAGCCCGACGGCATAGACCTGAACTACCTCAACATGCCGGTGGAAGAAACCTTCTTTCGCATGCTGCGGCACCGGGAGTTCGACGTCGCGGAAATGTCGCTCTCCTCGTACACGGTCTCCCTGTTCAAGGAGCCGCGGCCCTTTGTGGCGATCCCGGTGTTCCCCTCGCGCTTTTTCCGCCATTCCTGCATTTATGTGAATGCCAACGCCGGCATCCATGAAGCCAAAGACCTGATAGGCAAGCGCGTCGGCAACCCCGAGTACCAGATGACGGCGCCGGTGTGGATACGCGGCATCCTGTCCGACCACTACGGCGTGCCTGTCGACAGCGTGACTTACTACACCGGCGGCGAGGAAGAGCCCGGTCGCCCCGAAAAAATCCAGCTCGACCTGCCGCCCAACATCAAGGTCCAGCGCATAGGCCCCGAGCAGACACTCGCGCAGATGCTGCTCAACGGCGAGATAGACGCCCTCTACACCGCGCGCATGCCCTCAAGCTTCCTCAAGGGCGGCGGCAAGGTGCTGCGCCTGTTCGAGGACTACGAACAGGTCGAGCGCAACTACTTCAAAGAGACGGGCATCTTCCCCATCATGCACACGGTGGCGATACGCCGCGAGGTCTACGAGGCGAATCGCTGGGTGGCGCGCTCCATGATGAAGGCGCTTGAAGAGTCGCAGCGCCGCACCTATGAAGACCTTTATGAAACCGCGGCCCTCAAGGCCATGCTGCCCTGGCTGACCTCGCACGTCGAGCAGGTCAGGCGCGAGATGGGCGAAGACTTCTGGCCCTACGGCTTCGAGAAAAACCAGGCCACCTTGCAGACCTTTTTGCGCTACTCTTTCGAGCAGGGCTTGTCCAAACGGCTCCTCAAGCCCGAGGAACTGTTCGCACCCGAGTCGCTGGAGGCCTTCAAGATATAGGCGTGGCTGCAAAGCGCGTGCTTTTCCGCATAAGACAACAAGACCACAAGATGAGGCTGGATGTCTGACACCTACCTGGGCTACATCCTGGCCGGCGCCGCCTTGCTGCTTTTCACTGCGTCCATCCTGCTCACCAAGCTGGCCTCCCACAGGCTGGACCTCGGCCTGGGTTTTCTGGTCGCCACCACCGCCAACGTCGTTTTCTCTGGCCTGGCCTTTGCGGTGCAGATGGGCTTGCGCGGTGACGCGCTGTTGTGGAATGCCCAGGCTTTCTGGCTGTTCGCCGCGGCCGGCGCCTTCGCCACCTACCTGGGGCGGTTTTTCTTTTACGAATCCGTCGTGCGTTTCGGCCCGGCCAAGGCCAGCATCTTCCAGATCAGCAGCCCGCTGTTCACCGCCCTGATGGCCTGGCTGCTGCTGGGCGAGCGCCTGAGCGTGCTGGCGGCGCTGGGCATGCTGATGACCATCGCCGGCCTGATGCTGGTGAGCTACAAACCCGGTTTCTTCTCGCGCCGCAACGCGGCCGTCGTGATGCCTCCCGACGGCGGCCCCGCGCCCGTGGCCCTCAAGTCCAGCGTGGTGCAGCGGACCCTGCGGCATGTGATGCAGTCGGTATTCCTGCTGGGCGTGGGCAGCTCCATGGCCTATGCCATCGGCAATGTGCTCAGGGGCTCGGCCGTGCGCGGTTGGAACGAACCCGTGCTGGGCGCGCTGGTCGGGGCCGTCAGCGGCCTGGTGCTGCACCTGCTGTTCAGCGCCGGCAAGCGCGAGATCGTGCAGCGCCTGCGCACAGCCGACCGTGGCGGCGTGGCTCTGTTCGCGCTGATTGGTGTTTCGACGATTTCCGCGCAGATCTGCGTGATAGGCGCCATGCGCTACATACCGCTGTCCGTCGCCACGCTGGTGACCCTGTGCACGCCCATCCTGGTGTTTCCGCTGAGCCACCTGCTGTTCAAGAACCAGGACAGGATCACCGCGGTCACGCTGGCCGGCAGCGGCTTGACCTTGCTCGGCATCGCCATCATCGTGATGCGGTAACAGGCCCTAAGTCGCCGACCCACTGCCTCCGATTTTTAGAACAATCGGGATAAATTCTGGTGGCAAGGTCGCAAATTGGCTTGCCTGAACGAAATGACTCAGAAAGACAAAATGACTTTGCCAAAGTGTTTTCCCGAATGAAGGCGCTGAAGCGCCTCAGCGGCATTTGTCCAGTGGGTGACGGAATCAATCATCGGTTTTGTCTTCGTCGATGCCAGCGCTTGGACCAGTTCTTGCAGCATTCGGCGTGAACCGACCGGAATTCCTCGAACGGTCGCCTGCTTGCGGAAAATATCCAGGGGATTGATCCCCCCGTCAACGCCGCCCAGATAGCCGATCACGTTAATTTGGCCTCCTGGGCGGATCGATTTCAGCGACTGTTCGAAGCTTTGGGGGCCGCCGACCTCGAGAACGTGATCGACACCCCGGCCGTTCGTCAGTTTGAGAACCTCAACTGGCCAGTTGGGATATCTCTTGTAATTTACTTTCCCCAATATGCCCGGCGTGGTCAGTTTCTCCAACTTCTCATCGTTGCCGGAAGTAATCACAACCTGAGCACCCGCCATCGCGGCGAATTGCATGGCAAACAAGGACACCCCGCCGGTTCCCTGCACCAGCACCACCTCACCCGGCTTTACGCCTCCAGAAGTGACAAGGGCGTTCCAGGCCGTGGATGCGGCGCAAGGAAGGCTCGCCGCCTCGATGTCGTTAATTTCCGGCGGCACGACCACAAGCCTGTCTTCGCTTGTCAGAAACTGCTCGCTCAAAACACCGTCTGAAGGGCCGCCCAGCGGCGCTCCCGCGACACTCGCATCAAAGGAACCGTCGTGCCACCTTTCCCAAAACGCCACGACGGCCCGGTCGCCTTTTTTCACCCGTGTGACGTCCTTCCCTACCTCAATCACTTCCCCCAAGCAGTCCGACATCGGCACGAGGGGAAACTTGAAAGGCGTGTGATAGGACCCGAGCACTATTTCAACGTCGCGGTAATTCAGCCCGACCGCCCTGATACGCAGAAGAACTTGCCGAGGCCCTGGCAGGGGATCTTCCCGGCTGATCAACTTTAGTCCGTCAAAGCCATTCTTTTCGATCACTATGGATTTCATGCTTTCTCCTGTTGGTTTTGTCCAGGCGATGCACTATCCTTCAGTGATCGACATTAATCAAATTCATTATTTTGATAATTTTTATTCCAAAGGTGCATGATGCTTACCGAGTTAAAAGCCTTTGTTCTTCTTGCTGAAACAGGCTCAATTCAAGCGGTCGCAAATCGCATTCCATTGACGCAGCCAGCTGTCACGCGGCAATTGCAACGTCTGGAAGAAGTACTCGGCACCACGCTGCTGGATCGTCGCGCAAAGCCGGCGCGGTTAACCGCCACTGGTCTGGCGGTATTGGGGCACGCCAGAAAGGTTCTTGCCGCGTTTGAGGAGCTGAAGAACGCAGCCGCTGTTGACGCAACGCCAGCCGGTGATTTCAGAGTTGGAATAGCGCATGCCCTGGCAGAATCCGGCGTTGTAAACAGCCTTCAATATTTGAAGCAGAATTTTCAAGACCTGAACCTGCAATTGACTGCGGGATGGACAAATGAACTCATCCCAAAGGTGGACAAAGGGGAGCTGGACGCCGCGTTTGTCATGGTGGCAGGAGCGAGAGACAGCTTGGCCATGTTGCCCGGTCCAGTATTGGCACGCGACGACCTTGTCTTTCTTGCCTCGCGCAACCTGGCTCTGCCAAGAACTCCCTCCCTTGGCGAGCTAAATAGATTCGGCTGGATTCTCACACCAGATACCCTGTGCGGATCACGCGCCTCTTTGCGTGGCGCAGTAGAGAAGGGTGGCTCGCAACTCCGTATCTCAGCGGAGGTTCACGACATGGCCCTCCAGGCATCGCTTATTGAAAGAGGCCTGGGTATCGGGATGCTTCCTAAACGTAAGGCAGCAAGTTTGAAGCGGTCAGGGTTACGCGCCATCAGCGTGCGCGGCCTGGATTTACAGATGCAGATCGCACTCATCAGGGCGCCGTACCTGGGCAAACTTCAAGCGGCTGCGGACTGCCTGCAAGAAAGCCTGGCGGTTGAATTTCGTCGAAATCAGAGCCGTTAGAGCGCTCATTCCGCTGACCCCGTAAATGCGCCCCTCCTGGGCGCCAGGTATGCGACAAGACGCCTGCAGATCTCTTCAACGGCATCGAGAGATGGCCAGCGCTGGCCATAACACTTTTCGATGACCCGCTTCCTGATCTCGCGATCCGGCACGCGTGACGGTGCCCTTACCTGGTTTCAAGACCCTCAAAGCAGGTGGCGTGTGCACCGATACCGGCCTGACGATGCCGGCAAGCTTGACCGCCTGCTTCAGGCTGCGCTGCAATCGCTTTTCATACAGATAATTACGGCGCTCTATGCCACTGCGCGGGTCGGTCGGTTGATGTTGTCGAGCCAGGGCAGATCGACGCCAAGCACCTCCCGGTATAAGAACAGCAACGCGCTCAGGGCCTGGTTGTGTGTGAATGCCGAAACCTCGCGTTCCGTGGCCAACATAGTCAGAAAGTCCTCAACCTCCTTCGACCCCATGTCGCGCGGATGCTTCAAACCATGCCAGCGGATGAAAAAATGCACCCAGTACACATAGAGCTTCTCGGTGCTGAAGCTATAGTGAAGACAGCGAATCCGCTCCCTGACCTGATCGAGCAAGCGGGTCGATTGCAGCGGTGGGTTGCCGGGTTTCATGGAAGTATTTATGCCTGTATGAAAATACAGAATATTTACCGAAAACCCAATAAACAAGAGGCTTTCGGACGATTTTTATGACCAAGTTAAACCTCAGCCGCCAAGTTAAGCCGCAGGTTTTGCGGTCTAAATTACGTTAGGCCTCAGACCCCATGCGTGGTTCACCACCCACTCTCCTGAGTACCGCGCTCACCAGCGTCCTATTCATCGTTGCCTTCCTGGCGGCGGCCTACTTCATGGTGCGGCGAGCTCGCAATCCCAATACCGTGCCGCGCGACGAAGTCGAACGCCGCACACTGCCGCTGCTCAAGAACCCGTCGCGTCGCGAGAAGCTGTTCTTTGCTCTCGGCGTCTTGGTCGCCGGCGCGGCCCCGTGGGTCACCTACCTGCTCGAACAGTGATGCCTAACCCTTCGCTGCACCCGAATCGCTACAGCCGCCTTCGGCGGCTTCCGCGCTCGGGTGAGCTCAAACGTTAAATCTCATGGACCAAGACGGCTACACGCGTGTGATCGAGACGTTTGGGCACAACGGTCGCGTTGGTGTCCTGGTGGAGTTTCGTGTCCGTGACGAGTTCAGCACGCGATGTCAGGAGTTCGTTGCGCTTGCACGTGACATTGCAGTGCACATCGCGACGGAAAATCCAGCATCGGTAGAGGAGTTGATGCAACAGCGCTTCGTGAAGGACCAAACGCACTCCATTCGCTACTTGATCGCGGCGGCGTCCAATGTATTGGGCGAGCACATTTCTGTAACGCGTTTTATTCGATGGGACAACGAAATGAAGGTCGAGGACGGTCATGAACCACCGCCTGCAGTAGCGGCCGCTATGGGGCGTGGCGCATGAACTTTAACCTTTTGCTCGGCACGGACACGCAGCCGCAGATAGCCGCTTCGCGGCGCTGGCTGCGCGCCGGGCAGCGCCAACGTTAGGCGTCATGCTCAGCACCCGTAAAGTTCTCCTTCGCTTCTCTGAACTGTTGGCGCTTGCGTCAGTGCTGGGCACGCTTGCCTTGGCTGCCTTCGCGCACTACAAGCCAACCACCGACTTCCCGCTTGAGCTTGCGGTGTTTGCAGCCTTCGCTCTTCTCATGCTCAGCTTTGCGCCGGCATGCGCCCTCGCGGGCGAATATGTTCGCACCGTGCGTCAACCAAACACGGTTGCCGAAAAGCACGACGGCTTGAGTAGTGCCGAGATTGCGGCCCTTATCCAATGGGCCCCGCTTCCCTACAAGCTGGCGCCTGTGGCAGGCATTTTCATCGCAGTCGCTACGGCGCTGCTTGTAGGCGAGATATCCTGGTCATCCTCGGAGCAATTCACTGCACACCATGCCGTCGGGGCAATGCTGTATCTCGCGTGCTTCTATCTGCTGTCCTTGCCAGTCCTTGGCTCGGCCGCTCGCATGCCGGGCGCCTACCGAGACAATCTTGCGCGGGTCAACGAATGACGCCTAACCCTTCCATCGAGCGGACGGTTTCCAGCGGGCTGCGCCCGCTTCCAACCGCCGCTCATGTCAAACGTTAGCGCGCAATGGCCAAGACCCGAGGGACACCACTGCTGTTCGGCCTCATCGCAGGCTCATTGCTCGTTGGTGCATACCAAGCCGCGTTCTACTGGTGCGATCTGGAACCGGCGAGCGCATTCAGCCGCTACTGGCCCTTTCTCTTCTCTATCCTGCTTGCGCTGTGGATTGACGAAGACAGTCGCGGCCGACCGAACGTGTATCGGCCCTTTGATTTCACATTCCTGGTCTATTTCACCTCGATCTTCTACGCGCCGTACTATCTCTGGCGCACTCGAGGCCTGCGAGGCGTAGCGGCATCGGTTGGCTTGATGGCTCTTCCGTTCCTGGGAACGCTTCTGGCCATGGTCATTTATGTTGCACGCTAACTTATCAATCGACACGGACCCACACCTGCAGGAGGCGGCTTCGCCGCGAATGGTGGTGGTCCGGTCATTTTTACGTTAGGCATCCAGATGAATACCGTCGAGTCTGTCATTGCGGCTCTAAGTGCTTTTGAACCGTCCAGTATCGATACCGAAAACGTTCATCGTCTTTACGAGATCTTCAACGGATTCAGATCTGTGCCCGGCCGCGAACGCGCTGCTCCCGCGATCTACGCTCTCTTGGAGCGTTTCCCGGGGGCAGATCTAGGCTCGCCCGGTCCGCTCGTCCACGAAATGGAAGCCATGCCCGAATATCAAACGCTTCTGGTAGCGTCCCTGCGTCGGCAACCGTGTGATCTGACTGTTTGGATGGTGAATCGAATTCTCAACTCGGAGCTGAATACGGAACAGCGGAAAATGTGGCTCTCAGAGTTGCAAGCAGCTGGCCAGCACCCACACTGCCCAGGGTCCGCGCGGGAATCTGTGGCAGAGTTCCTTGAGTACCAGAATGCCTAACAAGCGAATCGAGTCCGCTCCCTTCGGTCGCCCGACTCGCAAAAGCCTTCGGCTTTTGCTCGCGGCTCATTCGCGGCGTTAGGCGGCGTATCCAAAACCGTACTTCGCAAATGACGTATCAATCCTCCACAGACGAAGCGTTTCTGTCCAGACTGAAGCTTTGGGTCGAATCAACGGGTGAAATGCTGCTTCTCATTCGATATCACGCGGCTGCTGGCAGCAAATCCTTTGAGTTCTTCAACACCTATGAAGCGATTCAAGAGCGAATTCGCAACCTCTCTTCACGGACATGCGTTGTCGCTTTTAGAGACCAGCAGCTTCCAGTGAGGGGAACTGTCGACTCCGATCTCGCCTCCACCGCATTGGCCAACATTCCAGATGGCACGGAGTGGCTTGCTGTTTCACTCCATTTGACAAAGATGGGGGCAGCATCTTGGTTTCATGACGTCGCTGGCGAAACTCACTCTGAATTGCGTGAGGCACTTGAAGACAATGCTGGGAAAGTCATGGCAATTGGGCCTTACCCGCCTTGGCTCGAAGATAGCGAGACAGCGATCTCTGCCGTTGTCCCCGAGCCTGACGGAAATGTAGTCACGGGGATCTACTGAATGGGCTGGTTGGTTGCAAGCTCATCGCCGCCTAATCCTTCCATCGAGCTGACATGCCCCGGCGAGCCGGGTCATGCAGCTCATGTCAAACGTTAAACATGATCTATCGAGCCGTTCTCGTATGCGATGGTGTTCCGAAGGGTGCTGGCTCGGAGGCTGCCATCGACATCGCGAAGGAGTTTGCGGAACATCGCAAATGGCACGCGAACGTTACATGCGCCTGGGACGGTTCGCGACTCACGCTTACCGCAGAGAACGATCACGACCCGAAAGGGTTGGCGCTCCTCGACGAGTTCTCAGATTGTTTGTCCGCGTACATGGCTGGCAGATTTGACGGTAATCTGAAAGTCAAATCGATCGATGAAGTGAGCGCTCATGTCTAACAGGCTCGTCGAATGGACCCGCAACGGCGGCCAGCGCGGTCGCCATTCTTGAAAGAAATCAATCAATTACAGAGATATGGAGCGGGTGAAGGGAATCGAACCCTCGTATGAAGCTTGGGAAGCTGCCGTTCTACCATTGAACTACACCCGCGTTTGGGTGGCTGCTGACGAACCACTTAAGCGCTGGAGCCGCGCCGTGGGCGGGCTCGCGGCGATTTTACACCCCGGTTTTGGCGTTCATTCAAGCGCGCCAGTAGGGCTCAGGCAAGTCCGGCAACTCGAGCTCAGGCTGCGCCCGCTCGCGCAGCGCCGCTTGCAGGCTGTGCTGCAGCTTGCCGGGCTGCTCCATGCCGGCGCACAGGGTTTCGATGTGCGCCCTGGCCGTCACGCGGTCGTTGTGCAGGCCAAAAACGGTTTGCGCTTTTTTGAGCCAATCCAGCCAGGCTTCGGTGGCCTGCGGCTCGTAGCGGCCAGCGATGAACTCGGTGAGGTAGCGCAGCTTTTTGGCGGTGATGCGCAGGCGGTGCAGGCGCGTGGGGCTTAGCTGTTCCAGTCTGGGCAGGGCTTGCCGCAGCCTGTGGGCGAGTTTTGCTAGCCGCGCCGTGAGCGCGTCAAAGGGCACGGACTCACCGTCGCCATCCGGCTGTGCGAGGCAGCGGCCCAACTGCAGCAGCAGACGCTGGGTATCGCGTTCCTCGAGGGCGGCCTGGGCCTGCAGGCGGGCCGTGGCTTGTTGCAGGGCGGCGGCTTCCTGCAGCTTCTGGCGCAGGGCGGCGTCGTGCAGGCCCTCCGCCAGCGTCGGCCAGGTTTCTTCCATAAAGACATCCCAATCGCGCGCCGCGCCCAGGCGCTGGCCCAGGGCGCGCAAGCTGTCCTGCAGCGGCGCCAGCGTTTCTTGCCGCCACTGGGCCGCGCCGGCCAGTGGGCCGCAGGCCACACGCAGCCGCCGCACCGCGACGCGCAGTTGGTGCAGGTATTCGCTGTCATAGTGCCCGCCCTGGGGCTGGGCGAGGAAGCCGGCTTCATTGGCCTGCCAGTGGGCCAGGGCGGATTCCACCGCCGCGCGCGCGACGGCGCGTGTGTCCTCGCCCGGCGGTACATCCGCCGCTACCGCCTTGGCGGGTGGTGCCGGCGGCCTGTTCTGGGCCAGGCGGTCGCCGCGCTCGGCCTTGCTGCGGCTGTCCAGCACCAGCGGGTGGCGCTCCACCAGCAGCAGGGCCAGCGCGAACAGCTCGTCCACCGGCCCGTCCAGCAGTTCCAGCTCGAGCTCGCACAGCGGCTCGCGGCGCTCCCGGGCCAGGATCTCGCCCTGGTCGATGGCGACTTCGATGAGGCCGCCCGCGGGGCCGGTGACGCGGCGTATCTCGCGCTTGAAGCGGGTCTGGAACTGCGGCTGCAACTGGTCTTTGAGGGGCTCCAGCACGGGGGCAAAGGCCGTGCCCGCCAGCGCATCCCATTCGAGCGCCGGGCCGGCGACCGCGAACTCGATTTCCTCGCGCTGGTGCAGGCCTGCGCGGCTGCCGCCGCCGCCCTTGGCGGTTTGCAGCCAGTGTTTGCCGTCGCTGCGCAGGCGCAGGCCTATGCCGGCACGGGCCAGGGCGCGCTGCGGCGTGTCAAAGTAGATGTTGTCCAGCTGCTTGTGCGTGGCATGGCTATCGGTACCGGCCCACAGCGGGTCGGCGCGCAGCGCGGCCAGCGCGTCAGGGGGCAGCCTGAGCTTGAGTTCGATTTCCATGGTGCTTGGTGCGATGCAGCCTCGCGGCGCGGCAAACCATGGTACTGCGCGCCCGCCTGCCTGGCGAGGCGGCGGCCGGCCCGGATGTAGTCACAAAGGTGTATCCATAGGTTACTATCGCTCGAGCCGTGCTTCCAGCCGGCCGCATCACTTGCGATGCCCGCGGTTTTGGGATTCAAGAAGGCTCATTTGAACGACCATAACTTATTCAGTCCTAGCGAGTACACCGCCGCCTTGCTGCTTTACCTGCGCAAGCATCCGGCGCGCGTGCATGCGTCCCGGGCGCTGGAGATGGGACCGGGCAGCGGTGTGGTGATGGCGACGCTGCTGGCGCTGGGGGCGCAAAGCGCGGTCGGCATTGAACTCGAGGCCCTGGCCGTCCAGGCGACCCAAGGGCTGCTCGACCAAGAGGGCCTGCGGGCCAGGGCCAGCCTGGTCCAGGGCGACATGTGGTCGGCCTGCGGAGACGGCTGCTATGACCTGGTGGTCACCAACCTGCCGCAGTTCGCGGCCGAGCATATAGCGGGCGACGGCCGCCTGCCGAGCTGGAGCGCCGGCGGCATAGATGGGCGCCGCAGCGTGGACCCGTTTTTGCAGGGCCTGGGCCGCCACCTGGCGCCGGGCGGCCTGGCCGTGATGACGCACAACGTGTTCCTTGATTTCAGCAAGACCGAGGCCATGGCCGATGCGCTGGGCCTGCGGGCCCGCATCGCTTACTGCGCTTCGGCGCCTTTGCCCGCGCACAAGCTGGCCTGCCTGAGCCCGCAGGTGCGGGCGCGTTTTGAAGGGCGGGGCATTCACAGAATGGGCGACTACTGGTTTGTCGACTTCGACCTGGTGGAAATCAGCTGGAAGCATGATGAGGCATAAGGAAGCTTGATGGCGATCTGCAGCGTGGATCAAGACAGCCCCGTCCTGCAAGCCGGGATGCTGCTGCGCCGCTCGATGGTCCTGGGCCTGGCGCTGCTGCTGAGCTTTGGCGCCGCCGGCCAGGACAGCCGGCCGCCGCAATTACCGCCGGCACAGGCCGCCGCACAAAAAGCCAAAAAATGCGACGACGCGGTGGACGTGCTCGCGCGCGTGCTGTGCACAAAAACCCTGAGGGTGGGCGTGCGCACCGGCTACCCGCCGTTTGCGTTTGAGGACGCCACAGGCGCGCTGCAGGGTTTTGAAATCGAGCTGGCCCACCAGCTGGCGGGCTCGCTCGGTGTGGAGCCCGTGCTGGTGGTGGTCACGCCGGCGAATCGCCTGGCCTTGCTCGGTGAGGGCCGGGTCGACCTGGTCATCGCCACCATGGGCCACACCCTGCAGCGGGACCGCGAAGCGCTGTTTGTGCGGCCGCACTACTACCAGTCGCAAACCATTGTGCTGGGCCGCAAGGAGCTGCAAATCGGCGGCCTGGTCAAGCTGCGCGGCAACACCGTCTGCGTGACGGTGGGCAACAGCACCAATGCCGAGCTGTCGGTCAACGGCGCGCGGCTCAAGCTGTTTGACAAAGCCTCCAGCCTGGTCGACGAACTGCGCCTGGGCGGCTGTTCGCTGGTCGCGCAGGACGACAGTTTTTTTGCCTCTTACCTGCAGCAGCCCGCTTTTGCCGCGGCCTATGACAGCAAGTTCGGCTTCGCGCCGCTGCCCTGGGGCGTTGCCGTGGCGCGCGACGGCGGCGAGCGCCTGGCCGACGTACTGGCCCTCTCGATGCAGCAGCTGCATATCTCGGGCGCCTTGCAGGCCCTGGCCCGGAAACACGGCGTGGACTCGCCCTTTCTGGCGCAGCAGCGCACGCTCTGGAGCAGCAGCACCTGTGCGCAGATCAGTGCCCTGAACGACCCGGCCTGCGTGAAAGCGCCGCTGGACAACCAGCTGCCGCCCACCTCCTTCGCAAGCAGGGTCGACCAGCTCGAGCACTTTATCTACCAGGCCACCGGCACGCGGGTCACCCTGGCCATGTTCAAGACCTGGGTGGCGCTGGACCTGCTGCTGGAAGGTGTGTGGTTTTCCCTGCTGCTGGTGGTGGGCGCCGTCTTCGCGACCTGGGCTTTCGCGCTGGCCTTCGGCGCGGGCCTGACCTCGCACACGCCGTGGGTGCGGTGGTCCATGCGCTGTGTGTTGTGGCCCATGCAATCGACGCCGCTGATCCTGCTCATGATCCTGGCCGGTGTGGTGGTCGGCGCCCTGGGTGCGACCTCGCCGCTGGTGGCGCTGGCCGCGGCCGTGCTGGTGCTGGGCCTGTTCAACGGCAGCAATGCCGGGCAGGCCGTCGCCGAGGCCATGCTCACGCTGCGCGAGGAGCGCGCGCCGGCCCAGCCCGCGCTGAGCGCCGCGGTCTACCGGGCCAGGACGCAAATGGTGGCCTTTGTGGTGAACGCCACCCGGGGCAGCCCGGCCGCGTCGGTGATGGGCGTGCCCGAACTGCTGACCGCGCTGACCGACGTCGCCTCGTTCTCGAGCGAGCGCATCACCACCTATACCTTTTTGCTGATCTTCTACATGCTGCTGGTTGCCCTGGTGCACCGCCTGGCCGATATCTGGCAGTCGCGCCTGGCCCTGAGCGGGGGCGCCTATGCTTGAGCTGCTGCCGCGCTTTTTGCCGGAGTTCCTGTCCGGCCTGCTGGTGAATTTCCAGATCGCGATCTGCGCCTTGCTGGGCGGCATGCTGCTGGGCGCGCCGTTGGCGGCCGCGCGCTTTCACAACGGCCTGGCCGCCACGCCGGCCGCCTGGCTGGTCGCGCTGCTGCGGACCGTGCCCACATTTGTCGTGATGTTCTTCCTGGTCAATGTGGTGCCGGGCTTTCACTTGGGCCAGCGGCAGTTCGCCATGACGCCCTGGCTGGCGGTGGTGCTCTCACTGACGCTGTATGCGGCGGCTTATGTGTCCGACCATGCGGTCGAGGCCATGCGCCAGCTGCGCAGCGGCTCGCCCGTGGCGGCCATGCTGTTTGTGATGGGCCTGGTGCGCGCGTTTTTTGTCATGGTGCTGTCCTCGGGTTTTGGCGCCGCGGTGGGCGTGGTCGAGGCCACCACGGTCACGCTGCGCGCCATCGAAACCCTGCCCAAGGCCGGCGACAGACTGCTGCTGATCGCCCTGGTGATTGTGATCTTCACCGTGTGTTTCCAGCTGATCTACCACCTGATCAACCATTGGCGCGGCAAGCTCAACCAGCGTTTTCACCGGCCCGTCCAGGCGGCGCGGCTGGAAGGGGCTGAACAGCCCTGAGGCTTGTGTGCGGGCCCTAGGCCCTAAGGCCGCAGGTAAGCCCAGCCCTCGTGCTGCTTCTTCATGATTTCGGTCACGCCCGCGGGCACATAGCTGATGCCGGCCAGCATGTCGTCCTTGGTCAGCTTCTGGGCGCGCATGGTGTTCTCGCAGGCGCTGATCCTGACGCCGGCCTTGGCGGCATCGGCGATGCGAGAGCCGGTGGGCGACTCGAGCTTGAGCATGCCTATGCCGGGGCCGTAGGCGACGATCTCAATCTCGACATTGGCCGCGCCCACGTCGTCCTGCAGGTTTTTGGCGTTGTTGAGCGCCAGGTTCCATTTGGCCGGGTCGTTGTCGCTGACCTGGATCACGATGCCTTGGCGTTTGGCGCCCGCGGACTGCGCAAGGGCGAGCGGCAGGAAGAGGGCGAGAGCCGCGGTGGCGCCGGCCTGGACGAAGAGTCTGCGGTTCATGTTCTAAGGTCTCCTCAAAGAGAGGCTTATTTCAACACAACGGCCGCATGAAACAAGCCCCCGGAACCGCCGCAAGGGCAGTTTCGGGGGCTTGTGCTTGGGGTGGGCCTTATTCGCCGGAAGCCAGCGACCCGGAGGTGGCCGCCGCCGCGACAGGCGTGGGGGCCTGTTCGCCCTGCTTTCCCGAGTGGATGTGGTGGTCGGGCGACTTGATCAGCTTGCGGATAAACACCACCGTCTGCCACACGACCAGGATGCCGATCACGCTCAGCAGGGTGCCGCTGATGGGGCGGTTCACGAAGACGTTGAAGCTGCCGCGGCTCAGCAGCATGGCGCGGCGGAAGTTCTCCTCCAGCATGGGGCCCAGGATAAAGCCCAGCAGCAGCGGCGCGGCCTCCATGTCCAGGCGCAGGAACAGGTAGCCGATGAAACCGAACACGGCGGTGGTGTAGATGTCGTCCAGGCTGTTGTTGATGCTGTAAGTGCCTATGCAGCAGAAGAACAGGATGGCCGGGAACAGCACGGTGTAGGGAATCTTGAAGACCGACAGCCAGTAGCGCACCAGCGGCACGTTGAGGACCAGCAGGAAGCAGTTGCCTATCCACATGCTGGCCACCAGGCCCCAGAACAGGTCGGGGTGGGTGGCGATCATGTTGGGGCCGGGCTGTATGCCCTTGACCACAAAGGCCGCCATCATCAGCGCCATGACGGCGTTCTCGGGAATGCCGATGGCCATCAGCGGGATGAAGCTGGTGCGCGCGGCGGCCTCGTCGGCGGCGGCCTGGCCGGCCACGCCTTCGATGCAGCCGGTGCCGATTTCGTGCTTGTACTTGCTGAGCTTTTTGTCGGCGGCATAGGCGGCGAACTGGGCGATGGTGGGGCCGCCGCCGGGCAGTATGCCCAGCACGGAGCCGATCACGCTGCCGCGCAGTGCGCTGGGGATGATGCGCTTGAACTCGGGCCAGGTGGGCATGAGCTTGATCTTGCCGTTAAAGGGCGTGAGCACGTTTTTGTTGTCGAGGTTTTTCACGACCTCGGCAATGCCGAAGCAGCCCAGCGCGATGCTGATCAGGCCTATGCCGTCCATCAGGAAGGGCAGGTTCATGGTGTAGCGCGCCACGCCGCTGTTGACGTCGGTGCCGACCATGCCCAGCAGCACGCCGACCATGGCCATGGCCAGGCCGTTGAGCAGGCTGCCGCTGCTGACAAAACTCACGCAGAAGAAACCCAGCAGCATCAGCGCGCAGTAGTCGGCCGGCCCGAACAGGAAGCCGACTTCGCCCAGCGCGGGCGCCATGGTCGACAGCACCACGATGGCCACCGTGCCGCCAATGAAGCTGGAGACGCCGGCCGTGAACAGCGCCAGGCCGGTCTTGCCCTTGAGCGTCATCTGGTAGCCGTCTATGCAGGCCACGATGCTGCTGGCATGCGGGATCTTCATGGTGATGGCGCTCACGCTGTCGCCGTACTGGGCACCGTAGTAGATGCCGGCCAGCATGATGAGCGCGCCGCCGGTGGGAATGGAGTAAGTCAGCGGCAGCAGCAGGCTGATGGTGGACAGGGGGCCCAGGCCGGGCAGCAGCCCGATCAGCGTGCCCACCGTGCAGCCCAGGGCGCAGTACAGCAGGTTTTGCAGCGTCAGCGCGTGTTCAAAACCGAACGAGAGGTTGTGCAGGACTTCCATATCAGTACAGCGGCAGGCTCAGGCCGAGAAATTGTTTGAAGGCAAAGGCCACCGCGACCAGGCCGATGGAGATCTTGACGTTGCGCACCAGCGAATACGAGGTGCCGGCCAGCGTGGAGCAGAACACCAGGAAGACGATGCCCAGGATCATGTTGACGAACTGGGAGATCACCGAGAAGCCGACCAGGCTCACCAGGATGATGGCGATGTTCTTGACGCTGTAGTCCAGCGGCACGGGGTCGACAAAGTGCGAGCGCACCACGGTGAGCACGCCGATGACGAACAGGAAGGAGCTCACCAGCAGCGGAAACAGGCCGGGCCCGGAGCGGCTCAGCTCGCCCATGGTGTAGCTGAAAGACACCCCGCCGAAGACCAGGGCGATGGCCATGAGGCACAGGCCGCGTACGAAATTGCGGTTGTTGAAGTTCATTGTGGGGCGCTCCGTGGCCGGGCCGCGAAGGGCCTTGTCGCAAACAGGGGGTGTGTCATCCGTGTCTCCTTGGGGTGGTGTCCCGGCCCGGGCCGCTCGGGAAATGCGGCCTGGGGGCGTTCGGGCTGGAGGGGATGTTAGGAAGCGAGGCTTCCAATCGGCTTTCGTTTTGCGCGGCCGGGGCCAAAATACGTGTTATCACTAACGGGGATGAACCCGCTGGTGCGGCCCCCCGGCGCGGGCTGTCAGCGCTGCGGCGGCGGCGCCAGCGGCAGGCGCAGGACGGCGCGCAGCCCGCTGCCGGAGGCCGGGTCGGCCAGCTCGATGTCGCCGCCGTTGCGCCTGGCGTAGGCGCGCGCGATGGACAGGCCCAGCCCGGCGCCGCGCGAGCCTTTGCCGGCGCCCGGACCGGCCGAATGGAAGCGCTCAAACACTTGGTCGCGCCGCGCCTGGGCAATACCGGGGCCGTTGTCGCGAACCTCGGCCAGCGCCATGCCGTCCCGGCTGCCCGCCATCACGGTGATCTGGCCACCGGCCGGCGTGTAGGCGATGGCGTTGTGCACCAGGTTGGAAAGCGCCTCGTGCAGCTCAGGCTCCCGGGCCAGCACCGGAACCGCGGCTGCCGGTGCGTCTTGCACCGCCGCCGTATCCGTATCCGCCGAATCCCCGCGGGCGTCGGCCCAGCCCAGGTCCAGGTTTTTTTCATGGGCCAGCGCCAGGTGCTGCAACACCACCTCGCGGGCGACGGCGTTCAGGTCGACCAGGGTGGGCGTGCCGGCGGGCGGCGCGCTCTCGCTCGCGTGGGCCAGCGAGAGCAGCTGCTCGCACAGGCGCCGGCTGCGCGCGATCTGGGCAACCATGGCGCGCAGGGTGGTGTGAATCTGCTCGGTGTCCTTTTCGCGCAGCGCCACGCCGGCCTGGGTCAGCATGATGGCCAGCGGCGTGCGCAGCTGGTGCGAGGCATCGGCCAGGAACTGCGATTGCTGCTCGAGCAGCTCGCGGTAGCTGGCCAGGTGCTGGTTCAGGGCCTCGACCAGCGGCGCCACCTCATGCGGCACGCCGCTGGTGTCCAGCGGCTTGAGTGCGTCTCCCTTGCCCTGCAGTACCGACTTGCGCAGGCGCTCCAGCGGCTGCAGCGACCAGGTCACGCCCAGCCAGACCAGCAGCACCATCACCAACACCATGCGCGCGTCGCGTATCAGTTCCTGCCGCAAGGTGGCGTCCTGCGCCCGGTCGCGCGGAACCGTGCTTTCGGCAACCTGGACCAGCAGGCCGAAGGGCCGGCCCTGCCCGTCAAGCACCTGGCTGCGCAGGGCCACCACACGCACCGGATGGCCCGCGTAGAAATCGTCGTACCAGACGGGCCGGACCACGTCGGGGGAGTAGGGGTCCGGGTATGGCGGTGGCGGCGCGGGCAGGTCCGTGGCGCCCAGCAAGATGGTCTCGGCCCTCCCAGCCTGTGTTTCGCCGTGAGTTATCAACCCGACATGCAGGTATTTCTGCAAGGGGCCGGCGGAGGCGAACAGGGCTTGCACGCCGGCCGGCGCGTTGAGCTGCAGCGAGCCGTCCCGCGCCGGCGCCACGCTGCTTTGCAGCGCGTGCGCGGCCTCCAGCATGCTCTGGTCGTAGGCCTCCTGCACCTGGTTTCGGAGGGCGCTGTAGTCGTTCCAGCTGTCCAGGGCCAGCAAGCCCAGGATGGCCGGGAGCAGCAGCGTGAGCAGGCGCGCGCGTATGCCGAAGCGGTCGGGGTCAGTGCGCAGTATCTTCATGCGCTTCGAGCATATAGCCCAGGCCGCGCACGGTGACGATGCGCACGTCGCCGCCTTCAAGCTTGCGGCGCAGCCGGTGCAGCACCAGCTCGATGGCATCGGGGCCGGCGTTGCTGTCGGCCGGAAAGACCTTGCCCGAGAGCTGCGATTTTTCCACCGGCGTGCCGCTGCGTGCCAGCAGCACGGCCAGGGCCGCGCTTTCGCGCGGCGTGAGCTGCAGCAGCGTGCCGCCCAGCGTGAAGGCACGGCTGTCGTGCGGGCACGAGAGGGACCCGCACTGCAGCGGCGCGTGGGAACGGCCGCGGCTGCGCCGCACCAGCGCGGCCAGGCGGGCCTCGAGTTCCTCGAGGGCAAAAGGCTTGCTCAGGAAGTCGTCGGCCCCGACGTTCAGGCCCTTGACCCGGTCCTGCAGCGAGCCCTGGGCGGTCAGCACCAGCACGGGCGTGCGGTTGCCGTCCTTGCGCAGCTCGGCCAGCAGGGCCAGGCCGTGCTTGTCGGGCAGGCGCAGGTCCAGCACCACGGCGTCATAGTCATTGCCGGCCAGCAGCGACTCGGCGGTGGCGGCGTCGGGCGCGTGGTCGGACACATAGCCGCTTTGCTTGAAGGCGCGCAGCAGCCACGCCGCCATCTCGGCTTCGTCTTCGACAAGCAGCAATCGCATAGGAGCGTGGTGGGCGGGCGAGTGTAGGGGGAACCAGTTTAGCGCTGGATGTCGCCCAGGCACAGGTACTTCATCTCAAGGTACTCTTCGATGCCGTGGCGCGAACCCTCGCGGCCCAGGCCCGACTGCTTCACGCCGCCGAAGGGCACGTGTTCGGTCGCGATCACGCCTGCATTGATGCCGACCATGCCGTATTCCAGCGCCTCGGCCACGCGGTAGATGCGGCCTATGTCGCGGCTGTAGAAATAGCTGGCCAGGCCGAACTCGGTGTTGTTGGCCGCGTCAATCGCCTCCTGGTCTTTCTGGAAGCGAAACACCGGCGCGAAGGGGCCGAAGGTTTCTTCGCGGGCGCACAGCATGTCGGCGGTGGCCTCGGAGACCACCGTGGGCTCGAAGAACTGGCCCTCGAGCTTGTGGCCGCCGGCCAGCAGCTTGCCGCCCTTGGCCAGGGCGTCGTCCACATGGCGCTGCACCTTCTCGACGGCGGCGTCCTCGATCAGCGGGCCTTGCACCACGCCGTCCTCAAAGCCGTTGCCGACCTTGAGCCCCTTGACCTTGGCGGCGAATTTTTCAACGAACTGGTCGTAGATGCCGTCCTGCACATAGATGCGGTTGGCGCAGACGCAGGTCTGGCCGGCGTTGCGGTATTTGCTGGCCATGGCGCCCTCGACGGCCGAATCCACGTCGGCGTCGTCGAACACGATGAAGGGCGCGTTGCCGCCCAGTTCCAGCGCGAGCTTCTTGACGCTGGGCGCGCTTTGCGCCATCAGGATGCGGCCGACTTCGGTGGAGCCGGTGAAGCTGATGTGGCGCACCACGTCACTGGCGCAGAAGACCTTGCCCACGGCGATGCTGTTGGCGCTGTCGGCCGTCAGCACATTGAGCACACCGGCCGGGATGCCGGCGCGCACGGCCAGCTCGGCGGCGGCCAGGGCCGTCAGCGGCGTGAGCTCGGCCGGCTTGATGACCACCGGGCAGCCCGCGGCCAGGGCCGGGGCGACCTTGCGGGTGATCATGGCCAGCGGGAAGTTCCAGGGCGTGATGGCGGCGCACACGCCTATCGGCTGCTTGATGACCATCAGGCGGCGGTTGTTGTCGAACTGCGGCAGGGTTTCGCCGTTGACGCGTTTGGCCTCTTCGGCAAACCACTCGACAAAGCTCGCGCCGTAGGCGATTTCACCCTTGGCCTCGGCAAAAGGCTTGCCCTGCTCGGCGGTCATGATGCGGCCCAGGTCTTCCTGGTTGGCCATCAGCAGCTGGAACCACTTGAGCAGGATGGCATGGCGCTCCTTGCCGGTCTTGCTGCGCCAGGCGGGCCAGGCGGCGTTGGCGGCGGCGATGGCAGCTTCGGCGTCCTGCGGGCCCAGGTTGGCCACATCGGCCAGCTTGCGGCCGGTGGCAGGGTCGTTCACGTCAAAACGGGCCTTGCCCGCGACCCACTGGCCGTTGACCAGCGCGTCGGTCTTGAACAGGCTGGGGTCTTTGAGCAGGGAAATGGGGGAAGTTTTCATGTCCATGAACGGGAGTCCTTAAAGCGGGAGGAAGCTGGAGAAGGTTGGGGGAAGAGGGAGGCGAGGGAAGCCGTCGGGTGATTTTGACAGCTTTCGCGGGGGGAAACGGGCGGCGAATGGGTATGCGACTTCGACAAAGGGTTTCAGTGCGAGAGGCGCGCTTGCGGAAAACCAGCCCTTACTTTATGCGTTGGGCGAACTGCTTTTCCAGCGCCACCCCGCCGGCCTTGGTCCAGAAGGCCGGGTCAAAGGCCAGCGAACGGCGCATGTTGCCGGGTGCTGACGGCAGGTCGCTGCCGGCCATGGACAGGTCCGTGATCGGCGCGCTGGCGGCAGGGCGGGCGCGGCCGGTGTCGTAGCGCAGGATGGCGTTGAAGTGCGTGGGGCCGTAGGGGATTTCGCGCGAAAAAGCCAGCTGCGCCTCTTCCGAGGTGGCGAAACTGATGAAGGCGCGGGCTTGCTCCAGTCTTGGTGTGCCCTTGATGATGACCCAGTAGTCCAGCTCATACACGGCGTCAAGCCATGAGATGGCCAGCGGACTGAGCCGCTCGCGGTTGGCCGCGGCGATGCGGCCGTTGAAAGCGGTGGACATTGTGGTCTCGCCGGAGGCCAGGCGCTGGGGCGGCTGGGAGCCCGACTCCCACCAGACGATGTGGGGCTTGAGCTGCTCGAGCTTGGCGAGCGCGCGCCTGGCGCCCGCTTCGGTGGCCAGCGTGGCGTACACGTCGCGGCGGTGCACGCCGTCGGCCATCAGCGCGATTTCCATGTTGTAGCGCGCGCCCTTGCGCAGGCCCCGCTTGCCGGGAAAACGCTGCACGTCCCAGAAGTCCTGCCAGCTGCGCGGCGCTTCCTTGAAGCGGCCCGGTTCGTAGGCCATCACGGTGGCCCACACAAAAGCGCCGACGCCGCACTCCTGCACGGTGCCCGGCAGCAGCATGCCGGCGTGCGGAATGGTGCCGCGGTCTATGCGTTCGAAGAGGCCGGCATCGCATCCGGCCTTCAGGTCGGCGGATTCCACTTCGGCCACATCCCATTCGTTCTTGCGTTCCTTGACCATGTTGCGAATGGCCGGGAGGTCGCCGGGATATTCAACCCCTCTGGCTTCGGTTTTGTAGGCTGCCTTGAAGGGCTGGATGAAGGCCACGTCCTGCGCCTTGCCGTTGGCGCCGCCGAAGTTGGCGACGGTCAGCCCTTGCGCGGGGATTTGAACGGGGCTCTGGGCGTGCGCCGGCAGCACCAGGCTGAAGGCTGCAATGAGCGTGGATAGATGGTGCGTTTTCATGGGAGCATGCCTTTCAACTCGATTTCCACAAACCGGAACTCGTGCGCGCCCGTGTTGATGACGTTGTGCGCCACGCCCGCGGGCCGCGCATACGCTTGCCCCGCGCACAGGGTGACGTCTGACCCGCCTATGCCCAGGGTGCCGTTCGTGATCGGTACCACCACGTAGGGGCGGGTGTGGACGTGGTGGCCCGTCTCGGCGCCCGGCGCAAATCGCCATTCGGTCACGACGACCCGCTCATCGTCGACATGCATGAGTGCGGTGGCTTGGAGCGTCATGGTGCGCTGCCCTCCAGGTGGAAGGCCTTGGAAGTGATGCGCCAGCCCTCATCGGTGCGAAGGTAGCCCAGGTGGTCGACAAACACTTTCTGGTTGATGCGCACTCGCACCTTGACCATGGCCTGCCGGCTCGACACCACGTCGATCAGCAGGATTTCCTGCTCCCGCGGCGCGCCTGAACTCATCGGAGAGATGCGGGTCGCCAGAATCTCCCGATAGGCCGAGGTGGGCCATACCACCAGCGCATCGTCCGTGAAGCCATGGAGTTGCGCCGTGGGATGGAAAACCTTGTCGAACTGCGCGACGTCGCAGTCGTACATGAGTTGGAAATATCGCTCGACTGCGGCGGGCAGGTTGCCGATGACCTCGGCCCGGGTGTTGTGTTGCTGCATGCTTATCCTTTCATGAAGAAGAGGCCGCGGTGCGGTCAGCGGCGCCGCCCGCGCAGCCACTCCAGCAGCAACAGGAGGGTGGTCGTGAAAATGATCAGCAAGGTGGCCACCGCCGCGATCGTTGGCGAGATGTTTTCCCGGATGCCGTTGAACATCTGGCGGGGCAGGGTAGCCTGGTCCGTGCCGGCCAGGAACAGCGTGACCACCACTTCGTCAAAAGAGGTGGCAAATGCGAACAGTGCGCCGGAGATCACGCCTGGAGCGATGACCGGCAGGGTGATCCTGAAGAAGGTCCGCAAAGGCGTTTCACCCAGGCTTAGCGAAGCCCGCACCAGGTTGTGGTTAAAACCCGCGAGCGTCGCCAGCACGGTGGTCAGCACAAAAGGCGTGCCCAACGCCGCGTGCACGGCGATCAGGCCCAGGTAGCTGTCGGCCAGGCCGAGCGGCGCGAAGTAGAGGTAGGTGGCGACGCCCACCACAACAATGGGCACCACCATGGGCGCGATGAGAATGCCCATGAGCAGGCTCTTGAAGCGAAAGTGGGTGCGCGACAGGCCCACCGCGGCCATCGTGCCGAGCGTGGTGGCGATCAGCGTGGCCGCGGGCGCCACGATGAAGCTGTTTTTCGCGGCCCGAGCCCATTCGGGCGAATCCATCAGGTTGCGGTACCACTTCAAGGACCAGCCCGGGATGGGATAGGCCAGGAAGGAGCTGTCGGAAAAGGACAGCGGCACCACGACCAGGATGGGCACCAGCAGAAAGATGAGTATGGCGACGCAAGCGGCACGCACCAGCCACCAGCCGGCTTTGTCGGCCGTGGTGGCATAGCGCGGGAAGACGGGGCCGTTGATGAGTTTGTGCATGGCGGATGAAGAGTGGAAAGCTGCGGAGGGTCTGTATCGTGAGGGGGTATCAGCCCATGCTGAGTTCGGCCTTGCCGATGCGCCGGTAGACGCCGTAAAGAACCATGGTGGCGGTCAGCAGCAGCGCGCCCAGCGCGCAGGCCATTCCCCAATTGACCTGCACATTGGTGTAGCGCGCGATGTAGTAGCTCAGCATCTGGTCGTCCGCACCGCCCAGCAGGGCAGGGGTCACGTAGTAGCCGATGGACAGGATGAACACCAGCAATGCCCCGGCGCTGATGCCCGGGTAGGTTTGCGGCACGTAGACGCGAAAGAATGCGGCCAGGGGAGCGCTGCCCAGCGAAACCGCGGCGCGCACGTAGGTCGGCGGCACGTTTTTCATCACGCTGTACAGCGGCAGGATCATGAAGGGCAGCAGGATGTGCACCATGGCGATCACCACACCCGCGCGGTTGAACAGCAGCGGCAGGGGGCTGTCTATGAGGCCCATGCCCATCAGCCCGCGATTGACCAGGCCTTCCGATTGCAGCAGCACGATCCAGGCGGCCACCCGGACCAGTATGGAAGTCCAGAAGGGCACCAGCACCAGGATCATCAGCAGGTTCGCCTTGCGCGCCGGAAGCGAAGCCAGCCACCAGGCCAGCGGATAACCCAGTGCCAGGCAGAACACCGTGACGATAAAACTGATCTGGAAGGTGCGAAGCAGGATGGGGCCGAAGGCGCGCAGCTCGGGCGGCATGCGCTCGATATCGCCCTGGCTGCCCCGCCGCAGGTCCACCGATGCCAGCAGGTAGTCGGGCGTCCAGCGGGAGCCGTTTTTGGCGATCGCTTGCCAGAAGGGCGGCTCTGCCCAGCGCGGATCGAGCTGGAGCAGCCTGTCCCGGATTTCCTCGGCTGAACCTGTGATGGGCAAGGCGCGAAACGCGCCCATGACCAAGGAGCGAGCGCCGGGCACTTCAGAGTTGAGCCTTCGCGCAAGCGCCCCGGCATCGGAGCTGTCTGAAAGGTGGCCCAGGTCTTGCACCAGCGCCGCATAGCTTGCGGCGGCCGGTGGCGCCTCGGGGTTCCAGCCCTCAAGGTTTTTCACCGTCCGGGGCAGCGCTGTCGCCACCTCCGGGTTTTCAACGGCGCGCTGAAGCAGCGCCGCGATAGGAATGAGCAAGGTCAGCAGAAGAAACACCAGCAGGGGCACTGTCAGGGCGAAGGCGCGCCATTTGCGCCGCGCCTCGGCCCGCGACAGCGCCTGGCGCAGCGCGCGGGCGTCTTCGCCCGTCAGGGCTGCTTTGCTGGTGGAACTGGTCATGCTGGCTTGCTCCGGGTTTTACTGCGTGGCCCAGGCGGCGAAACGTTTTTCCAGCGCTTCGCCCTGGTCGGCCCAGAAGCCGACGTTCATCTGGATGGCTTCTTTGGCGTTGGCCTGCGAGGTCGGCAGGTCGTCCAGCACCTTCTTGTCCAGCTTGGCCAGGGCCTTGTTATTGACCGGGCCGTAGGCGATGTTCTGCGCGTACACGGCTTGCGTGGCGGGCTGACTGGCGAAGGCGATGAATTTCATCGAGGCGTCCTTGTTGGGCGCGCCCTTGGGAATGACCCAGTAGTCCAGGTCGTAGATGCCGCCGGGCCAGTAGATCTTCAGGTTGCGGCCTTCGCGGTTGGCGGCGTCGATGCGGCCGTTGTAGACCGTGCTCAGGGCGACGTCACCGGCCACGAGGAATTGCGCGGGCTGGGCGCCGGCTTCCCACCACTGGATGCTGGGCTTGAGTTCCGCCAGCTTGCGGAATGCGCGGTCGGCGCCGTCCTTGGTGGCCAGGACCTTGTAGACGTCGGCCGGCTTGACGCCGTCGGCCATCAGTGCGAACTCCAGGTTGTAGCGCGCGCCCTTGCGCATGCCGCGCTTGCCGGGAATCTTTTTGGTGTCCCAGAAATCAGCCCAGCTGGTGGGGGCGGTCTTGACCTTGTCGGCGTTCCAGGCCATCACGGTGGACCAGACAAAAACGCCGACGCCGCAGTCGTGCACGGCGGCGGGGAGGAAGTCCGCCTTGGCGCCTATCTTGCTGAAGTCGATCTTTTCGAACAGGCCTTCGTCGCAGCCGCGCTGCACGTCGGGCGACTCGACCTCGACGACGTCCCAGGTGACCTTCTTGGTCTCGACCATGGCCTTGATCTTGGCCTGCTCGCCGTTGTATTCGCCGGCGATGACTTTGGTACCCGTCTTTTCGTAAGGCTCGTAGTACGCCTTCTTCTGGGCATTGGCGTTGGCGCCGCCGAAGTTGATGACGGTGATCTGCTGCTGCGCCAGGGCTGGCAGGGCCAGGCAAGAAGCCGCCGTGATGGCGATGATGTTTTTCTTCAGGGTAGTCATGGGGTGAGTCCTCGGTGGTTGATGAAAGAAACGCGTGAAAAAGAAAGGCAAAAAGTGTGGTGCGGGCGCGGTCAGGTGCCGTAAATCCGCGTGAACGCCGCGGGGAATTCCAGGTGAACGGCCTCCCCGGGCTGCGGCGACGCCAGGCCGTCCAGCGCGATCAGGGGCAGCTTCACCGTGGCTTCGGCCTGGCCTTCGCCAAGGTCGCAGAGCAGGCGCAGGTGGTCACCGAAATAGATGACCCGCGCGACGCGCGCGGCGAGCACGTTCGCCAGCGCGGGCAGGGGCTGGCGGTGCAGCACGATGCGCTCGGGCCGGATGTAGGCCTCCACCTGCGCACCGGCAGGCGCCTGGTTGACGTTGACGCCGCCCAGGACGCGGCCGCCGGGCAATTCGACGCCGGCGACGCCGACTTTGCCCTTGAGCACCGTGCTGTCACCGACGAAGCCGGCGACAAAACGGTTGGAGGGCGTCTCGTACAGCGCCTCCACAGGGGCCAGTTGCTGGATCACACCATCGTTGAACACCGCCACGCGGTCGCTCATGGTCAGCGCTTCGCCCTGGTCGTGGGTGACGTAGACAAAGGTCACGCCCAGCTGCTTGTGCAGTTCCTTGAGCTCGATCTGCATGTGCTCGCGCAGCTGCTTGTCGAGTGCGCCCAGGGGCTCGTCCATCAGCACCAACTGGGGCTCGAACACCAGCGCGCGCGCCAGGGCCACGCGTTGCTGCTGGCCGCCGGAAAGCTGTCCGGGCAGGCGGTCGGCCATGCCCGACAGGCGGACCATGTCGAGCGCGCGCTGCACGCGGCTTGCCTGGTCGGCCTTGGAGACCTTGCGTACCGTGAGCGGATAGGCCACGTTCTGGCCCACGGTGAGGTGCGGGAACAGCGCGTAGTTCTGAAACACCATGCCGAAGTTGCGCTTGTGCGGCGGGGTGCCCGTGATCTGCGCGCCGCCCAGGAAAATCTCGCCGGCCGTGGGGGACTCGAAGCCGGCAAGCATCATCAAGGTCGTGGTTTTCCCGGAGCCCGAAGGGCCCAGCAGGCTCAGGAACTCCCCGCGATGGATGTCGAGGTCAAGCTGCTGCACGACAAGCTGCTCGCCGTCATAGGTTTTCTGCACGCCTGCAAAGCGTACGAGGACATCGTGATCAGTCATCGTTTTTCCTGAGCTGGTCACGGAGATCAACGCGTTGCGGCGAAGCTGTCGGCCAGGATTTTCAGGCCTTCGTCGAGCAGCGCGTCGGGCGCCGTGAGGGGAACGAGAATGCGGATCACATTACCGTAGGTACCGCAAGAGAGCAATATCAGCCCGCGCCGGGCGGCCTCGGCCACCACGCGCTTGGTCAGGGCCGCGTCAGGGCGGGCGAGGTCCCCGTTTTCGAAGAGCTCTATGGCGATCATGGCGCCCAGGCCGCGCACGTCGCCGATGGACTTTTCCGTTTCGGCGATGGCGCGCAGGCCTTTGACCAGGTGGGCGCCCAGAGTTTTGCTGCGATCCAGCAGCTTTTCTTCCTGAAAGGCCTTGAGCACGGCAAGCGCCGCGGCGCAACCTACGGGGCTGCCGGCATAGGTGCCACCCAGGCCGCCGGGGCCGGGGGCATCCATCACCTCGGCGCGGCCAACCAGGCCCGAGATGGGGAAACCGCCGGCCATCGATTTGGCGATGGCGATCAGGTCGGGTGCCACCGGCCACTGTTCGCTGGCGAACCAGGTGCCCGTGCGGCCCGCGCCGGTCTGGACCTCATCGGCGATCAGCAGGATGCCGTGGCGGTCGGCCAGCGCCTTCAGGCGGCTGATGAATTCGGGCGGGGCGACGTAAAAACCGCCTTCGCCCTGCACCGGTTCAACGATGAAGGCCGCCACGCGCTCGGGTTCGACGTCGTTCTTGAGGATCTGCTCCACCGAATGCAGCGCCTGGTCAATGCTCACGCCGTGCAGGGCGTTGGGGAATTCGGCGTGGAAGACTTCGCCGGGGAAGGGGCCAAAGCCCAGCTTGTAAGGCGCCACCTTGCCGGTCATGCCCAATGTCATGTTGGTGCGGCCGTGGTAGCCGCCGGTGAAGGCGACGACGCCGGGGCGCTTGGTGTAGGCCCGCGCCACCTTGACCGCGTTCTCGACCGCCTCGGCGCCGGTGCTCAGCAGCAAGGTTTTTTTGGCGAAGTTGCCGGGCGCCAGGGCATTGAGCTTTTCCGCCAGTTCGACGTAGGGCTCATAGGCGACGACCTGGAAGCAGGTGTGGGTGTAGAGGTCGAGCTGGGCCTTGACCGCGGCAATGACTTCGGGATGCAGGTGGCCGGTGTTGAGCACGGCGATGCCGCCGGCGAAGTCGATATAGCGGCGGCCTTCCACGTCCCACAGTTCGGCGTTTTTCGCCCGGCTGGCAAAAATCTCGTGTGCCTGGCCGACGCCGCGCGTCACGGCTGCTTGGCGGCGCGCCATCAGGGCGGCGTTGGTGGTAGTCTGGTTTGGCTGCATGATGAAGGTGGTTTCAAGGTTTAAGTAGGGAACGGGGTGGACTTTAAAATTCGGCGCCAACCCAGTCCATGTACAGCTTTGCGTGCTTTCCAACACACTGTGCGGGTCTAAAATCCTGTACATGGATACCCCAACCTGGTGCATGAGGATTGCGATGCACAATTCGCCCTTTTTGGTTTTTTGATGCTCACACTTCGCCCGGAACTGCAGACCCCCCTGGTGAGCCAGATCGTTGATGGCCTGCGCGGCATGATTGCCGGGCAGGCGCTGAAACCGGGCGTCAAGCTGCCCTCCATCCGCGGTTTTGCCGCCATGCATGGCGTCAGCGTCTTCACGGTGGTGGAGGCCTACGACCGCCTGGTGGCCCAGGGATGGCTTGTTTCCCGGGCCAATGCCGGGTTTTTCGTCAAGCGCCGGGGTGACGAGGGGGCATCGGGTGTGCCCTATGCGCAGCCCCCGCAGCCGAAGTTCGACGCGCGCTGGTACCTCAAGCAGATATTCGAAAACCGCAACCTGCCGATGAAACCCGGCTGCGGCTGGCTGCCGCACGATTTCCTGTTCGGGGACGCGCTGCGCCGCAGCATGCGGCAGCTGTCGGTGGACGGCTCTTCCCTGGAGGGTTACGGCCTGCCCCATGGGCATATGGCGCTGCGCATGGTCATCGCGGAAGCCCTGGCCGAAAACCAGATACCGGTTGAGGTGAGCCAGGTGCTGCTGACGCAGGGCTCCAGCCAGGCGCTGGACCTGGTGGCCCGGCAGCTCCTCAAGCCGGGCGACACCGTGCTGGTGGACAACCCGGGTTATCCCAACCTGATGTTCATGCTGCGTTTCCTGGGGGTCCATCTGGTGGGCGTGCCGCGCACCCCCACGGGCTACGACCTCGCCGCGTTGGAGGCGCTGCTGGCCGAGCACAAGCCCAAGGCCTTTTTCACGCAGCCCCGTTTGCAGAGCCCGACCTGCTCGATTGCCTCGGCGGCCCATCTGCACCGCTTGCTGCAGCTGGCCGAGGCGCATGGCTTCACGCTGGTGGAAAACGATATCTACGCCGATATGGACCCGACCTCGCGCTCCACGCTGGCCAGCCTGGACCAGTTGCAGCGCGTGGTGTACATCGGCAGCTTTTCCAAAACCATTTCCCCGAATCTGCGCGTGGGCTACCTGCTGGCGCGGGGCGACCTGATCGAGGATCTGGCCCAGCTCAAGATGATTTCCGGGCTGACGTCCTCGGACATCGCCGAGCGGCTGACCTTCGGCGTGGTCACCGACGGCCGCTGGCGCAAGCACCTCAAGTCGCTTCGGGAAAAGCTGGCCCTGGCGCATCGCAAGACCGAAAAGAATCTAAGCAGCCTGGGATTCGAGCTGTTCCATGAACCGGGGGCCGGCATGTACCTGTGGGCCCGGCATCCGGACCTTCCGGACGGTGCCGTGCTGTCCAAGGAGGCCACGCCCGAGGGCATCATGCTCGGGCCGGGGCAGCTGTTCCTGCTGGAGCCCCATCCCACGGGCTGGCTGCGCTTTAACGTGGCTTTCAGCGACGACGAGCGCATATGGCGCTTTTTGGCCCAGCGCATCGAGCTGGGCCAGCAAGCCGCGCAGTAGCCGGCCGATAGCCGCCCGGCGGCCGGGGGCCGTCAGATCTCGATGACGCGGCGGGCAAAGCCCTCAAGATAATCCATGAGCTTGTTGGCGCCCAGCACCGCGGCGGCCTCGTCGCCCGTGGCGATGCCCTGGGCCAGCTCCATGTGAAAACGCGCGCCTTCGGCGATCTCGCCCTCGTGCTGGTAGGCGTACCAGAAGCGGCGGCACTGCACGATCAGCGGCACCACGCTCTTGACGGCCGAGCTGTTGCGGCAGGCCTCGTGGTTGACCAGGTCCAGCTCGTGGTCGGCCGCCATATAGGCCTCCAGGTTGGCGCGCTCGGCGGCCTTGACCATCTTGGCCGCGCAGCCGACGATGGCCTTGCGCTGGGCCGCCGTGGCGCGGCGCGCCGAACACGCGGCGATCACGCCCTCGAGCACGCGCCGCGTGAGGATGACGTCCAGGTGGTCGGCCAGGTCGATGTTGGAGACCAGCAGGCCGCGCCGGGGCTGCTGCACGATCAGGCCTATGGAGACCATGCGCAGCAGCGCCTCGCGCACCGGGGTGCGGCCCAGCTGGGTGCGCTGGGCCAGGTCGGCCTCGACCACGGGTGCCCCGGGCTGCAGCTGCAAGGTGGCGATCATGGCTTCAATCGCGTCATAGGCGACGTCGGCGGCCCGGCGTTTAGGGGCTGTTGGCGGTGCGGTCGTGGACAGGGACATGGTGTTGTTGGGCATCTCGGCGTTGCAGCAGGGCCTGCCATTCGCCGACCAGGCCGCGCCGGAAGAACGATACACAGACGATGAAGGTCAGGCCTATGAGCACGGTCACCACGCCGCCCAGGGCGGCGAGGTGGTTCTGCAGGCTGACCACCAGTGTGGAGCCTACCACGGGGCCCCAGCTGGTGCCTAGCCCTCCCAGCAGCGTCATCAGCAGCACTTCGGTCGAGGTGCTCAGCATCACGTCGTTGAGCGCGGACAGCTGCAGCACCAGCGCCTTGAGCGAGCCGGCCAGCCCGGCCAGCGCGGCCGACAGCATGAAGGCGTAAAGCTTGCAGCGGTCGGTGTCGTAGCCCAGGGAGACGGCACGCGGCGCGTTGTCGCGCAGCGCCTTGAGCGCCTGGCCGAAGGGCGAATGCACGATGCGGTGTATGGCCAGGAAGGCCGCCACGAACACCGCCAGCGTGAAGTAATACATGTTGTTGTCCACCGAGAGGTCGACCAGGCCCAGCAGCTTGCCGCGCGGGATGCCCTGCATGCCGTCCTCGCCGCCGGTCCAGGGAATCTGCACCGCCAGGAAGTAGGCCACCTGCGAGAGCGCCAGGGTGATCATCGCGAAGTAGATGCCGGTGCGGCGTATCGCCAGCGTGCCTATCAGCCAGCCTATGGCGGTGGCCACGGCCATGCCCGCCAGGATGGCCAGCTCGACCGGAAAGCCGGCCGCGCCGAAGCGGATCATCAGGATGCCCGTGGTGTAGCCGGCCCAGCCGAAGAAGGCCGCATGGCCGAAGGACACCAGCCCGGTGAAACCGATCAGCAGGTTGAAGGCCAGCGCGAACAGCGCGTAGCACAGCACCTTCATGATGAAGACCGGGTAGGCGATTTCGGGGAAGGCCGGCACCAGCAGCGCGGGCAGCAGCAGCGCCAGCAGGATGCGCACGGGCATGGGAATGTGGGTAAGCAGGGACTTCATGGCTTCAGTGCTCCTTGCCGAACAGGCCCGCGGGGCGCGTGAGCAGCACCACCGCCATGATGACGAACACCACCACGGTGGAGGCCTCGGGATAGAACACCTTGGTCAGGCCCTCGAGCAGGCCCAGGGCCAGGCCGCTGACCACGGCGCCCAGGATGGAGCCCAGCCCGCCTATCACCACCACCGCGAACACGATGTTGAGCAGGTTGGCGCCCATCAGCGGGTTGACCTGCATGATGGGTGTGGCCAGCACGCCCGCGATGCCGGCCAGACCCACGCCGAAGCCGTAGGTCAGCGTGATCATCAGCGGGATGTTGACGCCGAAGGCCTGCAGCAGCTTGGGGTTCTCGGTGCCGGCGCGCAGCAGGGCGCCCAGCCGGGTTTTCTCGAACAGGAACCAGGTGCAGCCACAGATCAGTATTGATGCCACCACCACGAAGCCGCGGTACAGCGGCAAATACATAAAACCCAGGTCGATGCCGCCCTGCAGCAGCGCGGGCGGGTCGTAGCTGGCGCCCGAGATGCCGTAGAAATGGCGGAACACGCCTTCGAGCACCAGCGAGACGCCGAAGGTCAGCAGCAGGCCGTAGAGGTGGTCCAGGTGGTAGAGCCGCTTGAGCAGGGTTTTTTCGAGCAGCACCCCCAGGCCGCCGACGATGAGGGGCGCCAGCACCAGCGCCGCCCAGAAATTGATCTTGAACTCCGGGCCCAGCAGCAGCGGCAGCTGCGAAAAGCCCATCCAGGCCAGGAAGGCGGCCACCATGAACTGCGCGCCGTGCGCGAAGTTGATGATGTTGAGCAGGCCGAAGATGATCGCCAGGCCCATGCTCAGCATGGCGTAGAAGCAGCCGTTGATCAGGCCCACCAGCAACTGGGCCAGCAGGGACTGCATCGGGATGTCAAACATGATGTGTGTTTCGTCGGTGGCGCGGCGGCCGCCCCCTGGCATGCCGCCGCGCGCGGGATGGAATTACTTGCCGGCCTGGCAGGCGGGGTTGATGGGCGGGAACACGTCGGCGCCCTTGAGCACGGACTTGACCTTGTAGTAGTCCCACGGCGCCTTGGACTCGGCCGGCGTCTTGACCTGCAGCAGCAGCATGTCGTGCACCAGCGCGCCGTCCTCGCGCAGCTTGCCCTTGCGGATCACCGCGTCGTCAATGGTCATCTTGCGCAGCTGCGCCATGACGGCCTTGGCCTCGTCGGTGCCGGCGGCCTGCACGGCCTTGAGGTAGTTCAGCGTGGCCGAGTAGACACCGGCCTGGGCGGCGGTGGGCATGCGTTTTTGTATCTCGAAGAACTTCCGGGACCAGGCGCGCGAGCGATCGTCGTAGTCCCAGTAAAAGGCTTCGCTCAAATACATGCCTTGGGCCTTGTCCAGGCCTATGCTGTGCACGTCGGAGATGTAGGTCAGCAGCGGCGCGACCACCTGCTTGCGTGTGATGCCGTATTCATTGGCCTGCTTGATGGCGTTGACCGTGTCGTTGCCGGCATTGGCCAGCGCGATGACGTCGGCCTTGGAGGCCTGGGCCTTGAGCAGGAAGGACGAAAAATCGTTGCCGGGGAAGGGGTGGCGCGAGCTGCCGACCACGCTGCCGCCGTCGGCCTTGATGACCTCGGTCGCGTCTTTTTCGAGCGAATGGCCGAAGGTGTAGTCGGCGGTGACGAAGTACCAGGTCTTCTTGCCTTCCTTGACCAGCGCGCGCGCCGTGCCGGCCGCCAGCGCGTAGGTGTTGGTGGTCCACTGCGCGGTCAGCGGCGTGCATTTTTCGCCGAGGATGGCGGTGGCCAGGCCCGAGGAGGGCATGACCACGCGGTTTTTCTGCCGGGCGATTTCCATCACGGCCAGCGCGGTGGAGGTGGTGGGGAAGTCCGTCACCATGTCGACCTTGCCCTGGTCGAACCAGCCGCGCGCCAGGTTGGCCGCCACGTCGGGCTTGTTCTGGTGGTCGGCGAAGACCAGCTCAACCGGCTTGCCCAGCACCTTGCCGCCCATCTCCTCGATGGCCATGCGCGCCGCCGTGACCGAGCCCTGGCCGGACAGGTCGGAGTAAATGCCCGAGAGGTCGTTGAGCACGCCTATCTTCACGACGTCATCGCTGACCTGGGCGTGGACGGAGAAAGACGAAAGGGCCGCGCAGGCCGCCAGGCAGACGGAGAGTTTGCGAAATTGCATAAAGGGCTCCATGGGTTAAGGAAAAAGCAAAGCGAAGGGAAGGGGGGCGGGAGGGGTGAAAAACTCAGATGCCGAGCAGCTCGTCCAGCCGGCTTTGCCGGGATTCGACCTCGCGCTGCTCCATGACTTCGACCACCTGCCCGTGCTCGATCACGTAGTGGCGGTCCGCCAGGTGTTTGGCGAAGCGGAAGTTCTGCTCCACCAGCACGATGGTGAAGCCGCGCGCCTTGAGCTCGCGTATCACCTGGCCGAGCTTTTGCACGATCACGGGCGCCAGGCCTTCGGTGATCTCGTCGAGCAGCAGCAGCTGGGCGCCGGTGCGCAGGATGCGTGCCATCGCGAGCATCTGCTGCTCGCCGCCCGACAGCCGCGTGCCCGGGCTGTTGGCGCGCTCTTTGAGGTTGGGAAACATGGCGTAGATCTGCTCCAGCGACATACCGCCTTCGCCGACCTTGGGCAAGAGCAACAGGTTTTCCTCGGCGGTCAGCGAGGCATAGATGCCGCGCTCCTCGGGGCAGTAACCCAGCCCCAGGCGGGCGATGCGGTGCGGCGGCAAGCCGATGGTTTCCTTGCCCGCCACGCGTATCGAGCCGGTGCGCTTGCCGACCAGCCCGAGGATGGCGCGCAGCGTGGAGGTGCGGCCCGCGCCGTTGCGGCCCAGCAGGGTGATGCATTCGCCGGCCTTGACGTCCAGGTTGATGCCCTGCAGCACATGGGATTCGCCGTACCAGGCGTGCAGGTCGCGGATGGTGAGCATGGCCTCGCCGGTGGGGTGCAGGGGTTCAGGCATCTTCTTCGACTCCCATATAGGCTTCACGCACGGCCGGGTTGGCCGAGACCTCGGCATAAGGGCCCTCGGCCAGCACCTCGCCGCGCTGCAGCACGGTGATGGTGTCGCTGATGTCGGCCACCACCTTCATGTTGTGCTCCACCATCAGCACGGTGCGCTGCGCCGAGACCTGCTTGATCAGCTGTTTGATGCGGTCCACGTCCTCGTGGCCCATGCCCTGCGTGGGCTCGTCGAGCAGCAGCAGTTCCGGCTCCAGCGCCAGCGTGGTGGCGATTTCCAGCGTGCGCTTGCGGCCGTAGGGCAGGTCGCCGGCGAGCAGCGCGGCAAAACGCGCCAGGCCCACCTGTTCGAGCAGGGCCATGGCCGGCTCGTCGAGCTTGCGCATGGCCGCGATCGACTGCCAGAAGTGGTATTCCACGCCCAGCTTGCGCTGCAGCGCGATCTTGACGTTCTCCAGCACCGTGAGCTGCGGGAACACGGCGGAGATCTGGAAGGAGCGCACGATGCCGCGGCGCGCGGTCTGCGCGGGTTTTTCCTGGGTGATGTCGGCGCCGTTGAAGAGGATTTTTCCTTCGGTCGGCGTATGGAATTTGGTCAGCAGGTTGAAGACTGTGGTCTTGCCGGCGCCGTTGGGGCCTATCAGCGCGTGTATGCTGCCGCGCCGCACTTGCAGGGCGACGTTGCGCACGGCGACAAAACCGCGGAACTCCTTGGTCAGCCCCTGCGTTTCGAGAATGATGTCCTGTGGCATGGTGGTGGGTGGGTGCTTTCAGTCAGGGGTGTGGGGACTTGCCAGCGTGGCGATGCGCGCGGGCGACAGCGGCGGCCTGGGCGCGGGCGGCGTCCAGCCGAATAAAAAATTCGCCGCCGCGCCGCAGACGCGGCCCTGGCAGGCGCCCATGCCGCAGCGCGTGTGCAGCTTGGCCTCGGTCCAGCCGCCGCATCCGGCCAGCGCGGCCTGTGTCACGTCTTCGCAGCGGCAGACCAGGGTCTCGGGCCGCGCCAGGGTCTTGAGCGAGGGCGCCAGCGCGAAGTGCCGCTGCAGCTGCCCGGCAAAGGCTTGCCAGTGCGCGCGCTCCGCGTGGTGGCGCTGCGCGGCTGCGCTGTCGTCAATGGCGGCCAGCCCGGCGATGCGGCCCTGCGCGAGCGCGCGCTCACTGCCGCCCACGCCTGTGCATTCACCGGCCGCGTAGATACCGGCCACGCTGGTCGCCTGCAGGGTGTCGACGGCCAGGGCCTGCGCGCCGCCACCGGCCGGCGCCAGCGTGCAGCCCAGCAACTGGCCCAGTTCGGTGTTGGGTACCAGGCCGAAACCGCAGGCCACGCGGTCGCAGGCGATCTCGGTCTCGCGGCCGGCATGCAGCAGGCGCGCGGACTGGACGCGGCCCTCGCCTTGCGCCGAGACCACGCGGGTGCCGGTGCGGTAGTGCGCGCTGGCCAGGCCCAGAGCTTGTGCGGCCTTGCCGGGCCAGCGCAGCAACTGCGCCGCAAAACCCGCAACGGCCGGCAGGCCGGCCTGCTCGGCGATGCGGACCACTTTGGCGCCGGCGCGCCGTGCCGTGTCGGCCGCCACCAGCAACAGCGGGCCGCTGCCGGCGATCACGATGCGTTCACCCTCCACCGGCAGGCCGGCCTTGACCAGGGCCTGCAAACCGCCGGCACCGGTGACGCCGGGCAGCGTCCAGCCGGGAAAGGGCAAGAGCAACTCGCGCGCGCCCGTGCACAGGATCAATTTGTCATATGGTTGAACCCAGCCTTGTTTGGTGTCTTCCAGCAGCAGCGCGCTGCTGCCGGCCAGGCTGACCACGCGCGTGCCGCAGAGCAGGTGCACATTGGCGCAGCGCGCCAGCGCCTCGCGCATGCGCAGCGCCTGCGGCGTGAGATGGGCGCCGGGGCCGTCGCGCCAGATCTGGCCACCCAGGACCGGGTTGTCGTCCAGCAGCGTGATGCGGACGCCGCTCGGCGCGGCGGCCAGCGCGGCCGCCATGCCGGCCGGGCCCGCGCCGACGATCAGCAGCTCGCACGGGGGTGCAGGGGGTGGGGGCTTGTCGGGAGCGTTCATGGGTTTTGTCCTCCAGCTTGAAACCCGGTGTCCACGCGCAGGCCGTCGCTGCACAGGGTCTGGCAGGCCAAGCGCCGCTGCCCATCGATGTCGACGCGGCATTCCTGGCAGATGCCCATGCCGCAGAATGGCGCGCGGGCTTCGCCGTGCACGGAGTGGCGTGCCACGCCCATGCGCGCGGCGTCGGCGATGCGCAGCGCCGCGGCCACGGACGTTCCCGTCTTGACCGACAGTGGCCGGCCGTTGACCTGCATCGTCACGGTGTCTGGCGTTTTCATGCTTGTGTGATGCCCGCAGACCGCCGTGCCAGCCGTGTTCAGTAACTCGCCAGCGCCGTGGGCTGGGCATTCTTGAACGTGAACACCGTGATGGGCGCCTGGGTCATATTGCCCTTGTCGTCATAGGTGTAGGTGCCCGCGACGCCCTTGTAGCTGCCCTTGTAGATCTCGGCGCCGACCTTGGCCACGTCGATGGAGTCGGCTTTGCGCATGGCCTCGCCGATCAGCATCGTCTGGTCATAGAAGGAAGCGCCGTAGGCGTCCGTATCGAGGTTGAAGCGCTTTTTGTATTTGGCCTTGAAGGCCGGTCCACCTGCGGCCTTTTCCAGCATGGAGCCGCCTTGCGCGCAAAAAACCGTGTCGTTAACCGCTTCGCCGCCGAGCTTGCCCATTTCGGGGCTGCAGAGCGTGTCGCCGCCCAGCAGCTTGGCGGACAGGCCCAGCTGTTTCATCTGGCGCACCATGGGCGCGGCCTGCGGTGCGTAGCCGCCGAAGAAGATGGCTTCCGGTTTCTGCGCCTTGAGGTTGGTCAGGATGGAGAGGAAATCCACGGCCTTGTCGGTCGTGAACTCCTGCCCGACCACGGTGAGGCCCTGTTTTTTGGCTTCCTTGACGAATTCTTCCGCAACGCCCTGGCCGAACGCCGTGCGGTCGTCGATCACGCCGACCTTGCTGACCTTCAGGACCTTGGCGGCATACACCGCCATGCTGGAGCCGATCTGTGTGTCGCTGGCGATGATCCGGAACAGGTTTTTGTAGCCGCCCTGGGTGACCTTGGGATTGGTGCCCACGGTCGACATCATGGCGCCACCTTCGCTGTAGACCCGTGATGCGGGAATCGCAACGCCCGAGCAATAGGGGCCCATGATGTACTTCACTTTGCTGTCAACGAGTTTTTGGGCTGCGGCCACGCCGGCCTTGGCGTCGCACTGGTCGTCCTCCGACTGCAGTTCGAACTTGAGTGTCTTGCCACCCACCACCATTTTTTTGGCATTGAGTTCTTCGACCGCCAGGCGCACACCGTTTTCGTTGTCCTTGCCGGCGAACGCGTTCGGCCCCGAAAGCGGGCCGGTGTGGCCGATGGCCACGACCTGTTCCTGGGCCTGTGCCGCTGAAGCCAGCGCGATGGCTGCGATGCCGATCAATGAAACGATGCTGTTGCGATGTGTCATGGGTGTCTCCTCGGTGCGGGTTGCGGGGTTGGAAAAATTTACGGGGCGGACTGGTACTGCGCCGGCCGCGTGGCCAGGGCTTTTTTGACGATGGCTTCGACGAATTCGCGCTCGGCGCCTACCAGCGGCAGGCGCGGGCGGCGCATGTGCTCGGTGCCCACGCCGACCAGCGCGTCGATGAGCTTGAGGTTTTGCACCAGCTTGGTGGAGACGTCCAGGTGCAGCATGGGCGTCATCCACTGGTAGAGCTTGAGCGCCTCGGCGAATTTGCCGGCCTTCATGAGGTCATACAGCGCCACGGTCTCGCGCGGGAAGGCGCAGCCCACACCGGCCAGCAGGCCGTCGCAGCCCAGCGCCAGGCCTTCGTAGGCCAGGTCGTCCACGCCGAGGAAGAGCTGGTAGCGGTCGCCCACCGTGTTGCGCAGGTCGGTGATGCGGCGGATGTTGTCGGTGCTCTCCTTGATGGCGACCAGCCATTCGCAGTCGGCCAGCTCGGCCATGTGCTCGGGCTTCAAGTCCACCCGGTAGGCGACCGGGTTGTTGTAAATCATGACCGGCTTGCGCGCGGCCTCGGCCATGGTGCGCACATTGAGCATGGCTTCGCGCGCGTCGGCCACGTAGATCACCGAGGGCATGACCATAAAGCCGTCCACGCCGAGCTGGTTGGCGCCGGCGATGTAGCGCAGCGCCTCGCGGGTGCTGGTTTCCGACACATTGGCCAGCACCGGGATGCGGCCCTTGCTGGCGTCCAGGGCAATCTTGGCGACCTGGAGTTTTTCCTCGAGCGACAGCGTGCTGGCCTCGCCCAGCGAGCCGCAGGTCACCAGGCCGTGGATGCCGTTGCGGATCTGGAAGTCGATGTGCCGGGCCGTGCCTTCGGCGTCAATGCTTTCGTCGGCGTGGAATTTGGTGGTGACGGCGGGAAAAATGCCTTGCCAGCGGGGGTTGTTCAAGGGAGTGCTCCTGAGGATGGGGGATGAAAAAGGGTGTTGATGTAAATATATTAAGAAGATATTTAAATTATCTTTATAGGGTATTAAGCAGCTTGCGTGCCAGCTTTTTTCGGGGTAAAGGAGGGGTGGAAGCGGATTTCCGGCGCCGGAGTGCGGTGCGCGGTGCGCTCCCGTGCCAGGGCGGTGCGCAAGGGCACCGCCTTGATGCGCGGGCCCTGCGGGGCGATCACCCCGGGACGGGCTGTCGCGGGCCCCCAAGCCTATAATCAAATGTTCAAGTAAATCAAGCGCTTAGGTGGGTTCGACGCAGTGGGTACGACCTTGAGGTCGCCGGCGGCCGGCCACCTTGCCAGACCACAAATTCCAAGATGAGCCAGCCCACCTTTACCGTCGCCGACATCCGCAAGACCTTCCTCGATTTCTTCGCGTCCAAGGGGCACACCGTGGTGCCCTCCAGCTCGCTGGTGCCGGGCAACGACCCGACGCTGATGTTCACCAACTCCGGCATGGTGCAGTTCAAGGACGTGTTCCTGGGCACCGACAAGCGTCCGTATGTGCGCGCCGCATCTGTCCAGGCCTGCCTGCGCGCCGGCGGCAAGCACAACGACCTGGAAAACGTGGGTTACACCGCGCGCCACCACACCTTCTTCGAGATGCTGGGCAACTGGAGCTTTGGCGACTACTTCAAGCGCGAGTCGCTCAAGTGGGCCTGGGAGCTGCTGACCGAGGTCTACAAGCTGCCACCCGAGCGCCTGATGGCCACGGTGTATGAGGAAGACGACGAGGCTTACGACATCTGGACCAAGGAAATCGGCCTGCCGCCCGAGCGCGTGATCCGCATCGGCGACAACAAGGGCGGCCGCTACAAGTCCGACAACTTCTGGATGATGGCCGACACCGGCCCCTGCGGCCCGTGCAGCGAAATCTTTTACGACCACGGCGACCACATCCCCGGCGGCCCCCCCGGCAGCCCCGATGAAGACGGCGACCGCTTCATCGAAATCTGGAACAACGTGTTCATGCAGTTCGACATGGCGGCCGACGGCAGCGTCACCAAACTGCCCGCGCCCTGCGTGGACACCGGCATGGGCCTGGAGCGCCTGGCCGCCATCCTGCAGCATGTGCACAGCAATTACGAGATCGACATCTTCGAGGCGCTGATCAAGGCCGCCAGCCGTGAAACCGGCGAGAAGGACCTGGGCAACAAGTCGCTGCGCGTGATCGCCGACCACATCCGCGCCACCGCCTTCCTGGTGGCCGACGGCGTCAACCCGTCCAACGAGGGCCGCGGTTATGTGCAGCGCCGCATCATCCGCCGCGCGATCCGCCACGGCTACAAGCTGGGCAAGAAGACGCCTTTCTTCCACAAGCTGGTGGCCGACCTCGCCAGGTTGATGGGCGACGCCTATCCCAAGCTCAGGACCGACGAAGCCCGCATCACCGCCGTGCTCAAGGCCGAGGAAGAGCGCTTCTTCGAAACGCTGGAAATCGGCATGACCATCCTGGATGCGGCCCTGGCCGGTGGCGCCAAGGTGCTGCCGGGCGAGGTGGCCTTCAAGCTGCACGACACCTACGGCTTCCCGCTGGACTTGTCGGCCGACGTCTGCCGCGAGCGCGGTGTCGAGGTTGACGAGGCCGGCTTCAAGGCCGCGATGGACAAGCAAAAGAACCAGGCGCGTGCCGCCGGCAAGTTCAAGATGGACCGCGCGCTCGAATACACCGGCAGCGGCAATACCTTCACCGGCTACGAGCTGCTCGAAGAGCCCGCAAAAGTGGTGGCGCTTTATGCCGACGGCGTGGCCGTGCAGGCCCTTAACGCCGGGCAAAGCGGTGTGGTCGTGCTGGACACCACGCCTTTTTACGCTGAAAGCGGCGGCCAGGTCGGCGACCAGGGCCGCATCACCGCGGCCGGCGCCAGCTTCGCGGTGGACGACACCCAGAAAATCCGCGCCGATGTGTTCGGCCACCACGGCACGCAGGAAGAGGGCACGCTCAAGGTCGGCGATGCGGTGAAGGCGCAAGTCAATACCGCCGTGCGCGCCGCCACTGTGCGCAACCACAGCGCCACCCATTTGATGCACAAGGCGCTGCGCGAAGTCCTGGGCGAGCATGTGCAGCAAAAGGGCAGCCTGGTGAACGCCGAGCGCACCCGCTTTGACTTCGCGCACGGCGCGCCCGTGACGGACGCGCAGATCCGCGAGATCGAAGCCCGCGTCAATGCCGAAATCCTCTCCAACGTGGCGACCGACGCCAGCGTGATGGACATGGAAGCCGCGCAAAAAAGCGGCGCCATGATGCTCTTCGGCGAGAAATACGGCGAGCGTGTGCGCGTGCTGACCATAGGCTCGAGCAAGGAGCTCTGCGGCGGCACCCATGTGGCGCGCACCGGCGACATAGGCCTGTTCAAGATCGTCGCCGAAAGCGGTGTGGCCGCCGGCGTGCGGCGCGTGGAAGCCGTCACCGGCGAAAACGCGCTGGCCTATCTGCAGTCGCTGGAATCCACGGTGCAGGCCGCGGCCGGCTCGCTCAAGGCCAGCCCCACGGAACTGCAGGGCCGCATCGGCCAGGTGCTGGACCAGGTCAAGACGCTGGAAAAGGAAATCGCCGCGCTCAAGGGCAAGCTCGCGTCTTCGCAAGGCGATGAGCTGCTCACGCAGGCGGTGGACATCAAGGGCCTGAAGGTGCTGGCTGCGAAACTCGAAGGCGCCGACGCCAAGACGCTGCGCGACACCATGGACAAGCTCAAGGACAAGCTCAAGACCGCCGTCATCGTGCTGGCCGCGGTTGACGGCGACAAGGTGCAGATCGCCGCGGGCGTGACGGCCGACAGCGTGGGCAAGGTCAAGGCCGGCGAACTGGTGAACTTTGTGGCCCAGCAAGTCGGCGGCAAGGGCGGCGGCAAGGCCGACATGGCCATGGCCGGCGGCACCGATGCCTCCAAACTGGGCGATGCGCTGAAGTCGGTGCAGGGCTGGGTGGGCGAACGCGCCTGACGCGCTTACGCTTCAGGAAGCGTTTCAAAAAACAAGGCCGGTTTCCCCGAGGGGAACCGGCCTTTTTCTTTTGGTGAATTGCTTTGTTTACACCGCAGCCCAGAACACCGCGAACCAGCTGTTGAGATCGGTCCAGTATTCGATGTGCCTGAAGCCGGCCTGCCGCAGCAAGGCCGTCATGCCTGGGACCGTGTACTTGTAAGAGCACTCGGTGTGTATGCGTTCGCCGGCCTGGAAGCTGCGCTCGTGGCCGGGCCAGCGCACCGTCAGCTCACTGGTCGCTTCCAGGTGCATCTCGATGCGCGACTCCCTGGCATTGAACAGCGCCACATGGCGCCATTGCCGCAGGTCAAAGTCCGAGCCCAGCAAGTCGTTGACATTGAGCAGCAGGTTTTTGTTGAAGGCGCCGGTCACGCCCAGCGCGTCGTCGTAAGCGGCCTCCAGGCGCGCCGTGTCCTTGACCAGGTCTATGCCCAGCAGCAGGCCGCGCGCCTTGCCTTGCGCCGGGTCGGCGATGTGCTCCAGGAACTGCAAGGCCTGGCCGGGGTGGAAGTTGCCCAGGCTGGAGCCTGGGTAGAAAAACACGCGCTCATGCGCCTGGACTTCGCCCGGCAGGGCGAGTCCGGCCGAAAAATCCATGCCCAGGCCGACGATGTCGAGCGCCGGAAAGTTGTTTTGCACCTGCTCGGCCGCATCGCGCAAAAAATCAACCGAAATGTCGACCGGCACATACTGGCGCGGCTGCAGGTGCGGTATCAAGGCCATGGCCTTGGCACAGTTGCCCGCGCCCAGGTCGATCAGACAGGGTTGGTGGATGCCGGCCTCGGCCAGCGTGGCGGCGATGTGCGTTCGCGCCGCCTCAAAGATGCCGGCTTCGGTGCGCGTGGGGTAGTACTCGTCCAGGCCGGTGATGGCCTCAAAGAGCTTGGAGCCCAGCGCGTTGTAGAAAAATTTGGGCGACACAGCGGCCGCCGGGGCCAGCAGTGCTTCCGTCAGCTCCTGCACCGTTGCATGCATGGCCTGCACGTCGCTGTCCGGACGGTAGAGGTCAATGAATTGCGGGGACGCAGGGGGCAGCTGGAGCGAGAGGGCCGAGATGTTGAGTGGTAGGTTCAAGATTCGCCTTGGCTACGGTTATTTGGTAATGACGTTAGATTTAAAAGCCACTTGGAAAGGCTGTTTGTAGGACTGAATCGCTTTGGGTGCAAGCGGCGCCGGCCAAATGCTGTCCTATATAGGGTTCGCGCCGCCAGGCGGATTGAACGCCGTGCTGTCTTTTGCAGCGGCGTGCCGACCTCCTGTGGCATTTGGTCGCCCCAGGTTGTCATTTCTTACAAAAGAACTCTTACAAAAAGCCGGCACTGCTGACGAGTGCCGTCATGCCCGCGCGGGCGGCTTATGGCGTCGGCAGGGCCTGGCTTGTGGGCTCGGTCCCCTGCGCAAACTGCCTCAGGGTGTCACCGGCCATGCGGTAGCGCACCCATTCGGCTTGCGGTTTGGCCCCCAGCGACTGGTAAAACTGGATGGCCGGCTCGTTCCAGTCCAGCACACTCCATTCGAAGCGCCCGCAGCCGCTGTCAAAAGCCAGCCGGGCCAGGTGGCGCAACAGCCGCTTGCCGGCGCCGCTGCCCCGGTGTTGGGGTGATACGTATAAATCCTCCAGGTACATGCCCTTGCGGCCCAGCCAGGTGGAGTAGCTCAGGAAGTACACCGCATAACCCACGGGCTGGCCGTCTATCTCGCAAATAAGGGCCCGGGCAGGCGTGCCCGGCTCAAACAGGCTGCGCTCAATGTCCTCGGGGCTCGCAATGACCTCATGCTCCGCTTTTTCATAAATGGCCAGTTCGACGATGAAGGCGTGGATCAGCGCGGCGTCGCGCGCTTGCGCATCCCGGATATCGATGTTCATGAAGCTTCCTGTGATTGGTATGTAGGCGCCCGCATGGATGCAGGCATCCCCAGGCTCGGTTACCCTAGCAGCATCCTACCAACGCTGGGCCCATGCCGATTCCGCTTTCTTCCCGTCGCCATCTTCTGCAACAGGCGCTTGCCATCAGCGCCGGTGCCGCCGTGTTTCCGGCGAGGCCGCAGGGCTTGACCGGCCCTGCGTATGAAGTCAGCCCCTGGGCCGGCCCGGTGTCCAATTTCGCGCTGGTGGACACCACCGGCAAGACCTGGCAAGCCGCCGACCTGCGCGGCCGGGCCGTGCTGCTGAATTTCTGGGCCAGCTGGTGCGAACCCTGCCGCGCCGAGATGCCCACGCTGCAGCAGGTGGCGGATTTTTACGGACCCGAGAAGCTGCTGGTGCTGGCCGTCAACTTCAAGGAGCCGCCCGCGCGTGCCCTGCAGTTTGCCAAGACCACCGGCGTGACGCTGCCCGTCCTGCTGGACCTCAAGGGCGAGGCGGCGCGCCGCTGGGGGGTGAAGGTGTTCCCGACGACGCTGATGATGGACATGGCAGGCCGGCCGCGCCTGCGCGTCAAGGGCGAAGTTGACTGGACCGGGCCCGCCGCCGCGAAGCTGATTGACAGGCTGCTCAAGCCCTGAGAGAGCCGACGGCAGGGCAGCGGCGATAATCGCAGCCTGACATCCCGGGGCATCTTTACCTGCCGCGGTGCACGTCATCCTCACCCCATCCCGGAGATCCTTTCATGACCACCGTACGCCGAGCCTTTTTGAAAAACACCGCAGCTGCGGCCATGGCTGCCTCGCTGCCGGCCTTCAGCTTTGCCCAGACTTCCCCTGCGCCCAGCCGCAAGCATTTCGCGCCCCAAAGCGGCGCCTGGCGTACTTTTGACGTGACCACGCGCGTGGACATCCTCAAGCCGCAAGGTGTGACCAAGGTCTGGCTGCCGATTCCCTCGGTCAACAGCGACTACCAGCATTCGCTGGGCAACAGTTTCGCTAGCAACGGCAGCACGCAGCTGGCGCAGGACGGCCGCGACGGCGCGAAGATGCTGTATGCCGAATTCCCGGCCACGGAGGCCAAACCCTTTGTGGAATTGACCAGCCGCGTGCAGACCCAGGGCCGGGCCATCGACTGGTCGCAGAAAACCGCTCCAGCCGAAAGCGCCGACACGCTGCGCTATTTCACGCGCCCGACCACGCTGATCCCGACCGACGGCATCGTGCGCAAGACCGCGCTGGCCGCCACGCAGGGCGCGAAGACCGACGTCGAGAAAGCGCAAAAGATTTATGACTGGATCGTCGCCAACACCTACCGCGAACCCAAGGTGCGCGGCTGCGGCGAGGGCGACATCAAGACCATGCTGGAAACCGGCAACCTGGGCGGCAAGTGCGCCGACCTCAATGCGCTGTTCGTCGGCCTGTGCCGCTCGGTGGGCCTGCCGGCGCGCGACGTCTACGGCATACGCCTGGTGCCCTCGGCCTTTGGCTACAAGGAGCTCTCGGGCAACCCGGCCAGCCTCAAGGGCGCCCAGCATTGCCGCTCCGAGGTCTACCTCAAGGGCCACGGCTGGGTGGCCATGGACCCGGCCGACGTGGCCAAGGTGATGCGCCTGGAAACGGCGGACTGGATCAAGACCACGGCCGACCCGGTGGTGGCGCCCGTGAACAAGGCGCTGTTCGGCGGCTGGGAAGGCAACTGGATGGCCTACAACACGGCGCACGACCTGGCCCTGCCGAAGTCGGCCGGCGAGAAGCTCGGCTTCTTTATGTACCCCATTGGCGAAAACGCCGCGGGGCGTTTTGATTCCTACGCGCCGGACGATTTCAAGTACCAGATCACGGCCAAAGAAATCGCCGCTTGAGCCTGGCTGCCAGGCCGCAAAAATGCCCTCCTCGCGAGGGCATTTTTATTTCAGCCGTGCACCATACCCTAGCTCGGCGGCGTGGCCATCAGGCGCAGCAGCAGCGCCTCGTAGCGGGACACCACCTCGGCATTGGCCGGCAGGTAGCGTTTGATCAGCTCGCGCTGCCGCGCCGCGTAGCCGGCGGCCTGCTCGTCGTGGCTGTCGAACACCTCCAGCAGGCGCGCGCAGCCCGCCTCGACGTCATTGCCTTCGTAGTAATAGCCCAGGTCGGCGCACAGGTGGGCGTTGTGCACCAGCGGATAGCCCTGCCAGCAGACCTCGAGGTAAAAATAGTTGAGTGCGTTTTCCCACTGGTGCGAGATCACGACGTCGCTCATCTCGCTGAGAAAGGCCGGCGTTTCATAGACGCCCAGGAAGGAGGCCTTGTGCTGGCGCACGATGTCGAGCTGGTTCATCAGCGCGACAAACTCCTTGCTCTCCTGCGCCAGGCGCATGGCATTGGTCACGTGCAGCCAGGCGATGGCCTCGGGCCTGCGCCTGTAGGCTTCTTCGGCGATCAGGATGGGGTAGAGGCAGAACTTGACCACGTCCAGGTTCTGCTCCATCACGCTGAGCCGGCGCGGGCCGTGCCGCGGGTGGTAGCGGCCGGCATCCGGCAGGGCCTGGCTGCGTTCCTCGATGAACACCGGGTCCCAGACAAAGGGCACGACGGTGGCCGGCCTGCGCCGCAGCGTTGAAAAATAATGCTGGCTGATGGGCGCCACCTGCGGAATCACCCAGAGGTCGTCATAACGCTGGTTGATGAACAGGTCGTAACCCCACAGCGGTCGGCCAAACAGGATGGACTCCATGGTGTGCACGTATTCAAAGCCGCAGCAGTAGGACACCAGCCGCGTTCCGCGGCGCTTGAGGTAATCGGTCTGCTCCGCGCTGACCTGGCCGCCGAGCTCGATCAGTACATCGAGCGAATCCTTGGCGTCCTCAAAGGCGACGGTGGGCCAGCGGCGCTGGTCCCAGGGCAGGGCGGCCGTGATGCGCACGGCGGTGGTGTTGACCAGGCGTACCGAGGCCACCAGCCGCGAGTGCTTGAGGGCTTCGACCAGGAACACCGCGTTCTGTTTGATGCCGTTGTTCCACAGCGTTTCGGCCTCCTGGTGCAGGCCAATGGTGATGCCTATGCGCAGGCCGGGGCTGGTGGGGACCATGGCTGTGTCCTCAGCCGGTCAAAAGCCCGGCCAGCAGTTCGTCGTAGCGGGCCACCAGTTCCGGGTTGGCGGCCGTGTGCACCCGCAGCAGCTCTCGCTGCCGCGCGGCATATTCGGCGGCCGTGTCGTCATGCCGCTCCAGCACCTGCAGCAGCTGGCGCGCGCCGGCGTCCACGTCGTTGCCTTCGTAGTAGTAACCCAGCTCTTTGCACATGCCGGCGTTGTGCACCAGCGGATAGCCCAGCCAGCAGACGTCGAAGTAGAAATAATTGAGCGGGTTGTCCCACTGGTTGGAGATCACCGCGTCGGCGTGTTCGCCCAGGAAATTCGCCGTGTCATAACGCCCCAGGAAGGTGGCCTTGCCGGCATTGACGATGTCGAGCTGGAACATCAGCAGCTGGAACTCGCGGCTCTGCTCGGCCAGGTGTTTGGCGCTGCAAACGTTGAGGAACTCGATCAGCTCGGGCCGCGCGCGAAAGGCCGCTTCGGCGATCAGGATGGGATAGATGCAGGCCTTGACCACATCCATATTCGGCTCCATGACGGCCAGCCGCTTGGCCGCGCGGCCCGGCTGGTAGCGCGCGCCGTGGGGCAGGGCCGCCACGCCGGACTCCAGCCAGCGCGGGTCCCAGACAAAGGGCACGACCTTGGCCGGGCAGCGCCTGAGCGTCTGGATAAAGGACAGCGAGTTGTTGGCCACCTGGGGGATCACCCAGATCTCGTCGTAGTGGCGGTTCATGTAGACGCCGTTGGGCCAGAGCGGCCGGCCGAACAGGATGGACTCCAGCACCACCACATACTCGCTGCCGCAGCAGTAGCTGACCAGGCGCGTGCCGGCCGCCTTCAGCTGCAGGGAATGCGCTTCGCTGATGCCGCCGCCCAGCTCGATCAGCACGTCGAGGTCCTTCATGGCGGCCTCCAGCGTGACGACCGGGAAGGCCTTGAGGTCCCAGGGAAGCTGGCCGGTGATGGGCACGTCGGTGGTATTGACCAGCTGCACGCGGTGGCCCAGCGGCGAGGCCTGCAGCACGCAGGCCAGGTTCAGCGCGTTCTGCTTGATGCCGTTGACCCACAGGCTTTCATCGGGCGAGCGCAGGCCTATGGTGATGCCTATGCGCAGGGCCTTCATGGTCGGTGTGCCCCGCCGTTCATCGCCTCGGCGCTCTCAGCGCGGGGTCTTTCCAGTCGTACTCGACGTGGCGGCGGATGATCAGGCAGCCGGGCGGCGAGTCGATCAGGGTCACCGAGGCGCCGGGGTCGCGCGCATCGACGTAGACGGTGAAGGTGGCCAGCAGCTGCGTGGCCTGGTAACCGCCCAGCTCCTGCTGCGCGATGCTGCGGCAGGCAAAGGGCGCGACCGAGATGCGTTCGGCCGCGACCGAGCAGCCGCCCGTGCTGTCGGGTACCGCCGTCAGGGAGAAGGCCAGCGAGGCGTTTTTGTACTCGACGCCGCTGAGCGAGAAGAAGGGGCCGCCGTCGGGGTTCTTGCGGTCCCAGTCGACCAGCACGTCGTTGCCGGTGCTGCCGCTGACGGTCAGCGAGGACAGGCGGGTGATGGCCGGCAGGCAGCGCCTCACGCCCACATTGGTCGCGGCGGCCGTCAGCGCGTCCAGCGGTACGCCGGCCGCGGGTGCCGGCAGCACGGGAGCGGGTGGGCGCTGCGGCGTGACTTGTGCCTGCGCCTGGAAAACCGGCGTGCCCAGAACGGCGGCCGCCAGCAGCGCACGGTGCAAAAAGGAGAGGAAAGAGGTGGGCATCACGATGAAGCTGCGCGGTACAGGTTGACCAGCGCCTCATTGTAGGCACGCACGTTGTTTTCGTTCTCGGGCGCCAGGGTGCGCAGAAAGGTGCGCGCGCGCTCCCGGTACCCCGCCAGGTCGGCGTCATGCTGGGAAAAGGCCTGCAGCAGGGCCAGGCCGCCTTCCTCGCAGTCGAAGCCGGGATAGAAGTAGCCGCAATCGGCAAGGAAGCTGGAGTTGTGGACCAGCGGATAGCCGCCGTAGAGCGCTTCGTAGTACAGGTAGTTCTGCCCGTTTTCCCAGTGGTGGCAGACCACGGCATCGACCTGCGACGACAGGCACTGGTAGACCGGGAAGCGCCCTTCAAAGGTGGCCAGGCCGTGCCTGACGATGTCCAGGCTGTTGGCGAAGCCGACAAAGGTCACGTGGTCCTTCATGTGAAAGCTGTTGTAGACCCGCATCAGCTCGATCACGCGCGGGTTGGCGCGGTGCGCCATGTCGATCAGCAGCATGGGCAGGTGGCTGGTCTTGACCATGCAGATATTGGGCTCGAAGATGCCCAGCCGCCATTTTTTGCGGCCCGGCTTGTAGCCGAAGGTCTCGCCGTTGGGCAGGGTCGCGGCCGCGCGGTCTATCACGCCGGGGCTCCAGAGGTGCTGCATCAGCCGCACCGGTGCCCGCATCGCGCTGCCGAAGTAGTGCATGCAGCTGCGTTCGTACTCTGGCAGGGTCCAGATCTCGTCGTAGGGCGTTCCGGCGATCAGCAAGCCGTGCTGCTTGTTGAAAATCATGCGCTCGATGTCGATGACGTAGTCGTTGCCGACGCGCATGGTCACGATCTTCCCGCCGCGCTCGCGAAAGCCCACGGCCCAGTCCCTGCCCAGTTGCGCGCTCATCTCTATCATGACGTCGAGCTTGTCAGCCGCGGCCGCCATGTCGATGATGGGCACCGGGGAGTCGGCCATGAAGCGCTGGGCGTCGGCCGCGTCGCCGTCGCCGCCCCCGCTGACCAGGTAGGTTTCGGACACATTGGGCGCCTTGAGCAGCAGCATCACCAGGAACAGGCAGTTCTGGTAGATGCCGTTTTCCCACAGCGATTGCTCGCCCTTGCGCACATAAATGGAAACGCCGACCCGCAAGCGGTCAGGCGTGGTCGCTTTGGCCCGGTTCATGCGGCGGCTCCCACGCCTGCGGCGTTGCTGAAAAGCGCTTGCAGCCTGCGTGCCAGGCTTTGCAGGTTGCCGTGCGCGAAGGGATCGACGGAGGCGATCACCCGCCGGGCCTGCTGGCGGTGCTGCTCCAGCCGGCTGTCGTGCTGGCTTGCGGCCAGCAGCAGCTTGCGCCCGCCCTCGACCGTGTTGAAGTCGGGATAGTAGTAGTCGGAATACCCGGCGTCGCGCAGCCAGGGGGAGTTGTGGATCAGCGGGTAGTTGCCGTGCAGGGCGTCCAGGTAGTTGTAGTTCTGGTCGTTTTGCCACTGGTGCGCCACCACGGCGTCGGCATGCTGCACCATGTAGCCGGCAAAGTCATGGCGGCCCTGGAAGATCGCTTTATGCTGCTTGACCAGGTCCAGCGAGTTGGCCAGGTAGAGCAGCGTGGGGTGATCCTTCAGGTGCAGGGTGTTGAGCACGTGCATGAAATCTACCCGCCCGGGCTCGGCGCGGAAGGCCTCGTCGCAGACCAGCATGGGGATGTTGGTGCATTTGACCACCGACACATTGGGCTCGAAGATGGCCACACGCAGGCCGGCGCCGGCCGCGCGCGCTTTGTAGCCGAAGGCATAACCCTCTTTCTCCAGCTCCCGGGCGCGTGCGTCCAGGAATTGCGGCGACCAGATGTAGGGCACCTCATGCACCGGGCAGCGGTGCAGGGCGCGCAGCATGGGGGCGAAGGCGGAAAAATCCTTGGGCAGTATCCAGATTTCGTCGCAGCGGTCGGCCCGGCTGAAAAAACCCGGACGGTCGAACACGCTGGGCTCTATCAGGCCGACATAGGGCTGGCCGGCGCAGTACCAGACCACTTTTTTGCCCTGGGCCCGCAGGTAGTCCAGCCATTTGACGTCCAGCGCGCCGGCCATCTCGATGGCCAGGTCGATGTGGTCGGTGGCTTCGTGCGCGGACATCATGCGCAGGCCCAGCGCGTCCAGGTTGACCTGGGGCGGCATGGTGTTCTGGTCCCCGCCGTTGAGCAGCACGACGGACTGCACAAAAGGCAGCTTCTGGAAGGCCTGGGCCAGGAAGATGACGTTCTGCCCCAGCCCGTTTTCCCAGATGTTCTGGCCGGCGTGTGTGAGGACCGAGATACCGATACGCATGCTTGTGTCTCTCCCAAAGCAATGAGCGCCGGCGGCCCTGGGGGGCTGCGCGGCGCTCACCGGGAGCCTGGAGGCTCCGTTTGATAGGTAGGCGCTTAGGGCATTCTACTGAGAGCGGCTCCCGGAGCCCTCTCTTAACGCCACTTCCAGCTTGCGCCGAAGTTCATGCCCCACTCCTTGCCGGTGGTGGAGACGCCGAAGCCCCATGCGCTCTTGCCGTCGTTGTTGAGCGCCTTGAAGTTCAGGCCCAGCGCGCCGTAGCCCTTGTAGTTGCCCACGCCTATGCCCAGGGCTTTTTCGCCGCCTTCGAGGTTGGGCATGTAGGTGGCGGCCATGGCCATGCTCATCGCGATGCCGGAATAGGCCACGCGCCTGACATCGTTGAGCTGCGCGACGTTGACCGCGTCGGTCGCGAAAACGCCGGGTGCCACATTGGTGATGCGGCGCTCGTTGCCGGGCGAGCCCACCGACACCGTGTTGGGCTGGTCTGCCACCGAGTAGGCACCCAGCGCCACGGCGCGGGTGGCTGTGGCCTCGGCGCTGGCGCCCAGGGCCACCGAGTCGTTGCCCGAGGCCAGCGAATTGGCGCCCACGGCGGTGGCCGGGTCGGCAATCGCCCTGGCCTGGAAGCCTATGGCCACGGAGCCTTCGTAGGTGGCCGTGGCGCGGAAGCCGATGGCCGTTGTGTTTTTGTCCTGGGCCAGCGACTGCGAGCCGTAGGCGGTGGCACCGGTGGCCACCGTCGTGGTGGCCGCGCCGTTCACCCCGGCACGCGTGCCGGCGCTGGCGCACAAGCCGGTTGCCGTGGTGTCGGCGCCGTTGGCCACCGTGCAATCGGAAGGCGCGGCCACGGTCTGCAGCGCCGTGCCGTTGAAGGATTTGCCCTGCGTGAGCAGCCCGGCGCCGGCGGCGCCGCCCGCGGTAGAGCCTATGACCGCGCCGCCGTTGGCCGCCGCGGAATTCGCCGCATTGACCAGCGGGGCCAGGGCCGCGGTGCCCGAGGTCGCGCTCGACAGGCCGGTGGACAGCGAGGCGATGCCGTTGTTGGCGGTGCTCAGGCCGGTGGACAGCGAGGTCACGCTGTTGTTGACCGTGCTCAGGCCGGTCGACAGGGAGGTGATGCCGCTGCTGGCGGTGCTCAGGCCGGTGGAGGTCGAGGTGGACAGCGAGGCGATGTTGCTGTTGGCCGTGCTCAGGCCGGTGGACAGGGAACTGGCGCCCGTGGAAACCGAGGTCGACAGCGAAGTCACGGTGCTGCTGACCGTGCTCAGCCCGGTGGAGACGGAACTGAAGCCGGTCGAGAGCGAGCTGAAGCCGGTGGAGGTCGAAGTGGACAGCGAGTTGAGCCCCGTCGACAGGGAACTGATGCCTGTGGACGTTGAGGTCGACAGCGAGGCGACGTTGCTGTTGGTGGTGCTCAGGCCCGTGGACAGCGAGCTGACACCCGTCGACAGGGAACTGACCCCGGTGGACAGCGAACTGAGGCCGGTGGACGTCGAGGTCGACAGCGAATCAATGCTGGTCGACAGGGAAACGATGCCTGTTGAGGTCGAAGTCGAGAGCGAACTGACACCGGTGGACAGCGAGCTGATGCCGGTCGAGGCCGAGGTGGACAGGGAGCTGACGCCGGTCGAGAGTGAGCTGACGCCGGTGGACAGCGAACTCACACCGGTCGACAGCGAGCTGACACTGGTCGATGCCGAGGTGGACAGGGAAGCGAGGTTGCTGTTGGTGCTGCTCAGGCCCGTGGACAGCGAACTGGCGCTCGTGGAGGTCGAGGTGGACAAGCCGTCGATGGCGGTCGACAGCGAGCTGATGCCCGTGGAGGCCGAGGTCGACAGCACCGCGACATTGCTGTTGGTGGTGCTGATGCCCGTCGAGAGGGAGCCCACGCTGGTCGACAGCGAGATAAAGCCGGTGGACAGGGAGCCAAAGCCGGTCGACAGCGAACTGATGCCCGTGGAGGCCGAGGTCGACAGGGAGTCCAGGCCCGTGGACAGTGAACTCACGCCGGTCGACAGCGAGCTGGCACTGGTGGAGCCCGAGGTCGACAGTGAGTCAATGGCCGTGGACAGTGAGCTCACACCGGTCGAGGTGGAGGTCGACAGCGAAGCGACATTGCTGTTGGTGCCACTCAGGCCGGTGGACAGGGAACTGAAGCCGGTCGAGGCGGACGTCGACAAGGAGCTGAAGCCTGTCGAGATCGAACTGAAACCGGTGGACACCGTGTTGAAGCCTGTGGACAGCGAGGCGACCACGCTTTCAGTGGTGCTCAGGCCGGTGGACAGGGAACTGAAGCCGGTCGAGGTGGACGTCGACAGCGAGTTAAAGCCCGTCGAGATCGAACTGAAACCGGTGGACACGGTATTGAAGCCTGTGGACAGCGAGGCGACCACACTTTCGGTGGTGCTCAGGCCGGTGGACAGGGAACTGAAGCCGGTCGAGGTGGACGTCGACAGCGAGTTAAAGCCGGTGGAAATCGAGCTGAAACCCGTCGAGATGGAGCTGAAGCCGGTGGAGACCGTGCCAAAACCAGTGGACAGCGAGGCCACGGCGCTGTCCGTGGTGCTCAGGCCCGTGGACAGGGAGCTGAGACCCGTGGACATGGAACTGAAGCCCGTCGAAGTGGCAGTGGACAAGGAGCTGAAGCCTGTTGAGAGTGAACTGAAGCCGGTGGACACCGAGCTGAAGCCGGTCGACAGAGAAGCCACCCCGCTCTCGGCGGTGCTCAAGCCGGTGGACAGTGAGCTAAAGCCGGTCGACGTCGAGGTCGAGAGCGAGCTGAAACCGGTCGAAATTGAGCTGAAACCGGTAGAGATGGAGCCAAAGCCGGTCGAGAGCGAGGCCACGGTGCTGTCGGTGGTGCTCAGGCCCGTGGACAGAGAGCTCAAGCCCGTTGAGGTGGAGGTCGACAGCGAGGTGATGCGGCTGGCCGAGGTGCTCAGGCCCGTCGAGGCCGAGGTGGACAGGGAGCCGATACCGGTCGAGGTAGAGGTCGAGAGCGCCGCCAGGTTGCTGTCGGTCGTGCTCAGGCCGGTGGACAGGGAGCTGAAGCCGGCCGACGTCGCGGTCGACAGCGAGCTGAAACCGGTCGATACGGAGCCGAAGCCGGTGGACAGCGACGCGACATTGCTGTTGGTGGTGCTCAGGCCGGTGGACAGGGAGGTAATGCCGCTGGTGGCTGTGCTCAGCCCCGTTGAAGTAGACGTCGAGAGCGAGGTGATCCGGCTGTCGGCGGTGCTCAGGCCTGTCGAAGTGGAGGTCGACAGTGAGGTCACGTTGCTGTTGGTGGTGCTCAGGCCGGTCGACAGGGAGTTCACGCCGCTCGTCGCGGTGCTCAGGCCCGTGGATGTCGAGGTCGACAGCGATGCAACATTGCTGTCAGTCGTGCTAAGCCCGGAAGACAGAGAACTGATGCCGCTGGCAGCCGTGCTCAAGCCTGTCGAAGTCGAGGCCGACAGCGAGGTGACATTGCTGTTGGTGGTGCTCAGGCCTGTGGATAGCGAGGAAATACCACTCGTAGCGGTGCTCAGGCCGGTCGACAGCGAACTGGTGGAGGTCGACAGGGAGGCGATGCCGCTGGTGGCAGTGCTCAGGCCTGTGGACGTTGAGGAGGACAGCGAGGTGACACGGCTGTCCGTGGTGCTCAGGCCGGTGGACAGCGAGCTGGCCGAGGTCGACAGGGAACCAATGCCGGTCGAGGCCGACGTGGACAGCGATGCGACATTGCTGTCCGTGGTGCTCAGGCCCGTCGACAAGGAGGTGATACCGCTGGTGGCGGTGCTCAGCCCCGTGGAAGTGGACGTCGAGAGCGAAGTGATCCGGCTGTCGGCGGTGCTCAGGCCCGTCGATGTCGAGGTCGATAGCGAAGTCACATTGCTGTTGGTCGTGCTCAGGCCGGTCGACAGGGACGTGATACCGCTGGCCGCCGTGCTCAGGCCTGTCGAGGTCGAAGTCGACAGCGAGGTGACATTGCTGTTGGTTGTGCTGAGGCCGGTGGACAGGGACGTGATACCGCTGGCCGCTGTGCTCAGGCCTGTCGAGGTCGAAGTCGACAGCGATGCGACATTGCTGTCAGTCGTGCTGAGGCCGGTGGACAAGGAACCGATGCCGCTGGCGGCAGTGCTCAAACCGGTCGATGTCGAGGATGACAGCGATGTGACGTTGCTATTGGTCGTGCTCAGGCCGGTGGACAAGGAACCGATGCCGCTGGCGGCAGTGCTCAAACCGGTCGATGTCGAGGATGACAGCGATGTGACGTTGCTATTGGTCGTGCTCAGGCCGGTGGACAGCGAATTGGTCGATGTCGACAGGGAGGCAATGCCGCTGGCGGCCGTGCTCAAGCCGGTTGAGGTCGAGGTCGACAGCGATGCGACGTTGCTATTGGTTGTGCTGAGGCCGGTGGACAGGGATCCAATGCCAGTCGAAGCCGACGTGGACAGCGACGCGACATTGCTGTCGGTAGTGCTCAGTCCTGTCGAGAGGGAGGTGATGCCACTGGTAGCCGTGCTCAGGCCCGTGGAGGTCGAGGTCGACAGCGAAGTAATCCGGCTGTCAGCGGTGCTCAAGCCCGTCGACGTCGAGGTCGACAGCGAGGCGACATTGCTGTTGGTCGTGCTAAGGCCGGTGGAAAGCGAACTTGTCGAAGTCGACAGGGATGCGATGCCGCTGGTCGCTGTGCTCAGGCCCGTGGAAGTAGACGTCGAAAGCGAAGTGATCCGGCTGTCAGCCGTGCTCAAGCCCGTCGACGCCGAGGTCGAAAGCGAGGCCACGTTGCTGTTGGTGGTGCTGAGGCCCGTGGACAAAGAGCTGGTGGACGTCGATAGCGACGCGATGCCGCTGGCCGTCGTGCTCAGGCCCGTGGAAGTCGATGTCGACAGGGACGTGACGCTGCTGTCTGTCGTGCTCAAACCGGTGGATAGCGAGGCTATACCGCTCGCAGCGGTGCTCAGGCCGGTCGACAGGGATGCGATGCCACTGGTCGCCGTGCTCAGGCCTGTCGAGGTTGAGGTGGACAGCGAGCCGATGCCGGTCGACGCGGACGTGGACAGTGAAGCGACGTTGCTGTCGGTGGTGCTCAGGCCCGTCGACAGGGAGGTAATGCCGCTGGTGGCTGTGCTCAGGCCGATGGAAGTCGAGGTCGACAGTGAAGTGATCCGGCTGTCAGCTGTGCTCAAACCGGTGGATGCTGAGGTCGACAGCGAGGTCACGTTGCTATTGGTCGTGCTCAGGCCGGTGGACAGGGAGCCGATGCCGGTCGAAGTCGATGTCGAAAGCGAAGTGATGCCGCTGGTGGCGGTGCTCAATCCGCTTGACGTGGACGTGGAAAGAGACGTGATCCTGCTGTCCGCGGTGCTCAGGCCCGTGGATGTCGAAGTCGACAGCGAGGTGACGCTGCTGTTGGTTGTGCTGAGACCGGTGGACAGTGAGCCGATGCCGGTTGAAGCAGAAGTCGACAAGGACGTGACGTTGCTGTTGGTCGTGCTCAGGCCAGTCGACAAGGAGCTTATGCCGCTGCTGGCCGTGCTCAGCCCTGTGGAGGTGGATGTCGATAGTGAAGTGATGCGGCTGTCGGCGGTGCTAAGGCCGGTCGATGTCGAGGTCGACAGCGAGATCACGCTGCTGTTGGTCGTGCTGAGACCAGTGGACAGCGAGGTGATGCCGCTCGCAGCTGTACTCAGGCCGGTAGACAGGGAAGTGATGCCGCTCGTAGCCGTGCTCAGTCCCGTCGAAGTGGAGGTCGACAGCGAAGTGACGCTGCTGTTGGTGGTGCTCAGCCCGGTGGACAAGGAGATGATGCCGCTGCTGGCCGTGCTCAAGCCCGCGGACAGGGACGTGATGCCGCTGGCAGCCGTGCTCAGGCCGGTGGACGTGGAGGTCGAAAGAGAGCTGATGCCTGTCGATGCCGAGGTCGACAGCGATGCGACATTGCTGTTGGTGCTGCTCAGGCCAGTGGACAGCGAGGTGATGCCGCTGGTTGCCGTGCTCAGGCCGGTGGAGGTTGAGGTCGACAGCGAGGCCAGGCCGCTGGAGATGGCGCTGACGCCGGTCGACAGGGAGCTGACGCCCGTGGACATTGATGCGACTGCGCTGTTCGTGCTGCTCAGGCCTGTCGACAAGGACGTGACACTGCTGTTGGTGGTGCTCAAACCGGTAGACAGCGAGGTGACGCTGCTGGCTGCACTGCTCAGGCCGGTGGAAAGCGAGCCAATACCGCTGGACGTGGACGTCGACAGTGACGTGATGCGGCTGTCGGCGGTGCTCAGGCCGGTCGAAGTCGAGGCGGACAACGAAGTGACACTGCTGTTTGTCGTGCTCAAGCCGGTAGACAGCGAGCCGATACCGGTTGACGCGGATGTCGACAAGGACACGACACTGCTGTTGGTGGTGCTCAGGCCGGTGGATAGCGAGACGATGCCGCTGGCGGAGGTGCTCAAGCCGCTCGAGGTCGAAGTTGACAGCGAGGTGATCCGGCTGTCGGCGGTGCTCAGGCCGGTGGACAGGGACGTAATGCCGCTGGTGGCGGTGCTCAGGCCGGACGAAACCGATGTCGACAGCGAGTTGAAGCCTGTCGAAATGGAGCTAAAGCCCGTCGAGACGGAGCCAAAACCCGTGGACAGGGATGCGACGCTGCTGTCGGTGGTGCTCAGGCCCGTGGAGAGGGACGCGATACCGCTGGTCGCCGTGCTCAGGCCGGAGGAAACCGATGTCGACAGCGAGCTGAAGCCGGTCGAGATGGAGCTAAAGCCCGTCGAGACCGAATTAAAGCCGGTGGACAGGGATGCCACGCTGCTGTTGGCCGTGCTGAGCCCGGTGGACAGCGAGCTGCTGGCGGTCGATAGCGAGGTGATGCCGCTGGTGGCGGTGCTCAGGCCCGTCGACGTCGACGTGGACAGCGAGGTGATGCTGCTGCTAGCGGTGCTCAAACCCGTTGACAGCGAGCTGCTGGCGGTCGACAGCGAGGTGACATTGCTGTTGGTGCTGCTAAGGCCGGTCGACAGCGAGGTGATGCCGCTGGCGGCCGTGCTCAGGCCCGTCGATGTCGAGGTGGACAGCGAGGTGATGCTGCTGCTAGCGATGCTCAAACCCGTTGACAGCGAGCTGCTGGCGGTCGACAGCGAGGTGACATTGCTGTTGGTGCTGCTAAGGCCGGTCGACAGCGAGGTGATGCCGCTGGCAGCCGTGCTCAAACCCGTGGATGTTGAAGTGGACAGCGAGGTGACGCGGCTGTCGGTCGTGCTGAGCCCGGTGGACAGCGAGCTGGTCGAGGTCGACAGGGATGCGATGCCACTGTTGGCTGTGCTCAGACCCGTCGAGGTAGAGGTCGACAAGGAGGTCACGTTGCTGTTGATTGAGCTCAAGCCCGTAGACAGCGAAACTACGCCGCTGGCAGCGGTGCTCAAACCCGCAGATGTCGAAGTCGACAGCGACGTCACGCCGCTGTTGGTTGTGCTCAGCCCGGTGGACAGGGAGGTGATCCCGCTGGCTGCCGTGCTCAGGCCGGTGGAGGTAGAGGTCGAGAGGGAACTGATTCCCGTCGATGTCGAAGTCGACAGCGAGGCCACGCTGCTGTTGGTCGTGCTCAGGCCCGCCGAGAGCGAGGTGATGCCGCTGGTGGCAGTGCTCAGCCCTGTGGACGTCGAGGTCGACAGCGAAGTGACACGGCTGTCGGCGGTGCTCAGCCCAGTGGACAAGGAGATGATTCCGCTGGCCGCCGTGCTCAGTCCAGTGGACGTCGAGGTCGAGAGCGAACTGATGCCCGTCGATGTCGAAGTGGATAGCGACGTGACGCGGCTATCGGTCGTGCTGAGGCCCGTGGATAGCGAGGTGATGCCGCTGGTGGCCGTGCTGAGTCCAGTGGACAGCGAGCTGGTCGAGGTCGATAGGGATGCGACACCACTGGTTGCGGTGCTCAAGCCGGTCGATGCGGAGGTGGACAGCGAAGTGATCCTGCTGTCCGCGGTGCTCAACCCGGTGGACAGCGAGATGATCCCGCTGGCTGCCGTGCTTAGCCCGGTGGAGGTAGAGGTCGAGAGCGAACTGACGCCCGTCGATGCCGAAGTCGACAGCGAGGCCACGCTGCTGTTCGTGGTGCTCAGTCCCGTGGACAGGGAACTGATGCCGGTGGAGGCCGAGGTTGACAGCGAGGCCACGCTGCTGTTGGCGGTACTCAGCCCGGTGGACAGCGAAACAATCCCGCTTGTTGCGGTGCTCAAACCCGTCGAGGTGGAGGTCGACAGCGAAATAACACTGCTGTTGGTGGTGCTCAGGCCCGTCGAGAGCGAGGTGATGCCGCTGGTCGCCGTGCTCAAGCCCGTAGACGTCGAGGTCGACAGTGAGGTGATCCGGCTGTCTGCGGTGCTGAGGCCGGTCGATGTCGAGGTGGACAGCGAGATGATCCCGCTAGCCACCGTGCTGAGGCCGGTGGAGGTAGAGGTCGAGAGGGAACTGATGCCCGTCGATGCGGAAGTCGACAGCGAGGCCACGCTGCTGTTGGTAGTGCTCAGGCCGGTCGACAGCGAGGTAATGCCACTGGCTGCGGTGCTCAGGCCAGTCGATGCAGAGGTGGACAGCGAAGTGACACGGCTGTCCGCGGTGCTCAACCCCGTGGATGTCGAGGCCGACAGTGAGGTGACACTGCTGTTCGTAGTGCTCAAACCGGTCGACAGGGAGGTAATGCCACTGGCTGCGGTACTCAGGCCGGTAGACGTCGATGTCGAGAGCGAACTGAGGCCCGTGGAAGCGGACGTGGACAAGGACGCGACGCTGCTGTTGGTGGTGCTCAGGCCCGTGGACAGTGAAATGATGCCGCTGCTTGCGGTGCTCAGGCCTGTCGATAGGGAGCTAATGCCGGTGGAGGCCGAGGTCGACAGCGAGGCCACGCTGCTGTTGGCCGTGCTCAAACCGGTGGACAGCGAAGTGATGCCGCTGCTTGCGGTGCTCAAGCCTGTGGAGGTCGACGTCGACAAGGACGCCACATTGCTGTTGGTGCTGCTAAGGCCGGTCGACAGCGAGACGATCCCGCTTGTGGCGGTGCTCAAACCCGTCGAGGTGGACGTCGACAACGACGCGACGCTGCTATTCGTGGTGCTCAGTCCAGTGGACAAGGAGGTGATGCCGCTGCTGGCCGTGCTGAGTCCTGTGGACGTCGAGGTTGACAGCGAGGTAACACGGCTGTCCGTGGTGCTCAGGCCCGTGGAAAGTGAGGTGATCCCGCTGGTCGCCGTGCTCAGGCCTGTCGAAGTGGAGGTGGACAGGGAGGTGACGCGGCTGTCCGTGGTGCTCAGGCCCGTGGAAAGTGAGGTGATCCCGCTGGTCGCCGTGCTCAGGCCTGTCGAAGTGGAGGTGGACAGGGAGGTGACGCGGCTGTCCGTGGTGCTCAGGCCCGTGGAAAGTGAGGTGATCCCGCTGGTCGCCGTGCTCAGGCCTGTCGAGGTGGAGGTGGACAGGGAGGTGACACGGCTGTCCGTGGTGCTCAATCCCGTTGACAGCGAGTTGATTCGGCTGGTGGCGGTGCTCAGGCCCGTGGACGTAGACGTCGACAGCGAGGTGACGCTGCTGTTGGTCGTGCTCAGCCCGGTGGATAGAGAGGTGATGCCACTGCTCGCCGTGCTGAGGCCAGTTGATGCCGATGTGGATAGCGAAGTGACGCTGCTATTCGTCGTGCTCAGGCCCGTGGACAAGGAGACGATGCCGCTGCCGGCTGTGCTGAGTCCTGTGGACAGGGAAGTGATCCCGCTGTTGGCGGTGCTCAGGCCTGTGGACGTGGAAGTCGACAGCGAGGTGACGCTGCTGTTGGTTGTGCTCAGTCCAGTGGATAGCGACGCAATGCCACTGGTGGCGGTGCTCAGGCCCGTGGATGTCGAGGTCGACAAGGACGCGATGCTGCTGGTTGCCGTGCTGAGGCCGGTCGATGCCGATGTGGACAGCGAAGTGACGCTGCTGTTCGTCGTGCTCAGGCCGGTGGACAGCGAACTGATGCCGGTGGAGGCCGAGGTCGACAGGGACGTGATGCTGCTCGTGGCGGTGCTCAGGCCCGTGGAGGTGGAGGTGGACAGCGAAGTGACGCGGCTGTCCGTGGTGCTCAGGCCCGTTGACAGCGAGTTGATACGGCTGGTGGCGGTACTCAGGCCCGTCGACGTCGAGGTCGACAGCGAAGTCACGTTGCTGTCGGTGGTGCTGAGTCCGGTGGAGAGGCTGCTGAGCCCGGTGGAGGTCGAGGTCGACAGCGAATTCAGGTAAATGCGTGTGTTGTTGACGTAATTCACGCAGGTCGAGGCGGCGGAGTACATCGTGCCGCCATTGCCTGCGGTGCAGGCGGCTTCCGGAAGTGTTTGCCCGTAGGCCGAACTCACGGGGCTGAGGCCCCCGCCACTGAAGAGTCCTGCTACCACCACGGCGCCTGCGGCACCGACCTGGACCACCTTGGAGCCGCTGCGTTTGCCGCGCGCGCTCGAAATTTCCGACACGGCGACCCACGTGCCCAGAAGCTCGCTGTAGACGGTACGGTAGAACTTGTTCATGGTGGGGTCGGGACAGGGATGTGGCCGATGGTGTTTGCTTAAGTGCTACTTGTAAAAATATGTACAGATGATGTAACTAGTTCACAGGATTGTCCCATAGAGCCTGGAAAAATGATGTGAAAAACCTCGGTATATTTCTTGTAAAGCATTGATTAGATTGATTTTTTGAGGAAAAAATCACGTGCAAGTAAAGCGCTAGATATATCGGTTTCTACGTAGAAATCCCGTGAATTTGAATCCATATGTAACTAATACGCGATTTTTCTCTTGTTTCTTGACATCTTTGGTGATTGATTTCACGAAAAGCCACACTTTTGGATTAATTCCTTGATGCGGCAGGCGCCGGCCTTTTTCGGTGCTATGCGGACGGCAAATTCGTTGGGATGAGGAGACACCGGCGTGCCGGGAGCCCGCAATCAGGCTTCAGGCGCAGCCCGGCTGCGCGCGGGCATGGGCACACACGTGCTGTGGTTTGGCTGAAGCGAGAGGGAGGGGGCTTAGCCGCCCGTTGCCGGAGGCAGGCCTGCAAGCAGGCTCAAACGGGTCTGGAAAGACCGTTGTTGACCCGTGACCGGATCGGTGAAATGCATGGATTTCGCCAGGAGCTGCAAGGGCCGGCTGTAGTCGTCGTCCGGCGTGGGATGCACCGGCGGATAGATCCTGTCATTGAGGATGGGAATACCCAGGGCATGCATATGCACCCGCAGCTGGTGTTTCTTGCCGGTGACCGGGCTCAGCGCGTAGCGGGCCCAGCCCTCGCGGGCCTCCAGCACGCTGATGCGGGTCTCGCTGTTGGCGGGGCCGGGCGCTTCCTGCTGCCGGAAGAAGGGTTCGCCCTGCACGATGCGGCTTTGGCGAAGCAGCGGAAAAGCAATGTCTTCACGCCACGGCGCGATGGCCTCGTAGTGTTTGGCCACCTCATGGCGTCTGAACAGCGCCTGGTAGGCATCCCGGTCGGCGGGCCTGACCGAAAACAGCACCAGGCCGGCGGTTTCGCGGTCTATGCGGTGCAGCGGCGCCAGGCCGTCCAGGCCCAGGCGGTTTTTAAGGCGCACCAGCAGTGTTTCCTGCACATAGTGGCCCGAGGGCGTGACCGGCAGGAAGTGGGGTTTGTCGGCCACGACCAGGTGCTCGTCCTGGTACAGCACGCTGGCCTCGAAGGGCACGCGGGGCTCGTCCTCCAGCGCGCGGTAGTAGTACACACGCATGTGGCCGCGGTAGGGCCGTTCAGCGGTGACGGGCACGCCGAACTCGTCGGCCACCAGGCCGTCCCGCATGCGCTGCAGCCAGGTTTCGCGCGTGATCGCGGGAAAGCGCTGCACCAGGAAGTCGGTGATGCTGGGCCAGTCGCCCGCCGGCAGGCCCACGCAGCTGGGGCTGACCCCGTCGCGGGTCGGCAGCCCATGGGACGGCTGCCCGTTCACGCCGGCGCGGGCGGGCATTCAGGCACGGGTGAACACCACGTCCCAGACGCCGTGCCCCAGTTTGATGCCGCGGTTTTCGAATTTGGTCAGCGGCCGGTAGGCCGGCTTGGACGCATAGCCGCCCTGGGACGCATCCGCCGTGTTGCGCAGCAGCGGCTCGGCGCCCAGCACCTCGAGGATTTGCTCGGCATAGGGCTGCCAGTCGGTGGCGCAGTGCAGGTAGCCGCCGGGTTTGAGGCGGGCGGCCAGTTTGGCGACCAGCGGCGCCTGGATCAGGCGGCGCTTGTTGTGCCGTTTTTTGTGCCAGGGATCGGGAAAAAAGATGTGCACGCCGTCCAGGCTGGCCGGCGGCAGCATGTTGTCTATCACCTCAACGGCGTCGTGCTGCAGGATGCGGATGTTGGCCAGGCCCTGTTCGCTGATGCGCTTGAGCAGCGCGCCCACGCCGGGGGTGTGCACCTCGCAGCACAGGAAGTTTTTTTCGGGCATCAGGGCGGCGATGTGGGCCGTCGCCTCGCCCATGCCAAAGCCTATCTCGAGGATGGTGGGGGCCGAACGCTGGTAAATGGCCTCGAAGTCCGCCGGCGCCGCCGCATAGGGCAACAGGAACTGCGGGCCCACGTCGGCAAAGGCCTTGGCCTGGCCGATGGTGGTGCGGCCGGTGCGGCGCACAAAGCTGCGGATGTTGCGCGGGGCGCCTGGCTCGGCGGCCGCGCCTTCGGTGGAGGGGTCGGGGAGGGCGGGGGGCGGGAGGGGGGAAGTTGTATCTGTCACCGGTTGATTTTAAGTCGCTCTGCCCACAGGGGCACGGTCTGTTCCAGCCAGTCTTGCGGCGTGGCGGCACTGGCCTGCAATGGCAGGCCCAGCACCACGCCGGCCTGGCGCAGCAGGGCCAGCGGCTGGGAGGTATCCAGCGCCTGCGCGCCGTTCTGTTTGGAGAGCTTTTCGCCGTTGGCGCCCAGCACCAGCGGCGTGTGCAGGTAGCGCGGCTGGGGCAGGCCCAGCGCGCGCTGCAGCAGGATTTGCCGCGCCGTGTTGTCGGCCAGGTCCTCGCCGCGCACGATGTCGGTCACGCCCTGGGCCGCGTCGTCGACCACCACGGCCAGCTGGTAAGCCCACAGGCCGTCGGCGCGCTTGAGCACGAAGTCGCCCACCTCATGGGCCACGTCCTGCGACTGCGGACCCAGCAGGCGGTCCTGCCAGCCGATGGGCGCGGGGGCTCGGGTGTCCAGCCGCCAGGCGCGCGCGGTACGGCCATGCAGGCCATTGCGGCAAGTGCCGGGGTAAACCAGTTCGCCATGGCGCTCGCGCGGCTGGCCTGAAGCTGCCAGTGCCCGGGCGATGTCCTGGCGCGTGCAGGCGCAGGGGTAGGCCAGCCCGCGCGCGACCAGCGAGTCCAGCGCCTGCTGGTACAGCGCGCCGCGCCGTGATTGGTCGACGGGCGGCTCGTCCGGCAGCAGGCCGCACTGGGCCAGTTGTTCAAGAATGATTCGGTCCGCACCCGGAACGCAGCGCGGCGTGTCCACGTCCTCGATGCGCACCAGCCAGCGGCCCTGGTGCGCGCGGGCGTCCAGCCAGCTGGCCAGGGCGGCGACGAGCGAGCCTGCGTGCAGCGGCCCGGTCGGGGAAGGGGCAAATCGGCCCCGGTATTCGGCCTCCATGCGGGCGCTCCCGAACCTGGTTTCAGGCGATGGCGAGGGCCATTTCAAGGCCCGATATAAAGCCCTCTTCGACGCGGTGGCCCAGGCACCAGTCGCCGCAGGCGCCTATGCGGGACTTGGCGTCCCACGCATGGGTTTTGCCCAGCGGTTGCAGCGTCTGGGCGTGGCGCCAGCGGTGCACCACGGCATGGGGCGGCGCCGCGCGTATGCCGGTGACTTCGGTAAACGCCTTGAGCAGCTTGGCCTTGACGCGTTCGGCGTCGTCTTCGAGGTGGCGCTGCGACCAGTCGGGGCTGGCCTGCACGGTCCAGCGTTCGATCGGGCTGCGGCCGGGCTTGGAGGATTCGCGCGCCAGCCAGGCGATGCGGTGGTGGGTGCTGCGCGCCGCGTTCCAGTGGGGGCCCAGGTGCGCCATCGTGGGCTGCATGGCCTGGGGGAAGGCCAGCATCAGCGTCCAGCAGGGCGCCACGCTGACCTTGGCGAGTGCTTCCATCAGCGGCTTGCCCTGTTGCGAGCTCAGCAGCAGGGCGTGCGCCTGCGGCGAAGGCAGGGCCAGCACCACGTCGTCAAAGCCCGAATGCACCCGGCTGCCGGGGCCCGGGCCTTCGGTCTGCAGCTGCCATTGTTCGGGGTGCAGCTTGTCGCGTTCCAGCCGCAGCACCTCGGTCTCCAGCAGCAGGCGGCCCGCGGCCGCCAGGGGCTGGGCCCATTGGCGCAGCAGCGCGTTCATGCCCGGCGTGGGGACCCAGTGCGCCTCCTTGGGCGGCAGCGCCGAGGCCACGACGCGGCCCAACTCGTCGAGGATGCGCACGGTGTTGGCGCTCCAGGGCCGCACCAGCCCGGGAACCGTGGCCAGGGCTTTTTCGAAACGCGCGTCGCGCACGGTGAAATACTGCGCGCCGTGGTCGAAGCCGCCGAATTCGCTGTCCCGGGTGGCCATGCGCCCGCCGGCTTCGCGGCTTTTCTCGAACACCGTGACCTGGTGGTCGGCCTGCGCCAGCGTGCGCGCGCAGGCAATGCCGGCGATGCCCGCGCCTATGACCGCGATGCGGCGCCGGGCCGCGGATTCTGGGAGGGGGAGGCTGGCGTTTTTTGTCATGTCTTTGTGTGCTTTTTGGGTTTGATGAACGAGGCGCCTTGCCGCTTTCGCGGGCAATTCACGGCCCCCCGGCCTGGGTCATCACGTCTGAACCATAAACGAAAACGATAAGAAGCTCTAAGCGCACTCTACACGCAGGCGCGGCCGCTGCGCCCGGATTGCGCAGCGACTACGGGTTTTCACATGCGCTCCAGCAGCGCTTTTCGCGTGGCCGCGCTCTCCAGTTGCTTGAGCCACCACTGCAGCGCGCGGCCCTCCTTGCCGTCGGGCGCGCGCAGCCAGGCATAACTCATGGGCACCTGGCGCGGGGCGCGCTGCATGCGTTTTTCCACCAGCCGGCCGGTGGCGACGTGGGGGCGCGCCAGGTATTCCGGCAGGAAGCCGCCGCCCAGGCCGCGCAGCTGCGCCTGGAGTTTTTCCTGCATGCCGGGCACGGTGAAGATGTCCTGTCCGCCCAGTAGCCCGACCGTGACGCCGCTGCCGCGCTGCACCGAATCGGCCACGGCCACGGCGCGGTGCGGCATCAGCATGGCATCGGTCAGGGGCTCGGGGGCTTGCGCCAGCGGGTGGTGGGGCGCGACCACGTAGATGAAGTGAATGCTGCCCAGCGCCCTGTGCTGCACCGCGCTATTGGCTGAGGGCTCTATGGCCACGCCCAGGGCCAGGTCGGCCTGGCCCGAGGTGAGTGCCTCCAGCGTGCCCGACAGCGCCTCTTCGCGCAGGCGCAGCCGGGTGGGCGGGTTCAGCGCAAAAAACGCCTCGCACAGCTCCATCACCGTGGTGCGCGAGATCACGCTGTCCACCGCCAGCGTGAGCTGCGGCTCCCAGCCGGTGGCCACGCGCTTGACCCGGTTGGCCACGGCATCGAGCTCGGCCAGCAGGCGGTTGCCCTCGCGCAGCAACTCCTTGCCGGCCTCGGTCAGTTTGGCCTGGCGCGAGGAGCGGTCAAAGAGCAGCACGTCCAGCGCGTCTTCCACCTGGCGTATCCGGTAGGTCAGGGCGCTGGGCACCAGGCCCAGCTCGCGCGCCGCGGCCGCCATGCTGCCGGCGCCGTGGATCGCGCCTATCAGGCCCAGGGTTTCGGGCGTCAGGGCGTCGCGTACCCGGTTGTTGATCGTTGCCATAAGAATGGTTCAAATAATTTGAATGATGCCATCAAAGCGAAGCAATGGAAAGCCGGGGTCCCAGGCCTACATTGGAGTCATCGCCAACGCATCTCAACCAGCTCGAAAGGAGCACCTCATGATGACCTTAAGAACCTCCAGCGAACGCGGCTACGCAGACCACGGCTGGCTCAAGTCCTTCCATTCCTTTTCCTTCGCCGGTTATTACGACCCGGAGCACATGGGCTTTGGCAACCTGCGCGTCATCAATGAGGACCGCATCGCGGCCGGCCGCGGCTTCGGCACGCACGGCCACCAGAACATGGAAATCATCAGCTATGTGCTCAGCGGCGAACTCGCGCACAAGGACAGCCTGGGCAATATCAAGGGCATTCCGCCTGGCGACGTGCAGCGCATGAGCGCCGGCACGGGTGTGCAGCACAGCGAGTTCAACCATGCGGACGGCCAGACCACGCACTTCCTGCAGATCTGGATCGAACCCAATGTGACCGGCATTCCCCCCAGCTATGAGCAAAAGACCTTTGCCGATGCCGAAAAACGCGGTGCCCTGCGCCTGGTGGCCTCACCCGACGGTGCCAAGGGCTCGGTGTTGATCCATGCCGATGCGAGGCTGTATGCGGGCCTCTTCGATGGCGCGGAAAGCGCCACGCTGGAACTGAGTGCGGCGCGCAAGACCTATGTGCACCTGGTTCGCGGGCAGCTCGAAGTCAACGGCCAGGTGCTCAAGGCCGGCGATGCTGCCATGCTGCAATCGCAAGCCTCGCTGCAGCTGGCCCATGGCCGGGACGCCGAAGTGCTGGTGTTTGACCTGGCACCGTAACCCACACCCAGGGCAAGCGCGAACGCGCGTGAGCGCACGGCGCTTGCCCGGAGTGTTTTTTTCATCCATGATTTCCCCGTTAACTTTACTTAGAAGGACTCACCATGCTCAACTCCCTGCAAAACCCTCTCTCCCTGGTCGGCCGCGTGCTGCTGGCCCTGCTGTTTGTGCCCGCGGGCTTCAGCAAGATCGCCGGCTTTGCCGGAACGGCCGGCTACATCGCCTCCAAAGGCGTGCCGCTGCCCGAAGTCGCCGCGGCTGCCGCGATCGCGATTGAACTGGGACTGGGCCTGCTGCTGCTGGTCGGCTTCATGACGCGCTGGGCCGCGCTCGGCATCGCCTTCTTCACCGTGGTGATCACCTTCATCTTCCACAACTACTGGGGCGTGCCCGCCGAACAGGCCATGATGCAGCAACTGATGTTCTTCAAGAACATCGCCGTGGTCGGCGGCCTGCTCACCGTGGCGGCCTGGGGTGGCGGCGCCTGGAGCGTGGACGCCAAGATCAAGGGCTGATCCGCGAAAAAACAGGGCTGCAGCGGGGGCTTTTATGCCCGGGCTGCAGCCCTTTTATTTGGCCTGGTTTCAAATTCCACTCTTCTCCCGCGAAAGATATTGAATGCCCAAAGTTGTCGTGATTTACCACTCCGGCTACGGCCATACCCAGCGCATGGCGCAGTCAGTGGCCGAAGGCGCCGGCGCCGAGTTGCTGGCCATAGACGCCGACGGCAACCTGCCCGAAGGCGGCTGGGAAGCGCTCAATGCCGCCGACGCCATCATCATGGGCTCGCCCACCTACATGGGCAATGTGAGCTGGCAGTTCAAGAAGTTCGCCGACGCCTCCTCCAAGCCCTGGTACAGCCAGGCCTGGAAGGACAAGCTTTTTGCGGGCTTCACCAATAGCGCTTCGATCAACGGCGACAAGCTGTCCACGCTGAACTACCTGTTCACCTTGGCCATGCAGCACGGCGGCATCTGGGTCAGCCAGGGCATGCTGCCCAGCAACAGCAAGGCCGCGCTGCGCAACGACGCCAACTACCTGGGTTCCTACAGCGGCGCCATCGCGCAGTCGCCCTCCGATGCCGGCGCCGGCGAGATGTCGCCCGGCGACCTGGAAACCGCCCGCAGCTTCGGCGCGCGTGTTGCCGCCGTCGCCGCGAAATTCGCCGCCTGATTTTTCCCTGCCCACAGGAACTCCATGACCATTGAACTCCAACGAGACTTGGCCGCTGCGATGGCCCAGCAGGTGCACGTGCGCGGCCATGCCTTCAGCGCCGACGTCAGCGAAGCCGAAGGCGGTGCCGACAGCGGACCCAGCCCGCACGACCTCTACGACGCGGCGCTCGGCGCTTGCAAGGCCCTGACCGTGATGTGGTACGCCCGCAAAAAAGGCATCCCGGTCGAGGACGTCCACACACGCATAGAACGCGACGACACGCAGGAGCGCAGCGGCGTCTACAAGCTCTCGGCCAGGCTGCAGATCAAGGGCGCCCTGAGCGACGCCCAGTTGCAGGAACTGCACGCCGTGGCGCAGAAGTGCCCGGTGCACAAACTCATGACCAGCGTCACGACCGAAATCACCACCGAACTGGAGCGCCTGCCATGAGCACCGTGTTGAAACTGACCGGCCACCACAAAGACCTGGGCGGCGGATTTATGGTGCGCCGCCTGCTGCCCGCCGCGCAGCAGCAGTCGGTCGGCCCGTTTATCTTTTTTGACCACTTCGGCCCGGTGACCGAGCAGCCCGGCACCAACCACGACGTGCGGCCGCATCCGCACATCGGCCTGGCGACGGTGACCTATTTGTTCGAGGGCGCGATGATGCACCGCGACAGCCTGGGCTCGGCCCAGCGCATAGAGCCCGGCGCCATCAACTGGATGACGGCCGGCCGCGGCATCGTGCATTCGGAGCGCGCGCCCGAAGACCTGCGCGGCACGTCCTACGTGAACCACGGCCTGCAGCTGTGGGCGGCGCTGCCCAAGGCGTTTGAGGAAACGGCGCCCGGTTTTTCCCACACGCCGGCCGAGACGATTCCGTCCACCACGGTGGACGGCGCCGCCGTACGCGTCCTGATCGGCGAGGCTTTCGGAAAGACTTCACCGGTCAAGACTTTTTCCAAAACGCTGTACCTGGACGTGGCCCTGGCCGCCGGCACAGCTTTCACGCTGCCGCCGCTCGCGGAGCAGATGGCAATCTATTCGGTGGACGGCGACCTGCTGGTCGATGGCGAGCCGCTGGCCATGCACACCCTGGCGACGCTGGCACCCGGCGCGGCCGTGCAATTGAGCGCGGGCGCGGCGACGCGCCTGGTGGTGATAGGCGGCGATGCGCTCGATGCGCACCGCTTTATGTGGTGGAACTTTGTCTCCAGCCGCAAGGAACGCATCGTGCAGGCCGGCGAAGACTGGGAAGCGCAGGCCATGGGGCAGGTGCCCGGCGAGACCGAGTTCATTCCGCTGCCCGAGCGGAAGTTTTCGGCGGGCTGAGGCCCGAGCCGCTTCAGCTTCGCAGGTCGCGCGCCAGCCGCAGGCCGCTGAACTGCCAGCGCGCATCGGGCGGGAAGAAGTTGCGGTAGCTCGCGCGCATATGGCTTTGCGGCGTGGCGCAGGAGCCGCCGCGCAGCACAAACTGGTTGCACATGAACTTGCCGTTGTACTCGCCCACCAGGCCTTCCCAGGGTTTGTAGCCGGGGTAGGGGTTGTAGTTGGACTGCGTCCATTCCCAGACGTCGCCAAACATCTGCGCGGGCAGGCCGCGGCTGCCTTCCTGCTGCGGCAGCGGATGGAAGGCCGATGTCTCCACAAAATTGCCCTGGGCCGCGGCAGCGGCCGGCAGGCCGCGCGCGGCGAGTTCCCATTCAAACTCGGTCGGCAGGCGGGCGCAGGCCCAGCGCGCAAAAGCGTCGGCTTCAAAATAGCTGAGGTGGCAGGCCGGCGTGTTCGGGTCCACGTCTATCAGGCCTTGCAACGTGAAATGCTGGTAGCCGCCGTCATCGCCCTGCCAGTAAAAGGGCAGGCTGACTTTGTTTTCCGTGACCCAGTCCCAGCCCATGGACAGCCACAGTTCGGGGCGCTGGTAGCCCCTGTCGGCGATAAAGGCCATGATTTCACCGTTGGTCACCGGCCGGCTGGCGAGCTCGAAGGCCGCCACATAGGCCTTGTGGCGCGGCGTTTCATTGTCAAAGGCAAATTCGCCGTCGCGCGCGGCATCGTAGCCATGCTCCACCAGGCCGGCCTCATGGCGCAGCCACTCCACCGGCTGCGGGTGTATGCCGGCCAGCGGCCAGCGGCTTGCATAGGCCGGGCGCGCGGGGTTGAAGGACAGCGCGTGTTTGATGTCGGTCAGCAGCAGTTCCTGGTGCTGCTGCTCGTGGTGCAGGCCCAGGGTCACGAGTTCATTGAGCTCCCGCCGGCGCGCGCTGTCGGCACCAGCTTCGACCGCGTCAATCACCGCCAGCATGCGCTGGTTGACCTGCGCGCGGTAGGTGAGCACTTCGTCCAGCGATGGCCGGCTGATCAGGCCGCGCTTGGGCCGCGGGTATTTGTCGCCCACGCCGTTGTAATAGCTGTTGAACAGCACACGAAAGCCCGCGTCGAAAGGCGTGAAGCCGGGCTCGAAACGTTCGAGGATGAAGGTCTCGAAAAACCAGGTCAGGTGGGCCAGATGCCATTTCGCGGGACTGGCGTCGGGCATGGACTGCAGCTGGCAGTCTTCCGGGCTCAGGGGCTGTACCAGTGCCTCGGTCTGCTGGCGCAGGGCGATAAAGCGCCTGGCGAGCGGAGACGGGGATGTGTGGGCGGCCTGATGGCGTGCGGGGGAGGTGTCTGTGAACATGGTGGCTACCGTAAAAGGGGACGGCTGGTAGACGTGGGATGCGAACGATTCAAAAGCTTCGCACGGGGCTCTGGGCTCAGCTGTCGGACAAGAGCCCGAAAACCTCGGGCCTGCGTGCAGAAGGCGGCGAATTCAAAGGCTTCACGGGCGGGTTGACCTGGGGTTTGAGCGCCGGGTCCAGCGCGCGGCGCTCGTCAAAGACAAAACATTCGCCCTCAAAATGCGCGTGCCCGCTTTCCTCGAAGTACTTGAGGATGCCGCCGTCCAGCTGCCAGACGTTCTCCACCCCGGCTTCGCGCATCAGGATGGCGGCCTTTTCGCAGCGTATGCCGCCGGTGCAAAAGCTCACCACGGTCTTGCCGGCGAGCTCCTGTTTGTGCGCCTGGAAGGCCTCGGGAAACTCGGTGAACTTGCGGATGCGCCAGTCGATGGCGTTGTGGAAGGTGCCGACGTCGGCTTCAAAGTCGTTGCGCGTGTCCAGCGTCACCACGGGGCGGCCCGCGTCGTCATGTCCCGCGTCCAGCCAGCGCTTGAGCGTGGCGGCGTCCACCGCCGGCGCGCGGCCGGCCGCGGGTTGCACGGCCGGGTGGTTCATGCGGATGATCTCGGGCTTGACCTTGACCAGCAGCTTGCGAAAAGGCTGGGCGCCGGACCAGCTTTCCTTGGCCTGCAGGTCGGCAAAGCGCGCATCCTGTTTCAACCATGCCAAAAAATCATGAATATCGCCGGCCGGGCCCGCCAGGAAGAGGTTGATGCCTTCTTCGGCCAGCAGCACCGTGCCCTTGATGGCATGGCCCTGCAGCCTGCCCGCCAGGCTGGTTTGCAGCGCATCGGGCTGGACCAGCGCGACGAATTTGTAGGCCGCAATGTTCAGGATTTGCATGATGCGATCGATTGTAGGCAGGCATGCAAGGCCTTGCACTGCCCCATGGCGCCTCAGCGGACAGACCCGGCCCTAAAATGGGCTTTATGTTTGTTCATTTGCGCCTCCACACCGAATTTTCCGTCGTCGACGGCACCAACCGCATCGATGAAGTCGTGGCCGCAGCGGCCGCCGACGGGCAACCGGCGCTGGCCATCACCGACCTGAGCAACCTCTTCGGCACCGTCAAGTTCTACAAGGAAACCCGCGGCGCGGGCGTCAAGCCCCTGATAGGCGCCGACATCTGGGTGCAGGTACCGGGCAAGGACGCAGGCACGCCCGCCGCCCGCCTGCTGCTGCTGGTGCAAAGCCGCCAGGGCTACCTGAACCTGTCCGAGATCCTCACGCGGGCCTGGACCAAAAACGTGGTGCGCGACCAGGCGGTGGTCAAGCTCGAATGGCTGCAGGAGCTGGGCGAAGGCCTGATCGCCCTGTCGGGCGCGCAGGGCGGCTCCGTGGGCCAGGCCCTGCTGCAGGGCGACAGCGCCCGCGCCGCGGAATGTGCGCTGTATTTCGCGGGCCTGTTTCCGCACCGCTTTTACCTGGAACTGCAGCGCGCCCAGCGGCCCGACGACGAGCGCCATGTGGCCGCCGCCGTCCAGCTGGCGGCGCGGCTCAAGCTGCCCGTGGTGGCCACCCACCCCGTGCAGTTCCTGACCTACGACGACTACGAGGCGCATGAAGCGCGCGTCTGCATCTCCGAAGGCGAGATCCTGGGCAACACGCGGCGCGTGCGCAAGTTCACGCGCGAGCAGTACTTCAAGTCGGCCGGGCAGATGCAGGCGCTGTTCGCCGACGTGCCCACGGCCCTGGCCAACACGCTGGAGATCGCCAAGCGCTGCAACCTCACGCTGGAGCTCGGCAAGCCCATGCTGCCGGACTACCCGACGCCCGAAGTGGGCGGCGTGCGTATGCCCATCGACGAGTATTTCCGCCAGGCCTCGTTTGAAGGCCTGGAAGAGCGCCTGGCCCACCTGTACCGCGATGCGGCGCTGCGCGACCAGAAGCGGCCCGAGTACGTCAAGCGGCTGGAGTTCGAGATCAACACCATCCTCAAGATGGGTTTTCCCGGCTACTTCCTGATCGTGGGCGACTTCATCAACTGGGCCAAGAACAACGGCTGCCCGGTCGGGCCGGGCCGGGGCTCCGGCGCGGGTTCGCTGGTGGCCTATTCGCTCAAGATCACCGACCTGGACCCGCTGCAGTACAACCTGCTGTTCGAGCGCTTCCTGAATCCGGAGCGGGTGTCCATGCCCGACTTCGATATCGACTTCTGCCAGAGCAACCGCGACCGCGTGATCGACTACGTGAAGGACAAATACGGCAAGGACGCGGTGAGCCAGATCGTGACCTTCGGCACCATGGCGGCGCGCGCCGCCATCCGCGACGTGGGCCGGGTGCTGGATTTTCCCTACGGCTTTTGCGACGGCATCTCCAAGCTCATCCCCAACAAGCCGGGCCAGCACATCACGATTGAACAGGCGAAAGAGCAGGAGCCCATACTGGCCGAGCGCGAGCGCAAGGAAGAGGACGTGCAAACCCTGCTGGCACTCGCGCAAAAGCTCGAGGGCCTGACCCGCAACGTCGGCATGCATGCCGGGGGCGTGCTGATCGCACCCAGCAAGCTGACCGATTTCTGCCCGCTCTATGCCCAGCCGGGCAGCGACTCCGCGGTGAGCCAGTTCGACAAGGACGACGTGGAGGCCATTGGCCTCGTCAAGTTCGACTTTTTGGGCCTGGCCACCCTGACCATCCTGGAGATCGCCAGGGAGTTCATCATCGCGCGCCACCCGGCCCAGAAGGACTTCAAGTTCGAAGACCTGCCGCTCAACGACCGCAAGGTCTACGAGCTTTTCGGCCGGGGCCAGACCGAAGCCGTGTTCCAGTTTGAAAGTATCGGCATGCAGCGCATGCTCAAGGACGCCAAGCCGGACCGCCTGGAAGACCTGATCGCGATGAATGCGCTGTATCGACCGGGCCCCATGGAGCTGATCCCGACCTACATCGCGCGCAAGCAGGGCAAGGAAGTGCCCGAATACCCGGACCCGCGCGTCAAGGCCATCCTCGAGGAGACCTACGGCATCATGGTCTACCAGGAGCAGGTGATGCAGACCGCGCAGATCCTGGGCGGCTACTCGCTGGGCGGCGCCGACTTGCTGCGCCGCGCCATGGGCAAGAAGAAAAAAGAGGAGATGGACGCGCAGCGCGCGATCTTCCGCAAGGGCGCGGGCGAGGGCGGCCTCAGCGAGGAAAAGGCCGACGAGGTCTTCGACCTGATGGAAAAGTTCGCGGGTTACGGCTTCAACAAGTCGCACTCCGCCGCCTATGCGCTGCTGGCCTACCACACGGCCTGGCTCAAGGTGCACTACACCGCCGAATTCTTCGCCGCCAACATGACGGTGGAAATGGACGACACCGACAAGCTCAAGGTCCTGTTCGGCGACGCGCAGAAGATGGGCATACAGTTCGAGTCGCCCGACATCAACCGCGGCGACTACCGCTTCGAGCCCATCAGCGCGACCTCGGTGCGTTACGGCCTGGGCGCCGTCAAGGGCACCGGCCAGCAGGCGATTGCCGCGATTGTCGCGGCGCGCAAGGAGGGCGGCCCCTTTACCTCGCTCTACGATTTTTGCGTGCGCGTGGACCGCAGCCGCCTGAACAAACGCACGGTGGAAGCCCTGATCAAGGGCGGCGCCTTCGACAACCTGCAGCTCAACCGCGCCTCGCTGCTGGCCTCGGTGGACCGTGCCTTCGAGTTCGCCGCCGCGACCGAGGCCAATGCCAACCAGGGCGGGCTGTTCGACATGAGCGACTCGCACGCGGCCAGCACCCAGGAGCCACCGCTGGTGGAAGCCATGCCCTTCGGCGTGAAGGCGCGCCTGGTGCAGGAAAAAACCGCGATCGGCTTTTACCTCTCGGGCCATCTGTTCGACGAGGTGGAGACCGAGGTGCGCCAGTTCGCCAAACGCAAGATCGAGGACCTGATCGACTCGCGCGAGCCGCAGCTGCTGGCCGCCATCCTGAGCGATCTGCGCGTGATCAACGGCAACCGCGGCAAGCTGATCATCTTCAAGCTTGACGACAAGACCGACGTGCTTGAGGCCTCGGTCGACGAGGCGCTGTTCAATGCCAACCGCAACCTGCTCAAGGACGACGAGTTGGTGATCGTGCAGGGCACGCTGCAGGGCGCGTCCGAGCGCTTCGGGCGCCGCTTCAAGGTCACCCAGGTCTGGGACCTGGAAACCGCGCGCTGCAAGTTCGGCAAGTACCTGCGCGTGGCCGTCAACGGCAGTGCGCCCGATATCTCGCGCATGGTCAGGGACTTCCCGCCGCGCCGCGAAATGTCGGAGCAGGGCGAGATCAGCCGCGGCCTGCCGGTGCGCCTGAGCCTCAGGCGGCAAAGCGAGGTGGGCGGCGCAACGGCCGAACTGCATCTGGGCGAAGCCGCCCGGTTCTTCCCCACCGATGCGGCGTTGGCCAGCTGGATGGCGCAGGCCGACAGGGGGCTGGTGCAGATCGTTTACGAATAAGCCGGGCGCCTAGTTGCGCGGCTTCATCTCGAGGATCAGCGTGGTGTCGGGTATCCGGCCGTCGACGTCCCGCGGCATGACGCGGGTGCGGATGATGGCATTGATCGCCGCGTCGTCCCAGGCCTTGTTGCCGCTGGACTGAAGCAGGCGCTGGCTGATGACGGTGCCGTCCAGCGTCAGCCGCACTTCCACTTTCGCCGTCGGGTTGCCGGTAAATTCCTCGGTGAACACCACGTTGGGCTTGATCGCCGCCCTGACGATGGCGCCGTAAGTGGTGGACCCACCGGTGGATTTTTGCGCTGTACCCTTGGAATCCGCATCGCCGGTGGCGCCGGCCATGCCGGTGATGCGGCGCAGGTTTTCCTGGCGGAGCTTTTCGGCGGCTGCCTGGGCCGCTTTTTGCTGCGCGGCGTCCTTGTTGTCCTTCTGGGCTTCGAGCTTTTTGGCGTCTTCCGCGGCCTTGCGTTTGGCCAGCTCTTCCTTGGCTTTCTTGTCGGCGGCTTTTTGTTTTTCCAGTTCTTTGTCTTTCTGGGCCTGCAGCTCAGCCTTCTGCTTTTCTTTCAGGCGCTCGGCCTCGGCCTGCTTTTGTTCCTGCGCGAGCTTGCGCTTTTTTTCCTGCTCCAGCGCGATGTCCACCTTGGGCGCGGGCGGCGGCGGGGGTGTCCTGGCTTCCGGGGTGGGCGTCGGTGGGGGCGGCGGCGGTGTGGGCACTTCGACCGGTTTGGGCGCGGCCTGCTGCGCCGGAACGTTGGTCCACAGCTCGGCCTGGAAGGCGACGTCCGGGTTGCTGCGTTTCCAGCTTACGCCCCAGGTCAGGGCGGCGATCAGCAGGGCATGGGCGAGCAGCGCCAGCGCGAAGGCACGGCCCGACCCGCCGTCCCGGGGCGGGAGGAAGTCTAGGCGGTCTGCGGCGCTGGGCATGGCGAACTCCGGGCGGCCTGGCGGCTACTTGCTGCCGGTCTGCACCGACAGGCCCACGCGCGAGACACCGGCTTTTTGCAGGTTGTCCATGACCTGGACCACGGTTTCGTACTTGATGGATTTGTCGGCGCTGATGACCACGGGCACGGCCTGCGCGCCTTCGGCCTTCACGCCCGGCTCCAGTTTTGCGATGTCGGCCGCGACGTTGCGCACATTGCTGGGCACGCTGTCGGTCTTGATCTTGATCTGCACGGCTTCATCCTTGCCGATCTGGATCTGCACCGGGTTTTGCGGCTGGCTGGGCGCCCGGCCGACCTTGGGCAGCGCGATCATGCTGGGCGTGATCAGCGGCGCGGTCACCATGAAGATGATGAGCAGCACCAGCATCACGTCGATAAAAGGCACCATGTTGATCTCGCTGATGGTGCGCCGGCCGCGGCCTCGGCGGGAATTGACTGCAGGCATGGCGGTCTCTCCTAGATAGACGGCCGCCGCGACGGGCCGCCCCAAGCAAGGCCAGCCCCCCCGGGGGGCAGCGTATGACACGAAGTGAAAAGCGTGGGGGTCAACATCTTAGTGTCCGGAGGGCGAGTGCGCGCCCAGGTTGCGCTGGAGGATGTTGGAGAACTCTTCGATGAAGGTCTCCAGCCGGTTGGCGACGCGGTCTATGTCGTGCGAGAAACGGTTGTAGGCGACGACGGCCGGAATCGCCGCGAAGAGGCCTATGGCGGTGGCCACCAGCGCCTCGGCGATGCCGGGCGCCACCGTGGCCAGCGTGACCTGCTCCAGGGCCGCCAGGCCGGTGAAGGCGTGCATGATGCCCCAGACCGTGCCGAACAGGCCCACGTAAGGTGACACCGAGCCGACGGTGGCCAGGAAGGAGAGGTTGGACTCGATGGCGTCGAGCTCGCGCTGGTAGCTCGCGCGCATGGCGCGGCGCGCGCCGTCCAGCAGCGTGCCGGGGTCGGTGATGTGGCGCTCGCGCAGCTTCTGGTATTCACGCATGCCGCTGGCAAAAATCCGCTCCATCGCACCCGAATGTTTGGCGTTTTGCGCGGCGCCGGCGAAGAGGTCGTTCAGGCTGGTACCCGACCAGAACTCGCGGTCGAATTCGTCGTTGAGTTTCTGCACGCGCTTGAGCGCGACGATCTTGCGGAAGATCGCGGCCCAGCTGGCGATGGACACGCCGACCAGCAGCGCCACGACGGCCTGCACGACCCAGCTGGCGTTGAGGATGAGGCTGACGATGGACAGGTCTTGGTTCATGTTGTGGCCGTATCGGTGTTTAAGCTGTCAAGAATGGAAGCCGGAATGCGCCGTGGCTGAAGGCTGGCGGCGTCGACCCAGCCGATCCTGATGGTTCCTTCGCAGAGCAAGGGTGCTTGCTCTTTTTTTAATAGCACTTGCTGGCTGATTATCATGGACGCGCGGCCGGCTTCGACCAGGCTTGCCGTAACAATCAGTTCATCGTCCAGCCGGGCGGAACGATGGTAGCGTATGCTGGTTTCCGCCACCACGAAGATGCCGCCCGTGCTTTCCCGCAGGCGCTGCTGTTCAATACCGAGTGATCTGAGCCATTCGGTGCGCGAACGTTCAAAAAATTTCAGGTAGTTTGCGTAAAAGACGATACCGCCGGCGTCGGTGTCTTCCCAATAGACCCGCAAGGGCCAGCTGAAAACCCGCGCGCCTGCGCTCATGCCAGCACCGCCTTGAGCCGGGCCACGGCTTCCTGCAGCTGCGCCATGGAGTTGGCCGTGGAAAAGCGGATGAATTGTTCAGGCGCCGCATGGCCGAAATCGCGGCCCGGCGTGACGGCCAGGTGGGCGCGCTTCATGAGCTCGAACGCGAAGTCCCAGCTGCCGCTCACGCCCAGGCGCGCGGCGGCCTGGGTGCAGTCGGCATAGGCGTAAAACGCGCCGTCGGGCATCACCGGCACCGTCAGGCCCAGGCGGTTCAGTTCGGGAATGAAGTAGTCGCGGCGCGCCTTGAATTCGGCGCGGCGGCGTTCGTATTCCCGCAGGCTTTCGGGCTCGAAGCAGGCCAGCGCCGCATGCTGGGCCACGGTGCTGGGGCAGATGAAGAGGTTTTGCGCGATGCGCTCTATCACCGGCGCCAGCGCCTCGGGCACCACCAGCCAGCCCAGGCGCCAGCCGGTCATGTTGAAGTATTTGCTGAAGCTGTTGATGCTGATCACGCTTTGGCCCAGCTCGCCGGGCATGGCCAGGGCCGAATGGCCGAAATGCTCTTCGTAGCTCAGGCCCAGGTAAATCTCGTCGATCAGCGTGATGCCGCCGCGGCCGTGTACGAACTCGTGGATGCGCTGGAGCTCTTCGGGCGCGATGGAGGTGCCGGTGGGATTGGAGGGCGAGGCCAGCAGCACGCCGCGTGTTTGCGGCTTCCAGGCGGCCTCGACCTTTTCGCGGGTGAGCTGGAAGCGTTCGGCCGCGGTGGCCGGCACCAGCACCGCATTGCCTTCGGCGGCGCTGACGAAATGCCGGTTGCAGGGGTAGCTGGGGTCGGGCATCAGGATTTCATCGCCGGCCTCGATCAGCGCCAGGCAGGCCAGCTGCAGCGCGGCCGAGGCGCCCGCCGTGATGATGATGCGGCCGGGTGCCACGTCGGCGTCGAAACGCGCGGCATACCAGGCGCTGATGCGCTCGCGCAGCGCCGGCAGGCCGGTGGCCTGGGTGTACTGCGTGTTGCCCTGTGCGATCGCCCGGGCGGCGGCCTCCTGCACCAGGGGCGGCGCGGTGAAGTCGGGTTCGCCGATGTTCAGGAAGATCATGGGCCGGTCGCTGTGGGCGAATTCCTGCGCCAGCGCCGAGGCCGCCTTGGCGACCTCCATGACATAAAACGGCTCTATGCGTTGAGCCCGCCGGGCGATTTTCACGGCAGGCCTTTCACCGGGCGGCTTGTCGGGCTTTGTCGGCAGCGACTTCGGCGGCGCGAAGGGCGGGCGCCATCTTGTTGAGCACACCGTTGACGTATTTGTGGCCGTCGGTGCCGCCGAAGGCCTTGGCCAGTTCTATGCACTCGTTGATCACGACGCGCCAGGGCACGTCCAGGCAGTGGGTGAATTCGTAAGCGCCTATCCAGAGCACCGCGTGCTCGATGGGCGAGATCTCGGCCATGGGCCGGTCCAGCAGGGGAACAATGCCGGCGTCCAGCGTTTTGGCGTCGGCGATGCAGCCGTGCAGCAGTGCGTCATAGTGGGCCGAATCGGCCTTGTGAAAGCCCGCGAGGTCGCGTGTGAAGGCGTCTATCGAGTCGGCTTCGTTGCGGCCCACCAGGTGCTGGTAAAGGGCCTGCAGGGCGAATTCGCGCGCGCGCGTGCGCGCCGATTTGTCGGCGGCTTTTTTGACGCCGGTGTCGGTCAGGCCGGTGCGGGTCTGCGGCGGGCGTTTGGGTTTGATGATGGGTTCAGCCATGAAAAGTGCCAGTCAGGTTAAGGGGGTGGGCGCGATGCTCGGCAAGCGGGTTGGCGCGCTCAGGCAATTTCATTGATCAGGTTGGCCATCTCGACGGCCACGCGCGCGGCGTCGCGCCCTTTTTCGTCCTGGCGGGCCTGGGCCTGCGCGAGGTTCTCGGTGGTCAGGATGGCGTTGGCGATGGGCAACTGGTAGTCCAGCGCCAGGCGCGTGACGGCGGCGCCGCTTTCGTTGGCCACCAGCTCGAAGTGGTAGGTCTCGCCGCGGATGATGCATCCCAGGGCGATCAGCGCGTCGTACTTGTCGCTTTCGGCCAGCGCCTGCAGCGCGCAGGGCACTTCCAGCGCGCCGGGCACCTTGACGTGGCGAATGTTGTCCTCGTGCACGCCCAGGGCCGCGAGTTCGTGCTTGCAGGCCTCGGCCAGCGCGTTGGTAATGCTTTCATTGAAGCGCGCCTGCACGATGCCTATGCAAAGTTTTCTGCCGTCCAGTTTGTCGGCCGTACCTTTTTCTGCTCCGAACACGGTGATTCCCTTTTGATTGATGTGTAGGTTGGTGGGCTGGCGACAAGCTCAGTCCCGGGTGATGTAGCCGACGATTTCCAGGCCATAGCCCGTCATGCTGGGCATGCGGCGCGGGTTGCCCATGAGGTTCATGCGGTGCACACCGCATTCGCGCAAGATCTGCGCGCCCACGCCGTAGGTGCGCAGGTCCATGCGGCCGCGCTCCGGTGCCTGGCTGGCGCGCGCCGTGCCTTCGAACTGGGCCAGCAGCTGCGCAGCGCTTTCGCCGCAGTTGAGCAGCACGGCCACGCCCCGGCCTTCATCGGCGATGTGTTTGAGGCTCTGGTCCAGGCTCCAGGAGTGCATGGGGCGGCCGGTTTCCAGCACGTCCAGCACCGACAGCGGCTCGTGCACGCGCGCGGCCACGACGTCATCGGCCGACCATTCGCCCCTGACCAGCGCCAGGTGCAGGCCCTGGCTGGGCTTGTCGCGAAAGGCGTGGGCGGTGAACTCGCCGAAGGCGGTCTGCAGCGTGCGGCAGCCGATTTTTTCGACCAGGGAGTCGTTGCGGCTGCGGTGCTCGATCAGGTCGGCGATGGTGCCTATCTTGAGGCCGTGTTCGGCCGCGAAGACCAGCAGGTCGGGCAGGCGGGCCATGGTGCCGTCGTCCTTCATGATCTCGCAGATCACGGCGGCCGGCGAGCAGCCGGCCATGCCGGCCAGGTCGCAGCCGGCTTCGGTATGGCCGGCGCGCATCAGCACGCCGCCGTCCACCGCCTGCAGCGGGAAGATGTGGCCGGGTTGCACCAGGTCGCTGACCTTGGCGTTTTTGGCGACGGCGGCCTGCACGGTGCGGGCACGGTCGGCGGCGGAGATGCCGGTGGTCACGCCTTCGGCAGCTTCGATGGAGACGGTAAACGCCGTGGAGTGTTTGGTGCCGTTGCGCGTCGCCATGGGCGGCAGCTGCAGCAGCTCGCAGCGTTCGCGGGTCAGGGTCAGGCAGATCAGGCCGCGGCCGAAGCGTGCCATGAAATTGATGGCCTCGGGCGTCACGTGGTCGGCCGCGAGCACCAGGTCGCCTTCGTTCTCGCGGTCTTCCTCGTCGATCAGGATGACCATGCGGCCGGCGCGCATGTCGGCGACGATGTCTTCAACAGGGGAAATGGCAGTGCTCATGGTTCAGGGCTTCTTGAGTGTGTTGTTATGGGTGTCGCCCAGCATGCGCTCGACGTAGCGCGCGATCAGGTCGATTTCGAGGTTGACCTGGGAGCCGGCGGCCAGCCGGCCCAGGGCGGTGTTCTGCACGGTATGCGGGATCAGGTTGATGCTGAGCTCCGTACCATCGGCCAGGTCGGTGACCCGGTTGACCGTCAGGCTCACGCCGTTGACGGTGATGGAACCCTTGTAGGCCAGGTATTTGCCGAGTTCGCGCGGAGCCAGTATGCGCAGCTCCCAGCTTTCACCGACCTCGGCGAAATGCGTGACGCGGCCTATGCCGTCGACGTGGCCCGAGACGATGTGGCCCCCCAGGCGGTCATGGGCGCGCAGGGCTTTTTCGAGGTTGACGGTGCCGGTTTCGGCCAGGCCTGTGGTTTTGGCCAGCGATTCGGCGGAAATGTCGATGGTGAAGCGGTTCAGGGGCAGGTCCAGCGTGGTGGCCGTCATGCAGGCGCCGTTGAGCGCGATGCTGTCGCCCAGGCCCACGTCGTCAAGGTAACCCGCAGGCGCCTCGATGGTGAGCCGCTTGCCGTGGTCTGAAGAGCTGCCCAGGCTTTGGATGGCGACGATGCGCCCCAAGCCGGTAATGATTCCGGTAAACATGCGCCATTTTCGCAGGGATTCAGGCCCGGGCGTGGGGAAAGGCCACTATTGCCCTGTAAAAGCGGCCCAGGCCGCATCAAACCTGGTTAGAACTGGTCCCTGCCTACGCAGCGGGCCAGCACGCGCAGGTCGGGGCCGACCCTCTCGGTGGACTGGAATTGCAGGGCCACCGCATCGCCGAGCTGTTCCAGGGGGCCGAACGAGGCCATGCCCATACCCGGGCCCAGCAGCCTGGGCGCAAGGTAGACCAGGAACTCGTCGACCAGCCCTTCGCGGACCAGGGAGCCGTTGAGCTTGCTGCCGGCCTCTACATGCAGCTCGTTGATTTCGCGGCGCGCCAGGTCTTTCATCATGGCGGCCAGGTCCACTTTTCCGCGGGCGTCAGGCAGGCAGGTCACCGTGGCACCTTGGGCCGCCAGGGCGGCCTCCCGCGAAGCATCCTGAACCGCGGTGTAAATCCACACCGGCCCGCCGGCCTCGAAAATCTTTGCGTCCACCGGTGTCTGCAGCAGGCTGTCGACGATCACGCGAAAGGGCTGCCTGGGCGTATCGACCAGCCGGACGTCCAGCCGGGGGTTGTCCTGCAGCACCGTGCCTATGCCGGTCAGCACGGCGCCGGCCCGCGCGCGCCAGGCGTGGCCGTCGGCCCGGGCTTCGGGCGAGGTGATCCATTGGCTCTGGCCGTTGGCCAGGGCAGTGGCGCCGTCCAGCGAGGCGGCGATTTTCATGCGCACCCAGGGGGTTTTGCGGACCATGCGGCTGAAGAAGCCGATATTCAGCTCCCAGGCCTCAGCGGCGCCGTCACCGACTTCCACTTCGACGCCGGCTGCGCGCAGGCGCTCAAAGCCCTGGCCTGAAACCAGCGGATTGGGGTCCGCCATGGAAGCGACAACTTTGCGGATGCCCGCGGCAACCAGGGCATCGCAGCAGGGGCCGGTGCGCCCATGGTGGGAGCAGGGCTCCAGCGTGACGTAGGCGGTCGCGCCCTGGGTGGCGTGGCCCTGGGCCGCCGCATCGCGCAAGGCCATGATTTCCGCGTGCGGGCCGCCGGCTTGCTGCGTGTGGCCGGTGCCTATGGTTTGTCCCGCGGCGGAGACCAGGACACAGCCAATGCGGGGATTGGGCGATGCGCTGAAGGGCGCGTTGGCGGCGGCCTGCAAGGCGGCCTGGATGAATTCAGACTTAGGGCTTGGGGGGGTGCTCTGCTGCTGCATTGGGTCCCGCTGCGGCCACGTCAGCGACGGGACCTATGGTTTAACGCCAGCATTCCGCGATCAGGTCGGCGGTCGGAGAGGCGGCGGTAATGCCTTTGGCGCCCGCCTGGGTCAGGGTGAAGCCGCCGCACTTGTCATTGGCCATGCTTGCCGTGGTCAAAGGACGCATGATAAGCGTGAATGTGCTCGTAGCGGCGCTGCTGGCATTCGCGCCGGTATTGGAGATCTCATAGAGCTGGGTGCCTTCGGTGGGGGCCCGCAGCAAGGCGGGCGGCATGGTGGCCCAGATGGTTTGGGAGCCGGTGCGGTCCGCGTCGTAGCGGTCGTTGGCCGCGTAGAAACGCTGCATGTACTGGGCGGCCTGCGAGAGCTGCGCCCGCGCCGCGGCGCGGTTGCCGCGCGCAATGTAGCTCTGGTAGGAGGGCAGGGCGATGGCGGCCAGCAGGCCGACAATCGCCACCACGATCATCAGCTCAATCAGCGTAAAGCCCGCTGAGCCGCTGTTTTTTCCGGATTTGGACATCATGGGTGATTCTCTTTGTAAAAGCAGCGATTTTCAAGCTCAATTGGCACGCGGGAACAGCTGGCGCCAGGAGCGGTTCAGGACCGAGCCGGGGCAGGCGCCGGGGTTGGCCGCCCGGTAGGCGGCGCTGGTGCAGTTGGCCGTCGTGCATTCGCTCGGGTGAGCCGCTGCATAGGCCGCATCCGCGCAGCTGCCGCATTCCGTCACGTGGGCGACCGCATAGGCCGGGTTGGTGCAGTCCTGGGGCGGGGGCGGGTTGCCGGTGCGGACCTTGATGTGGCCGCTGGAGTTCTGCACGTCCCGCACCCCGGTGTCGTCACCCGTGGAGTTGAGGATGGTCAGGATCACGTCCGTACCGTCGGCCAGCGAGGTATAGGCGCAGACATTGGCATCGCTGCCGTTAATTTGTCCGTCGGCATTGGTGTCCAGCGTGCCGCCCGTGCGGCAAGCGGCGGTCAAGGGGTTGATGTAGAAGCTCAGGGCATTGCTGGTGGATGCCTGGCAACTGGATGACGTGGCCTGGGGTGCGACCGTGTCGATCTTGACGACATCGCCGTTCATCTGGAGCGGGTAGATGTCGCGTTGGCCGGCAAACACATTGAGGGGCAGCTTCCAGCCGCGCCGCGTGGCCCAGTCAAGGCTGGTGACCGCCGGGTTGTTGAATCCCACCGTGTAAAAGCCCGTGACGCCGCCACCGTTGATGGTGTTGCCCGTGCTCGGGTCTATGCCGACCGTGACGGCTGTGGCCTTGAGGACCTCCAGCTGGGAGTCAAGAATGGTATCGGCGCCCGTGGAGCCAAAGGGTTTTCTGTCCCACAGGCCGTAGGCTGCCTGCGTGGGGGTGGTGACGGCGGGATCGCCGGCTTCAAACAGCTTGCCGGTTGCCACCGACACCAGGTAGCTTGGCAGGTAGCTGGCCTGGTCGGTCCGTTCAAGCACGGCCGGTTGGGCGGTAATGGGCAAGGGGGTGGCGCCGTTCAGCGCAGTAAACAGCGCGACGCTGCCGTTACCCAGGCCCCATGCAGCAGAAGTGGCGCCGCTCAGGTCGAATTTCCACAGCCGGCCCTGCAGGTCGCCGGCGTAGGCGCCGATGATCTGCTGCTTGTCGTTGTACACGAGGCGCACGCCGCCCAGGCCGTTGGCCACCGTGTTGTCGGTCTTGATTTCCTTGAGCAGCTTGCCTGTGCCGGTTTCGACGATGAAGAGGCTGGCTTTGGCGGATTTGCTGTCGTAGCCATTGCCGAAGATGGTCACCCAGTCGCCGCTGACCGTGATGCCGCTCTGGGGCGTGCTCAGCACGCTGCCCAACTCCGCGAACGAGGTCGTGGAGTTTCCAGGCATGACCGGAAATGCCGGATCCGGATTGAGCTCCCACAAGACCGCCTTGCCGTTCATGTTGAGAGGGTCGGTGGCGTTCAGCGCAAAGACGGACTTGGCGCCGGCGCCGGTCGTGCCTATGACCAGGTTGCGCCAGCCGGTCGACGTGCCGCCGCCGGTCAGGTTGGGTGTCGTCAAATAGGCGTCGACTTCGGTCAGCGGGCCGTCGACCGAGTAGGTGTGGGCAAAGGTATAGCCGTCGGTGGTCAGTGCTTCCAGTTTGCCGAGCACGGACCGCGGAACGTAGGCAAAGAGTTCGCGGCCGCCGACGGCGGCGCCGTTGCCCTCGCCGAAGGCGTGCAGCATGCCGTCATTGGCGCCCACGAACAGGACGCCCTCGGGGCGGGCCGCCTTGCTGGCCATGTAGGTGGCATAGGTGGTCAAGCCCGGTGTGGATGCCGGAAGCTTTTCAAACTGCGGATTGGTGTTGTTCTTGATGAAGGAGGGCGTTGAATTGACGATGTCGCCCAGGACTGCCGGGCGCTTTCTCATGCCGGCGCCTTCCTTGGTGCGCACGCCGCGCAGGTAGTCCACGATGTCGGAGGTCACCGCCGCGCTCATCTGCATGTTGGTGTTGGTGCCTGTGAGGCTGTTGGCTGCCGTGGTGATGTTCGCATAGGTGAAGGCCAGGCCTTGCTTGGCCGCGTCGGTCCAGACGACGATGTTGCGGGACGCCGGCGCGGGCAGCGTGGTGACCCCCGTCGGCTGGCCGTTGCCGTCGGTGGCGATAACCTGCCATGCCACGCCGGCGCTGTCGCCGTTGGCGGTCAGGTTGACCATCTGCACATTGCCCCACCAGGTTCCGCTGGTGTAGTAGGGCACAAATTTCTTGGTGCCTGCCGTCAGGGTCACGGCGGATGCCGCCACACCGGCTTGCGAGAACTGCTGGCTCGCGATACTGCCGATGACGTTGCCCAGGTCGGTCGCGAACTGGGCTGCGTCGGTCACCGTGAGGAAGTCGCCGCCGCCGTTGTGGGCCGCATGGCGCATGTCGTCAATCGTCGTGACGGTATTGAGCACGGGCGTGGCCCAGGCCAGGTTGCCGAGCTTGGCGCTGGCCACTTCGGCGTTGGTCATCTTGCCCGGGGCGCCGAAGCTGACCATGTAGCTGGTCATGTTCTGCCAGAACGGCGGGGCGGAGGGGTCGCCGGTGCCGTTGTCGTTCGGCAGGTCGCCGCGCAGGTCGGTGGCCCAGTACTTCAGGGCGATATCGGCCAGGGTGTCGGCGGTGCCGGCCGAGCCGTTGGTCTTGTCGGACTTACCCCGGTTGCGGATGTCTGTTTTGTTGCCCGGCGTGTACCGGTAGGTTTTGGTGGAATCCAGTGCGTGGGTGTACAGCGTTCCCAGGGTGCTGTCGACATCACCCACCCCCGACGGCGCACCATCGGTGTAAAAACCGTCGGTGATGAGCATGGAGTAGGAACGGCGGCAGGACAGGTGGCTGGCCGCCGTTTCGCCTGCGGGAGGCGCCCAGGGCTTGGATCCCCAGGGGCCGTTGTTGGCATTGTTCTGGTAGTACTTGCCGGCCCGGTCAAGCGCGCCGCGCAGCGGCGTGCCGCCACTGGGTGTACGTGCGTCGAGCCAGCTGTAGAAAGCGCTTTTGGCAATGCCGAAATCCGTCATCGTGTTGGGCGTGCCGTTGATGTCGCCATAGGCCAGGCGGAAGTTGTCGGCCTGGCTCGCGAAGGCTGCTGACAGGCCTGTCTTTGCCGACTTGATGCGGTCGATGTGGTAAGCACGCCAGTTCGCGATGTTCTGGCGTTCTTCGGCAAACGTGCAGGTGGCGGCGGCGCAGTCCGTGCGGGTGCCGCCATGCGGCCCAAACGGGTTGGTGCTGCCGCCACCGGAGGTGTCCACTCCGTTGAGTTGGAACCTGCCGGTTCTAACTCTATAGGTGTCGTAGTCCGCCGTATTGCTGATGGCGGCGGACGTGGTGTAGGTGGTGGGATCCTTGCCGGCTTTCGGCAGGAACATCGTCACGACCGACGTGTTATCCACGACCGCATTGCTCTGGAGAACACCTCCGACGTAGCCCGGCGCGTAGAGTTTTTTCGGGTTGTAAAACAGCAGGTTGTTGACGGGGGAACTTTGGCGGGGGTCGGCGCTGTCAATGCAATCCACATGGAAGCCCGGGATGCTGGTGGAGCCGGGGGACTCGGCGAGCATCGCGGCGCTGACATGTTTGGCATAGACGCATTCCCAGTCCATGGAGCCTGAGGTATCGAGCACCAGCGCGATATTGGGCCTGACGTTCACGGTTTTGGACAGCAGCGGCTCTTGCGCGACGACTGCGAACGCACTGTCCGCCATGATCAACGCGGCCGCGTAGAACGCGACGTTTCGCAAAAGGGAAAATTTCATGGCCAGGCCTTTCATGCTCGCGTCGAGCATCATTTCATGGTGATTACGGATTGAAGCCACACCTCGGTGCCCTTGGGCGCGGTTCCGTCTTTCGCACCGACCTCAGGGCCGAAGCCTCGGGCGGTCGTGACAAAAACCTTGGTGTCGGCGGGGGTCAGGTATTGCGCCATGCATTCAGGCTGGCGGGTGAAATAAACGGTGGTTCCCGCATCGCCGGCGGAGGTGACCGCCACCGTCTTGAGGTTGGCCGTCGGCGTCAGGGTGTCCCAATTGGCCATGGTGGCCCAGCTGTAGGGCGTCCCGGCGCCCACGGGCGCCGCTTCTGGCGCGAAGCCGGTGGCTGGGTTGGCAGCGTAGAGCTGCACTTGCTGTTCACAAAAGCGCAGGGCGGTTTCGGCCGTCTGCCGGGCCAGCGCCTGCTGGCGGCTCTGGTTGGCCACCTGCTCTGTCGACGAGGCGCCGCGAATCGAGATGCTGGCCAGAACCGACAGAATCATCAGCATGATGAGGGCCACAATCAGCACGACACCTTGCTGGCCGTGCATCTTCGGGATCTGGCGTGGTTCAGGGATTGACATAACCTACTCCATGGTTGCGCAGCAGCACGGTGGTGCGATAGGCGCGGCGCAGCCTGCCATCGGTGATATCGACATCGGCATCGGCGCAGTCCTGGTAGCTGGGGTTGGTGCCTGAGCTGCCCAGGTCCTTCAGCACGACGTCCTCGCTCCTGACCACCACGCAGACCTGTGCCGCGACCACCTTGTTCCAGCGGTCCAGCATGGGCAGGGCCGTCAGGGCCGCATCCGTCGGGTTGATGATGCCGGAGGCGCTCAGGTAGCCGCGCACGTTCTGGCTGTTAGCGACGGCGGGCTCGGCAACCGCGAAATTCACCGTCGCGCTTTCGATGTTTTCGGCCAGCACCTGCGATTGCGCGAGGTTCCCGCTTCCGCGGCAGGTCAGTGTGTTGTTCGTGATGGAGATGCGCGACTGCATGGTGTAAAAAGGCGCGCCCGCGGCTCCCACGCCGTTGCCAATACAGTCCATGGGCAGGCCGCCGGCGGTGTTTTTTCCGGTGTTGAGGTCTCCCTCGTACGTGACGGCCAGGCCGAAACCGCCGCTCCCGGCACAGGTCAGGGCGCTCATGTTGGCGACGGTGGCATCCGTGAAGCCCGTGTTGCAGGCATAAAGGTTCCAGCCGCCCTGGCCCAGGTCGTTCTTGACGCCGCCGGTGCGCGTGGGGTTGTATCCCGCCTGGCGCAGCTCCTGGGTAAAAACGCCAAGCGCCATCTGGGCGTCCTCATTCATCTGGCCCTGTGCCTGCGCATTGCGCGTGGCCGTGCTGCCGGAGATGTACATGACGACCAGCGCGCCTATGACCACCATGCCCAATGTCATGGAGATCAGCAACTCGATCAGGGTAAAACCCGCCTGCTGCCGTGCGGCGGACTTTGCCGCGGGCATGCGAAGACGCTGCTGCGGGCAGCCTTTTGCGCGCAAAGTCATAACTGCACCTTCATGTAAAAGCAGCGCGGCAGGGTGGCCAGGGCCTTTGCGGTCGCCGAGCAGTTGTCGGACGTCAATTCGGCGGACTGGTCGACGCCGCTGACCTTGCGGGTGTTGTCCAGCACACCGGCTTCTTCCCAGAGAATCCAGATATTGGCCTGGGTTGCGCTGGCACCGGGCCGGGCCAGTTCGACGCCGCCTTGGGGCAGCAGCGCGCGAACCCGGCTCTGGAAGGCCGTCAGGTCCGCTGCCGCCAGCAGCGCGGGGGTGGTGCAGTTGGGGAAAGCGCAGGGCGCGAGGGCGGGTGGGCTGCCGGTGGTCATCAGTGCCACGTCATAGTTGCCGGCCGACAAGCCGGCCGGGTTGAGCCGGATCACCTCCGCCAGTTCCGTGGCCAGGGCGCTCGCGATAGCGCGGTTGGCCGCGTTTTTCTGCGCCGCGACCGAGTAGGCCTGCATGCCGGCGAGCGCCAGCATGCCGAAGGACATGAGCAATATGGATATCAGCACTTCCAGCAGCGACGAGCCCTGCTGCCCGTGCCGCGAAGCCGGGGCTTTTCTGGTGAGGCCTAGCATACGATGTCCCCCGTCTGGACTTTGACCCGGCCCACTGAGTTCATGCACAGGGTGCGGGTGTAGTAAGCGTTGGTGGCGAATGAGCCCGAGGCATGCACCAGCCAACGGCCGGACTGGCCGATGGCGCGGCCCGTGGCGTCATAAATGATGCCGTTTCCGGTCGTGACGGCTGTCGGGGTGGAGACGCCTACGGCGTAGAAGTCGCTGATGCCGGCCATGGGCTCCTGGGCGCGCAGCACGATGTCGGTCGCGGCGTCGAAGCTGCCGTTGCTGTTGCTGTCAAGGAACACCACCCAGCCCTGCATCCAGCCGCCGACGGCCGTGCCGCTTCCGGTGGAGCACGCGGGGCTCGCCGCGGTCGAGTCCGCGGTCCGGCAAATCGTCACGCTCTTTCCGCGCCGCATGGCTTCGCCGCGGGCGTAGCGGGTATCCGAGATAAACCCGTTGGTGGCCCGGGTCACGGATGCGTTGGCGAGCAGGCCCAGGAAAGAAGGCGCTGCAAGCGTTGCCAGAATGCCGATGATGGCGACGACAACCAGTATTTCAATAAGGGTGAAGCCGTGCTGGATTCGCCTCACACGCCGGGGCGCTTGGGGGCGGGAAGTGGCACGGTCGGCGATCGATAGATTTTCGAACATGCGCAATTGTGAGCATGCGCCGGCGCTCCTGCCTCCTGTATTCGACGCCCGGTCAGCTTTGCGTGACGAACGGTCAGCGCCTCCCGCACCCAGGCTCCTAGCGCCTGACCTCGTCGACCAGGGTCTTGAATTCGTCGATGTCCTCAAAGCTGCGGTAGACGCTGGCAAAACGCACATAGGCCACTTTGTCGAGTTTCTTGAGCTCGCGCATCACCAGCTCGCCGAGCCGGTTGGAGGCGACTTCGCGCACCCCCAGGCTCAGCAACTTTTCTTCTATGCGCTCTATGGCCGAGTCGATCTGCTCGGTGCTGACCGGACGCTTGCGCAGCGCCAGGTTCATGGAGCCCAGGATCTTGCTGCGCTTGTACTCGATGCGGCGGCCGTCCTTCTTGACGATGGACGGGAAGGTGACGTCGGGCCGCTCGTAGGTGGTGAAGCGTTTTTCGCAGGCACCGCACTGGCGGCGCCGGCGTATGAAGTCGGCGTCCTCGGCCACCCGGGTTTCGACAACCTGGGTTTCGAGATGGCCGCAGAAAGGGCATTTCATGGGTGTTGACCTGAATTTAAAAACATCAATCGGTCTTTAGGTCTTTAGCCCATTGAGGACGGCAGGGGCACGGTGAAAAACAGGGTGCCCTTGCCGTCCGCCATGGTTAACGGTAAACCGGGAAGCGGCTGGTCAGGGCGTGGACCTTGGCGCGCACCGCTTCCAGGGTGGCCGCGTCGCGCGGGTTGTCGAGCACGTCGGCGATCAGGTTGGCGGTGGCGCGGGCTTCCTCGTCCTTGAAACCGCGGGTGGTCATGGCCGGGGTGCCGATGCGCACGCCGCTGGTGACCATGGGCTTTTCCGGGTCGTTCGGGATGGCGTTCTTGTTGATCGTCATGTGGGCGCTGCCCAGCACGGCTTCGGCTTCCTTGCCGGTGATGCCCTTGGCGCGCAGGTCGACCAGCATCACGTGGCTTTCGGTGCGGCCGCTGACGATGCGCAGGCCGCGCTGCGTCAGGGTGTCGGCGACGATCTGCGCGTTCTTCACGACCTGCTGCTGGTAGGCCTTGAACTCGGGCGTCATGGCTTCCTTGAAGGCCACGGCCTTGGCCGCGATCACATGCATCAGCGGGCCGCCCTGCAGGCCGGGGAAGATCGCGCTGTTGATGGCTTTTTCGTGCTCGGCCTTCATCAGGATGATGCCGCCGCGCGGGCCGCGCAGGCTTTTGTGCGTGGTCGAGGTGACGATGTCGGCATGCGGCACCGGATTCGGGTAGACGCCCGCGGCCACCAGGCCGGCGTAATGGGCGATGTCGACCATGAAGATGGCGCCGACGGCCTTGGCCACCTTGGCGAAGCGCTCAAAGTCGATGCGCAGGCTGTAGGCCGAGGCGCCCGCGATGATCAGCTTGGGCTTGGTTTCGTGGGCCTTGCGCTCCATCGCGTCGTAGTCGATTTCTTCCTTGTCGTTCAGGCCGTAGGACACGACGTTGAACCACTTGCCGCTCATGTTCAGGGCCATGCCGTGCGTCAGGTGGCCGCCTTCGGCCAGGCTCATGCCCATGATGGTGTCGCCGGGCTTGAGGAAGGCCAGGAACACGGCCTCGTTGGCCGATGCGCCGCAATGCGCCTGAACGTTGGCGGCTTCGGCGCCGAAGATCGCCTTGATGCGGTCTATGGCGAGCTGCTCGGCCACGTCCACATGCTCGCAGCCGCCGTAGTAGCGGCGGCCCGGATAGCCTTCGGCGTATTTGTTGGTGAGCTGCGAACCCTGCGCGGCCATGACGGCGGGCGAGGCGTAGTTTTCGCTGGCGATCAGCTCGATGTGCTGCTCTTGCCGGGCGTTTTCAGCCTGGATGGCGGCGAAGATTTCGGGGTCGGTCTGTTCGACCAGGATGTTGCGGTGGTACATGATGGCAGTCCTTAAAGACGTGGTCCCTGCTATTCATATGAGCCGTGGCTCTAAATGAAACAAGGGCTGCCCAGGCGAACGGCTGAACGCTTGGGCCCGACGGCCGTCAGCGGTGCGCTTCCCAGTGGTGTCCCACGTCAGCTTCGATGGTTGCGAAAACCTCGAGCCTATCGCCAGTTGCGCACCCGGCTAGTGTAACTGAGGGCGCATCAACCCCGCGGCAATCCGTCCTTTGCCCGTAGCCCGAAAAGCAAAAAGCCGGGCGCTGGCGGCGGCCCGGCTTTGCGGCACAAGCGGGCGGGCCTTTGGACCGCGCCCCGGCAGGGATCAGGACTGGTTCAGCAGCGCCACTTTTTCCGGCGTCTTGCCCTCAGGGGCCGGCGTGTCGGACTTGCCGGGCAGGGAGGCCGGAACTGGGCGCGAAGTGCCGGGCTCGGCAAAGAAGGGCGATGGCTTGCCGCGCTTGGAGGCCGACGCCACCACGGCCAGCAGCCGGGCGTGTTCGCCCATCACCTTGCCGGCATAGCCGCCGTCGTCTTCCATGTTGGCGGCGCCCACATAGTATTTGAGGCCGCCCTCGATGGAGCCGGCGCGCGCGATGCATTCCTGCAGCACCTTGACGCCGACGCGCAGGTTGGTCACCGGGTCGAAGGCCGCCAGCTTGCCGCCGAAGTTGTCGTATTTGTCGTGGTGCACCTTGGTCATGACCTGCATCAGGCCCTGGGCGCCCACCGGGCTTTGCGCGAACGGGTTGAAGCCGGACTCGATGGCCATGATGGCCAGGATCAGGGTCGGGTCGAGCTTGGCCTTCTGGCCGATGTCGAAGGCTTCGGCCACCAGCACGCTCAGGGGCTCCGGCGCCACGCCGTACTTCTTGCTGAGCCAGTAAGCCACCGCCGCCTGCTGGGCCGGCAGGTCCTTGGGATTGGACGCCGTGGCGCGCTCGATGGCGGCCGGCTCGGTAAAGCCGATGGCCGCTTCCTGGCGCTGCTGCAGCCAGGTCATGAGCTTGAATTCACCGGCCTGACGCAAGTCGGGCCGGGCCGTCAAGGTGATCACTGCGAACACGACTGCCAGGCCCAGAAGGGCGAAGCTGTTGTGGGTGATCTCGAAAAAGCCCTGGGCGATGTCATCAGCAATGGTTAAAACACTGCTGCGTACACTTTTCAAGTGCGCCTCAAGGCCGAATTGTCCTAGCGCTGTCATAGCACTCCTTTCTACGCTTGCAGGCCCTTTGGGGGCCAAGCAGGCTTTGATTGGGTCGCCATCAAACCAAGGCATGCCTTGTGGGGTGTTGACCCCTGTTTGACGTTGCCGGCTTCTTTGGTGAAGAGGGGCAGCGGAGATTCGGGTTGTCCCTAGGTTTCTGTGGGACTGGCGGGATTCTAGGGGGTCGTTAAATAACCTGTCAATAATAACAAATCGTTTCTTTATATTGAATAAGCAAATAAAAACCTTGATTCTGGGCAGAACCCGCCTGAATCAAGGTAGTTACGGCCCCTTTTTGAGACCAAGCTCTAAGTTAGATTCGGCGTGAAAAATACCGGATCAGCGGATCGCGGGTCCGGCTGTAGGCGGTTTCCGATGCCCCATGTGGGACGTTTGGGGTGATTTCGGGATGCCGGCGGGGGGCCGAAGGCTGCGGCAATCACTCCGGTCCCGGTGATTGAAAAGATGGTCTTGCCTGCACGGTGCGGGAGGTTTAACCTGCAGTTGCCTGATTCATTTGGGCATCCAACCGGGTAACCAACCCCGGAAAAACTGGAAGCAATCACTTGCTTTCATCGCACTGGGGACGATTCATCTCTCCTTTGCGAAACCCGACGGCATGAGCATAAACGCCCGCCGTCAACCCCGGTCGGCTCAGCTGCCCGGGGTTTTTCTTTTGGGCATTGCCCTTTCGGGGTGACCGTCTTTTTCAAATAAGTCATTGACCGATTGGCGCCAGCGTTAAAAACTCGACGCCTATGGCAATCAATGATCTGAAGAATAAATGGCGCGACATCGAATGGCGAAACACCGCAAAAACCCTGCCGGCACGGGCCGCGGGCGTGGCCCGCTCGCCCTTGTGGCGGCGCCGCGCCGCCTGGGCACTGGGTGTGCCGCTGCTGGCCTGGGCGCTGGCCTATGCGGCCGTGCCGTCCATCCTGAAATCGCAACTCGAGAAGATCGCCTCTGAAAAACTGGGCCGGCAGGTCACGGTGGGCGCGGTCGACTTCAAGCCCTGGTCGCTGGAACTCACGCTGAGCGACCTGGCCATTGCCAAAGCCGGGGCGGCCGGCGCTCCCCAGGCTTCCCCCCAGGAACTGCCCCAGTTGGCCGTCAAACGCATATATATAGATGCGGAGCTGGAATCCCTGCTGCGGCTGGCGCCGGTGGCCGACGCCGTGCAGATCGACGAACCCGTGGCTTTCCTGGCCCACCAGGGCGAGGGGCGCTATGACATCGACGACATCCTGGAGCGCCTGAAGGCGCCCGCGGACCAGCCGGCCGGCGATCCGCCGCGCTTTGCGGTCTACAACATCGTGGTGAGCGGCGGGCGCATGGATTTTGCCGACCAGCCCATCGGCAAGACCCATGAGCTGAGGGAGCTGAACCTCTCCGTGCCTTTCCTGAGCAACCTCAAGTCCCAGCGCGAGATCAAGACTTCGCCGCACCTGGCTTTCAAGCTCAACGGCAGCAGCTTTGACACCGCCGCCGAAGGCACACCCTTTGCCCAGACCCACAAAACCGACGCCACCTTCACGCTGCGCGGCTTTGACCTGGACCCCTACCTGGCCTACTGGCCGGCAAGCCTGCCCTACAAACTGAAAAGTGCCGTGCTGCATGCCGACGCCAAAGTGGCGTTTGAGCAGACGCCGGCCACGCAGGTGCGAATCTCCGGCACGGTGACGGCGGAAAAAGTGCGCGTGCAGGCGGTGGGCCAGGCGCCCGCCGCCCGCCCCGACATGCTCGCGTTTGAGCGGCTGCAGGTGTACATGGCCGACGTGCGCCCGCTGGAGCAGTTCGTCAAGCTCGCGTCGGTCGAGTTGAGCGCGCCCGCGCTGTCCGTGGTTCGCGACCGGTCGGGGCGGCTCAACCTGTTGCCGCCAGCCGCCGCGCCTGCTACAAAAAGTGAAGCAAGCAAGCCTGATGCCGCAAAGCCCGCCGCTGCGGCCAAGGCGCCGGCGACGACACCCTGGAAGGTGCAGGTGGCGCGTGTGGCGGTGCGTGCGGGCAGCGTGAACTGGCTGGACGAAGCCCTGGCTTCACCCGCCGACATCCGCTTGACCGGCCTGGCGCTCAATGCCACGGCCATCGCGATGCCTTTTTCGGCCGGCGCCCCGCTGCAATTCGACGGCTCGGTGGGGCTTGAGCCGCTCGCCGCAGCTGTGCCCCAGCCGGCCAAGGCCGGTGCAAAGGCCAGTGCCAAACCCGCCGCGCCGCAGACCCCGGCCAGCCCGGCACTGCTGACTTTCCAGGGCAGTGCCACCGACCAGGCCGCCCAGCTGACGGCCAAGGTGGCCGCCTGGCCGCTGGGCATGGCCGCCAAATACGTGGGCCAGTTCCTGCTGCCGGCACTGGGCGGCCAGCTCGACGCCGAGCTGGGCGTGAACTGGCAGGCGGCCAGCGGCGACAAGCCGCAAGTGCTGCGGCTCAGCGCGCCGCAGCTCGCGCTGAGCGAAGTGCAACTGGCCCAGGGCAAGGTCTCGCTGGTGTCGGTCAAGCGCGTGGACCTGGCGCAGGTGGACATTGACGTGGCCGGCCAGAACTTCAAGGCCGCCAAACTGCTGCTGAACCAGCCCAAGGCCCTGGTGGAGCGGGGCAGCGACAAGCGCTGGATGTACGAGCGCTGGATGGTGAGCTCCGGCGCGGCAAGGCCTGCGCCCCCGCCCACCGATGCCGCCACGCGGGCCAGCGCGCCCTCCTGGGCCGTGGCCATCGACGACGTGCAGCTCGAAGGCGGCACGATGTCGTTTTCCGACAAGGCCGGCGCCAAGCCGGTGGCGTTTGAGGTGACCGCGGCCAAGGCCCAGCTGGGCGGGCTGCTGCTCGACGACAGGCCCGCGTCCCGGGCCCAGGCCGCCAAGCCCATGCCGCTGACCGCCTCCCTGCGCCTGGCCTCCGGCCGGTTCGAGCCCGGCAAGCTGGACTTCAACGGCAGCCTGGGCCTGGCGCCGCTTCAGGCCCAGGGCCGGCTGCTGGTCGACCGGCTGCCGGTGCAGGCCTTTGAGCCTTACTTCGCCGACATCCTCAATATCGAACTGCTGCGCGCCGATGCCAGCTTCAAGGGCCGGGTGGCCTACCGCCAGACGCCGGCAGGGCCCCAGGCCCAGGTGACGGGCGACGTGTCGCTGGAGGAACTGCGCGCCAACACGCTGGCGCCCAGTGAAGACCTGCTGGCCTGGAAAGCGCTGAACCTGCGCGGCTTCCACGTGGCGCTGGAGCCGGCCAAGGCCACCCGCGTGGAAGTCAAGGAAACGGTGCTGACCGACTTTTTCGCGCGTGTGATCGTCATGCCCGACGGCCGCATCAACCTGCAGGACCTCGTCAAATCCGGGGAGCCGGCGGGAGCCGCAGAGACCGCTGCCGCAGCCGCCGCGCCGGCCTCCGCGCCCGCGGCCCTACCCAAAACAACGGTTGCCGACGCGAAAGGCGCGGCGGCCCCGCCGCCCATCGTGAACTTCGGCCCCATCAGCCTGATCAACGGCAAGGTGCTGTTTTCCGACCGCTTCGTCAAGCCGAATTACTCGGCCGACCTCAGCGACCTGACCGGCAAGCTCAGCGCCTTTTCGTCAGCGGCGCCCGCACCCGCGGGCGGCGCTGCGGCGGCCCCCAACATGGCCGACCTGGAACTGCGCGGGCGCGCCGAGGGCACGGCCTCGCTTGAAATCCTGGGCAAACTCAACCCCCTGGCCAAGCCGCTGGCGCTGGACATCAAGGGCAAGGTGCGCGACCTGGAACTGCCGCCGCTGTCGCCATACTCCGTCAAGTACTCGGGCTACGGCATCAACCGCGGCAAACTCAGCGTCGACGTGAGCTACCTGGTTCAGCCCGACGGCAAGCTCACCGCCACCAACAAGGTGATCCTGAACCAGCTCAGTTTCGGCGAGAAGGTGCCGGGCTCCACCGCCAGCCTGCCGGTCAAGCTCGCCGTCGCGCTGCTGGCCGACCGCAACGGCGTGATCGACATCGACCTGCCCATCAGCGGCTCGCTCAACGACCCGCAGTTCAGCCTGGGCCCCGTCATCGTCAAGGTCATCGTCAACGTGATCGTCAAGGCCATCACCGCGCCTTTCAGCCTGCTGGCCAACGCCTTCGGCGGCGGCGGCGAGGAACTCAGCACCGTGGGCTTTGCGCCCGGCAGCGCCGAGCTGCGCCCCGAAGCCAAGGCCGGGCTGGACAAGGTGGCCAGGGCCCTGGCCGACAGGCCATCGCTGCAGCTCACCGTGGTGGGCACCAGCAGCGTGGAGGCCGAGCGCGAGGGCTTCAAGCGCGAGCGGCTGGACGCGCTGGTGCGCGCCGAAAAACGCCGCATCACGGTGAAGGAGGGCGGCACCACCTCGGCCGCCGTCAGCATCAGCCCGGCCGAATACCCGGAGCTGCTCAAGGAAGTCTATAAACGCGCCGACATGCCCAAGCCGCGCAACCTGATAGGCCTGGCCAAGGACCTGCCCGTGCCCGAGATGGAAAAGCTGCTGCTGGCCGACATCAAGGTCAATGACGACGCCATGCGCGAGCTCGCCGTGCAGCGCGGCGTGGCGGTAAAGGACTACCTCGCCTCGCGCGATCTGCCGCCCGAAAGGCTGTTCCTGGGCGCGGCCAAAGCCGTGCCGCCGGAGGCCAAATGGACGCCCCGCGCGGAGCTGAATTTGGCGATGCCTTAAAAAAGGCGAAAATAGCACCAGCGCTTTATTGATAAAGCTTTTATGGGACCAGGGCCAATGCGCGCAACGCGGGTTGCGCGGCGCGGCCTCCCATCCACTCCAATACCTGCTGCCGCTGCGCAAAGCTTCCGTTACCGGGAGTCTTGCGGTCGGCGGCAACTATTTTTTTGACCTTGCGTTCCCATGTTTAAATCTTCAAAACCCGACACTCCCGCCGTGAAAACGCCATCCACCAAGCAGGCCGAAGCCCATCCGCTGGACGGCCTGACCGGCGGCGCGTTTTCCGCGCCCACCTCCGGCGAACGCGCCTCGCGCATCCGCAGCTGGCTGGCCACCGAGCCCACGGCCGAGCAGATGGCCGAGGTCTACAAGGATTTGTCCAACCGCGACAAGGGCGCGGCCAAGCCGCTGAAGGAAAAGCTCGATGAGATCAAACGCAGCAAGGGCCAGGAAGCCGTGGCCGCCGAGTGGGCCGACAAAGCCCAGGCGCTGCTGGCCGTGCCCAAGCTCAACCTGGCCGACGCCCTGGCCTGGCAGCGCGACGCCGCCAAGGCCGGCGCGCCCTTGTCCAAGGAACCGCTGGCCGGCCTGAAGGCGAAACTGGCCGAGCGCGTCAAGACCATTGAAGACCTGCAGCACCGCACCCAGGTGCAGCGCGAGGCCGCCGTGCTGATCGCGCAGCGCATCGAGGTGCTGTCCATCAAGCCCTGGCGCGAAGCCGAAGGCGCGCTGGACACCCTGAAGGCCGACGTGGCGCACTGGCAGGGCCAGGCCGACGAACTCACGCAGGACGCCAACTGGGCCAGCGTGGACGCCAAGTTCCCGCCGCTGCTCGACGCCTCGCGCGCCCAGCTGCTGGCCGTGTGGGAGGCCTTTCAGGGCGCGCTGGCCCAGGCCGTCAAGGCCGCCGAAGACACGGCCGCGCCTTTGCCCGCCGTGCCCGTGTGGGCCGATGAACTGCGCGCCGCCCGCGGCCAGGCTCCCGCCGAAGGCGAGCAGCCCGCGCGCGCGCCCAAGGCCAAGATCGATCCGGCCGTGCTCAAGGAGATGCGCGAAAAGTCGTCCGCCGTCGTGCAGGCCGCGCTCGCCAAGCTCGAGCATGAGGTCACCGAAGGCCACGGCAAGTCCACCCCCAAGGTCGCGGCCGAGCTGCGCCAGGCGCTCAAGGAACACATCCGCAACATCGACAGCAAGCTCGAAGCCGCCGCGCATGCCGCGCTCACCGCGGCCGGCGAACTTGAAGGCTGGCAGCGCTGGCGCGCCGACCAGATTCGCGAAGAACTGGTCGTGAAGGCCGAAGCGCTGGTGGCCAAGCCGCTGGGCGGGCGCAAGCAGCAGGAAGCCCTGCGCGCCATGCGCGAGCAGTGGAAGACCAGCGACCAGGGCGGCACGCCCAACCACGCGCTGTGGAAGCGTTTTGACGACGCCTGCAACGAAGCCCACAAGGTCGTCGAGGCCTGGCTCGAGAAGGTCAAGGAGCAAAACGAAACCGTCAAGGCCGAGCGCAAGCTGCTGATCGACGAAGTCCTTGCCTGGGCCGAAGCCAACAAGGGCAATACCGACTGGAAGCACCATATCCGCAGCCTCAACGGCTTTGTCGAAAAATGGCGCGAGGCCGGCCACCTGGGCGAAAAAGCCTTTGCCGAAATCCAGCCCGTGTGGAAGGCCGCCATGGAGACGGCCGACGCCGCGCTGACCGCCGCGCGCAACGAAAGCATCGCGCGCCGCAAGGCCATGATTGAAGAGGCTGTGGTGCTGGGCGCCGAACCGCAGCTGCGCATAGACGCCGTCAAGTCGCTGCAGCAGCGCTGGCAGCATGAGGCGCAGGCCGTGCCCATAGAGCGCAAGCAGGAACAGAAGATGTGGGACGCTTTCCGCAAGCCCATAGACGACGCCTTCCAGCGCAAGACCGCCGAGCGTGAAAAAGCCGCTGCGGCCCTGGGCGAATACGACCGCATGGTGCTGGAGGCCTCCAAGGCCGTGGAAGCCGCCACCGCCAGCGGTGACGCGCAGAAGATTCATGCCGCCGCCAAGGCGCTGGAAGCCATTGTGCGCGGCCAGGTGCCTGTGGCTGCCGCCGCGGCCCCCGCACCCGCGCCCGCGCCCGCCACGCCTTCCGTGGAAGCCACGCTGGCCGCCGCGGGCAGCGAGCAGGCCGCCGAGCCTGCCGCCGACGCTGAAGCCGCCGCGGCCGCTGAATTTGCCGAAGCCGGCGAGCCGGCCGGCGCGCCCGCTGAACCGCCGCCCGCACCCAAGCCCGCGCCCAAGCCCATCGTGGCAAGGCGCGGCGACGACCGCCCCGGCATGAAAAAAGCCGATCCCGTGGCCGCGGGGCGCGGCGGCAAGTTCGGCGACCGCAAGGACGCGCGACCCGGCGGCAAGCCGGGCGGCCCGCGCCAGGGCACCGACAACAAATTCGAGCCCTACCGTCCCGACCGCGACGCCCGCCCGGGCCGTGACGAGCGCGGCCCGCGCGGCAGCGAGCGCCCGGCCTTTGAAGAGCGCGGCCCGCGCCTGGGCGATGCTGCCTTCCGCGCCCAGCGCGAAGCTTTTGAGGCGGCCAACCAGGCCCTGAAAAAGCTCGCCGTGCAGGCGCACGGCGAGGTGCTCACGCACCTGCTGAGCGCCTGGGAAAAACGCGACCCGGCGCAGCTGCCCAGCGCGCAGGAACTCGGCAAGGCCGTGCCGCCCGCGGTACGCAGCCGCTGGGTGCAGGCCGTCAGCACGCCCTCGGGCAAGGACGCCTCCGAAGCGTTGCTGCGCCTGGAAATCGCCGCCGACCTGCCGACGCCGGCCGAGCACATCAGCGCGCGCCGCATGCTGCAGCTGCAGCTGCTGACCAAACGCAACGCCCCCGCGCCGGCCGAAACCTGGGGCGAGGACACGGCCCAGGTGCTGGCGGCCGACTTTGACGCCGGCAATGCGCGGCGCGTGCAGAACGTGCTCAAGGCGCTGCTCAAACGATGAGTGCTGCTGCCGCTGCTGAGGTTTTGCCCCAGGAGCGGCAACAGACGCTGGGCGAGGAGATCGCCAACAGCGTCAGCCACGGCATGGCGCTGCTTGCCGCCATGGCGGCCGCGCCTTTCCTGGTGGTCGCCAGCGCACGGCAGGGCGATGCCATCGATATCGCGGGCGCCTCGGTGTTCGCCGCCAGCATGGTGCTGCTGTATTTCACCTCCATGCTGTACCACGCGCTGCCGGCGGTGCGCGCCGCGCGCGCCAAGAGCGTGTTCCAGGTGCTGGACCACGGCGCGATCTACCTGCTGATCGCCGGCACCTACACGCCTTTCACTTTGGGTGTGCTGCGCGGCCCCTGGGGCTGGACGCTGTTCGGCCTGGTCTGGGCCATGGCGCTGGCCGGCGTGGCGGTCAAAGCCGTCGCGGGCATACGCTACCCGCGCGTGTCCACGGCGCTGTACCTCGCGATGGGATGGATTGCCGTGATCGCCGTCAAGCCCATGCTGGAACTGATTCCGGGCTGGGGGCTGTTCTGGCTCGTGGCCGGCGGTCTTTTCTACACCCTGGGCGTGGGCTTTTTCGCCACCGATTCCAGGCTGCGTTACGGGCACTTCATCTGGCACCTGTTTGTGGCGGCGGGCACCGCCTGCCACTGTGTGGCCGTGCTGTATTACGCAAGCTGAAGCGCGGCACCCACCACGCGGACCCGCTCAGCGGGCTGCTGCTATCAGGTGGGCAATGCCGTCATAGCCGAGCCGGCGCGCATGCTGCAGCGCGTTCAAGCCGTCGTGGTCTATCAATGCCGTGTTCGCGCCCGCCGCCAGCAGGCGCTGGACCACGGCCGTGTGCCCCTGCATGGCGGCCAGTATCAAGGGCGTGCGGCCCGCCGCATCGGCCGCATTGAGGGCCGCGCCTTGCTGGAGCAGGCGCTCCACCTGCGGCAGGTCACCCGCGCGGGCGGCGTTCTGCAATGCGCCTGCCAGTTTGGGTGTGGCGGACAGGTCCGCGCGTGGGGAGGGTGCGGAAGCTCCGAGTTTTTCCCGTCGCTGCTCTGGTGCTGCGGCCTCGGCTGGCGCAGCGGCGGCGCGTGCCGCCGGCGCTGCCATGGCGGGGGCCGCGGCTGGCGCGGCGGCCGGTGCGGCGTCCCGCATGGAAGAGGCCGCCTGACCGCCCAACACCGCCTCGGCCGGGGGGGCGGGACGTGCGAGTTGCGAGCTTTCTTTGGCGGTGGCAACTTCCGGCGCGGGTGGCGGTGGAGCCGCCGGGGCGGGGGGCGGCGAAGGCGCGGGTGAAGGCACAGGCGGGGGCGCCGCGCTTGCCTGGGGCGGCGGCGCGGCTTCGGTTTCGGCCTTGCGTGCCACCGAGCCTGTGGCGGAGGGCTGGGCTTGGGCTGAGGGTTTTCCCGCGGAGGGTGCCGCCGGGGCTTTCAGGGGCGGTGGCGGGCCCGTTTTGGCGCTGCGGCTGTCGGCCTGGGGTGTTTGTGGCGGTGCGGCGGCCGGCGCTGCCTCAGCTGCGGGTGGCGCGCTCGCACTGGGCTGGCCAAACGCCAGGTCTTTTTCCTCGTCGGTACCGCGGTCGAACTGCAGCACCAGCAGGCCGGTCAAGCCGGCCAGCGCCAGGCCGGCCAGTGCGGAGATTTTCCAGCGCGACTGGTTGGCGGCGGTCCCTGTGGGCGCGCTGCCCGTCGCCGTGCTCGGCTTGCCCGCGGCGATCACCATCTGCGCGTGGGCGCGCACCGCCTCCCGCACATGCGCGCCGGGGCGGCGCGTGTCCTGCGCGCTGGCTTCGCGGTAGCGCTGCGTCAGCTCATCGCCGGGCGGGCTGCGATCAGGCTCTGTCATGCAAACTCCTGTAGCTGCTGGCGCAGGCTGTTTCGCGCATAGCGCAAACGGCTTTTGGCGGTCTCGAAGTTCACGCCGGTCGCGGCGGCGATTTCATCCACGCTGAGGCCGGCTTCGGCCTGCAGCAGAAAGGCCTCGCGTTGCTCGCGCGGCAGGCGCTCAACCGCGGCGATCAGCGCCGCCGCCTGCTCGCTGGACTCCAGCCGGCGCAGCGGGCCGAAGCCGGAATCGGCGGCCAGCGTGTCGCCGATTCCCGGGCTGTCTTCGTCGTCGCTTGCATCGATGCTCACATGGTGGCGCGCGCTGCGAAAGTGGTCAACGAGCCGGTTGTGCGCCATGGTGAACAGCCAGGTCTTGAAGCGCGCCGACACCGTGTAAGTGGGGGCGCTGCGCGCCACGGCAAACCACACGTCCTGCAGCAGGTCGTCGGCCACCGCCTGCACCCGCACGCTGCGAAACACGTAGCGCCACACGCCGAGCTCGTGGCGCGCATAGAGCGCATCGAAAGCCGCGATGTCGCCGGCCGCATAGCGCAGCATCAGCGATTCGTCGCTGTCTTCGGCTGCGTTGTCTGGCGTCGGGGCGCTGGGCATGCGCCAGATTATCACGGCGCAGCGGCAGGCTTTCAGTATCGGCGCAGAGGAGGGTCGGGGACATAGGACGCGCTGCCCGATTGCGGGAAGGGATCGGGAACGGGGTTGTGCGCCACGGGTTCGCGGATCACACCGGCGGCAACCAGATTCTCGCGGCTGTCATAGCGGATGCGTATCACCTCATTGGGCTGGCTTTGCAGGCGCGCGAAGCTGGTGTGGGAGACCACTGAGCTTTCGCGCGCGCCGTGGCCCGTGCCCAGTTTGGGGGCCGGTAGCGGGGAGGACTGCGGCTTCCTGAATCGGCTTTCGGCGGAGGCTGAGGTTTCCGCCCCGCCGAGGATGCGGTCTGCCAGCGCGGATTTGCCGGCGGCCTGTGATTCCGCGGCGGGCGCTGCAGGGGCCGCAGGGATGTCGGCATCACGCTCACTTCGGAGGGGGCTGGAATACACGGGTGCCTGGGCCACCGGCTCGGGCGGCTGTTCGCGAAACAGCGCCACGCCGATCACGCCGACGTTGGCGGGCCGGCCGGTGCGGCCGGCATAAGAATCCCCCAGCGCGGAAAACTCGAACGCGGCGACTTCGCTGCTGCTTTTGCGCCAGCCCGTCACCTGGTACTGCTGCCAGGGCGAAAACACATAACCGGTCTGGTCCCAGGCGGCGGTTTCGCCGCTCAGCACATTGACGCCGTCGACGGCGGTCACGGCCAGCAGCCGCTCGCCGAGCTTGCTGCGCACGGCGATCGCGTATTTGGCGCCGTACTGGCCGGCCACCCAGTATTCGCCGCGGTGGTAATACAGCGGCAGTGTGGCGCCGGTGTTGCGGTCTACCACGGTGACGTCGGCCAGGCGGCCTATGGCATGGGCCGGCAGGGCCCAGGCGGACAGGGCCAGCAGGAGGGAGGCGGGGAGGATGTGGGGTTTCATGGGGGCTCCAGAAAGAGGGTGGAACTCCCTGAAACGGGGCAGCCGGGGAAAAGGGGTTAAACGCGGCGCTTAATCCCCCGGCTGCGGAGGTTTGAGGCCACTGCGGCCCTCCCGCTTATTTGGCGGGAATGAAGAACTTGTCGAACAGCACCGTCAGCGCCGGGAATTCCCGGGTGAAACGTTCGCGGTTGACGAAGTAGGCCTCGCAGGCCACGGCGAAAAACTCGGCCGGCGAGTTCGCGCCATAGTCGTCCAGCCACGGCGGCTCGGCGCCGAAGCGCTTGGCCATGGCGACTTTTTCGCAAAATTCATCAAAGGCGGGCTGCATCACCGAGTGCCATCCGCTCATGGCGCTGCGGGTGGGCATGGGCGGGCAGCCGTCGGCCGCGCCGTCGCGCATGTCCATCTTGTGGACGAATTCGTGGATCACGACGTTGTGCCCGTGCTCGGCCGCGCTGCCCGCGGCGGCCACGTCCTGCCAGCTCAGGGTGACGGGGCCGCCGTCCATGGCTTCGCCCAGCAGTTCTTCGCTGTAGCGGTGCACCACGCCGGCCTGGTCGGTGACTTCGCGGCGCGCCAGCATGGCACCGGGATGCACCACGATGCCCTTGAAGTCGTCATACCAGCGCAGGCCCAGGTGCAGCACGGGCAGGCAGGCCTGCGCGGCGATTGCGACGGCCATCTCGTCGGTGACCTTCAGGCCCTGCGCGCCGGTGAACTCTTTTTGCTTGAGGAATTTCCCGGCCATCTCGTGCAGTTGCTGCAGCTCGGCTACCGGACGGCGGGCCAGGAAGGGAAACTGCAGCAGGGTGTCCATCCACAGGGTATCGGGAATGGTCTTGGTCGGGGCGCTCTGGCGCCCCAGCGTTCTTAACCAGTTCAGCATGGGGTGGGTGTCTTGGTCGGAGGCAAAGCGTAAGGTAAGGAAAGGAAAAGAAAAAGAGGGGTCAGCACAGGGCGATGCGCTGCAGGCCGCCGGCGGACAGGCGCAGCACGTCGGCGCGCGGAACCGCGGCGGCCGGGTCCCAGTCGCTGAGCACCACCCGCGCCAGGCCTGCGCCCAGCTCGTGCAGGGCCGGCTTGTGGGTGTGGCCATGGATCAGTGTGGAGGCCTTCGCGGCGCGCAGCCACTGGCGGGCGGCTTCGGCATCGACGTCGGCATAGGAGGTGCCCGATCGCTTGCGCGCCTCGCTCTGCCGGCGCAGCGCGCGCGCGACCTCCTGGCGTTCGGCCAGAGGCTTGGCCAGGAAGTTGCGCTGCCAGTCGGGGCTGCGCACCTGCCGCCGGAACTCCATGTAGTCGGTATCGTCCAGGCACAGGGCGTCGCCGTGCGACAGCAGCCAGCGCCGGCCCGAGCCCGCGGAAAATTCCAGCACGGTCGGGTCCTGCAGCAAGGTGGTGTTGCACAGGTCCATCAGGGCCTGGCCCACCAGGAAGTCGCGGTTGCCGTGCATGAAAAAGAGCGCCAGCCGGCCGGCGGCTTCGCCCATGGCGTGCGCGCAGCGCGCCTCAAAGCCGGCCGAAGGCGCGCTCAGGTCCTGGCCGACGGCATCGTCACCGACCCAGACTTCAAACAGGTCGCCCAGGATGAAGACCGCGTCGGCGGGCGTGCTTTCAAGGTAATGCAGCCAGGCCTCGAAGGTGGCGGGCTCGCCGGCCTGCAGGTGCAGGTCGGAAATGAAATCGACCGTGCGCCAGGACGGCGGCGCCAAAAGCTCCGCGATCTCGGGAACGGCCTGCGGGGTGTTCACCGGCTGGGCGGGCTCAGTCCAGCGAGATGGCTCTCTGGATGATCACGTCTTCCATGGGCACGTCGTCGTGAAAGCCCTTGCGGCCGGTCTTGACGGACTTGATCCTGTCGACCACGTCGGTGCCGGCGATCACCTTGCCGAACACGGCATAACCCCAGCCCGAAGCGCTGGGCGCGGTGTGGTTCAGGAAGCCGTTGTCGGCCACGTTGATGAAGAACTGCGAGCTGGCCGAGTGCGGCGCGTTGGTGCGCGCCATGGCGATGGTGTAGTTGTCGTTCTTCAGGCCGTTGTTGGCTTCGTTCTCGATCTCAGCGTCGGTGGGCTTTTGTTTCATGCCGGGCTCGAAGCCGCCGCCTTGCACCATGAAGCCGGGAATCACGCGGTGAAACACGGTGTTGGCGTAGTGGCCCTTGTTGACGTAATTCAGGAAGTTGGCGACGGTCTTGGGCGCCTTGGCGGCGTCCAGTTCCAGCGTGATGACGCCGTATTCGGCGATGTGGAGTTCGACTCTTGGCTTGCTCATGATGGTGTCCTGTAGGGGGAGGAGGGGAGGTCGGTTAATTGACGAGGGTTGCTGATTTGATGAGGACGGGCGTCTTGGGAGCGTCGCTCGGGAAGGGGCCGCCCGCGCCGGTCGGCACCGACTTGATCCTGTTGACGACGTCCATGCCGCTGACGACCTTGCCGAAGACGGTGTAGCCGTACAGCTGGGGCGCGTTGACGAGCTGGGCGCGCGGGGTGTTTTCGTAGACACGGCCCTGGTATTCGAATTTGGGCACCGGGTCGCCGGGCGGGATCACGGTGGGGTCCAGGAAGTCGTTGTCCTTCACGTTGATGAAGAACTGCGCCGAGGCGGAATTGGGGTCGTTGGTGCGCGCCATGGCCAGGGTGCCGGCCACGTTCCTCGGGCCGCCTTTGGCGAGCGCCTCACGGCCTTCATGCGGCACGGGCGGGCGGGTCTTCTTCTCGGCGTAGGTTGCGTCGTAGCCGCCGCCCTGCACCATGAAGTTGCTGATCACGCGGTGGAAAATCGTGCCGTCGTAGTGTTTGTCCTTGACGTATTGCAGGAAGTTCTCGACGGTCTTGGGCGCCTTGTCGGGATAGACCTCGACCACGAAGTCGCCTTCGCTGGTGGCGAATTTGACCTTGGGCGCGTTTTGCGCGAGCGCCGGGCCGGCCAGCAGGGCCAGGCTCGCGGCGGCGGCCAGCGCGAACGCCGCGCGGCGCAAGGGGGAATGGAGGGCTTGCAGGGAAGAGGCGGCGGACATCGCCGGCCTGGGGTGAACTGCCATCAAATGGCTCCTTCGAAAAATATTTTCCACTGGCTGCCCTGGCGGACCCAGTACTGGCGCTTGGTGCGGCCGGTCTTGGCGCCCTTGACCAGCTCGCCAAAGGTTACCACCATCGTGTCGGCGCTGTCGGTCCAGCGCAGGTAAGACACGTCCTTGAGCTGGATACCGCGCCCGCCCAGCTGCTTGAGCTCGCTTTGCAGGGCCGGCGTCCATTCAGCCAGGGTCTTGCCGTAGCTCGTGAAGTCGGGGGTGTACCAAGCGGTGAGCTTGGCGATGTCGCCGCTGGACTTGGCGCTGTGCCAGCCCTGCAGCACGTTTTCAAACGATTTGATGTCGGACGCCAGCGATTGCGGCGCCACCCATTTGAGGCTGTGCGCGATGATGACGGGCGTGCTGCGCACTTCGACGGTGCGGATGATGCGTTCCAGGTCGGGATTGGCCAGCACCACGCAGCCGTCGGTGGACAGCGGCGCCCGCGAAAACTGCGCCGGCGGCGTGCCGTGCAGCCAGATGCCGCCGCCGGTCTTGCCGCGCTTGACGTCAAGCTGGTTGGGGTAGTTGATGGGCAGCGCGCCCGAGCCGTAGAAGTCGCGCAGCGACTTCGGGTCCAGGTTGCTGGTGATGAAGTACACCCCCAGCGGCGTGCGCAGGTCGCCTTCGACGGATTTCTCGATGCCGGACTTGCCGACCGAGATGTAGTAATCGGCCACCAGCTTGATGCCGGTGGGCGTGTTCTCGAACAGGTAAAGGCGCGACCGGGAGGCGTCGACGGCGATCGCATGCTTGTTGCGCGGCGACAGCGCCAGGAACTGCGAGGGCACGGTGCCCGGCGCGGGGCGCTCGCGCAGCGCGCGCAGCCTGAGCAGCGATTCCTGGCGCAGCTCGGCCAGCAGCGGGGCTGCTGCCTTGTTGGCGGTGATTTCGGGCACGTCGCCGGGCGCGCGCAGCGGTCGCGTGAAGCCGGCCAGCAAGTCGCCATAGACCAGTTGCGCGAGCTGGAAATTGGGGTGGTCCTTGACCAGGCTCTCGGCCTTGCGCAGCGCCTCGCGCGGGGCGGCCTGGCCGATCAGCTTGTAGATCTCAATCAGGCGGGCTTCCGCTTCGCCGTCGCGCGCCGCGCGTTGCGGCGCTGCGGCGCTGCGCGCCACGGCCTTGGCTGCGCCCTCAACGCGCGCGGACGCAAGCGCCGGCACCAGGCAAGGCGCCATGAAAAAAAGGGCGGTGAGCGCCTTTTTCATGCAAATTTCCACGACAGGGTGCCGGCCGGCGAAAAAGGGCGAGGACGGGCTGGGCAAAACACGTGGGTCAGGTCAGCCGCCCGTGGATTCCTTGACGATCACCCAGCGGTCACCCACCTTGGCGAGGTCCAGGGTCTTGCGGCTGGAGATGTTCAGCGAATCGGCGCTGTAGTCCTGCTTGAAGCGGGCCGTGGCCTTGCTGCCCTGCACCGAAATCGACATGTTGGAAAGCTTCACGCTGATTTTGGATTTGCCGACGATGCGCGCGCGGCGGTCTTCTTCCCAGGCCTTGCGGGCCTGCTTGCTGGGCGGCTCGAAGTTCTGGCCGTAGCTGCCGAGGTAGCCGCCCATGTCCTTGTCGGACCAGGCCTGGGCCCAGGCGCGCACGGCGGCTTCGACGTCCTTCTCGGCGCCGCTGGCCGCGGCGGGTGCAGGGGCAGGTGCCGGGGCGGCAGCGGCGGGCGCCGGCGTTGCGGCGGGTGCCGGGGCGGCGGGAGCGGCCGCAGGCGCGGGCGTGGGCTTGGCGGCCGGTGCGGGGGCTGCCGGCGCGGCGGCCGTGACCTGGCCGGACGCCTGGGCGCCGGCGGCGGGTTTGGCGGCGGCTTGCGGCTGGGCCTTGGCGTCGGCCGAGAACAGGTTGCGGATCAGGGCCAGCTTGGGCGGAACGGCCGCATTGCCGCCGTCCAGCTGCAGCGCCTTGCTGTAGGCCTGGCTGGCCAGGCGGGCGTAGACGTCGCCCAGGTTTTCGTGCGCGGTGGCGTAGCTGGGGTTGGTGCGTATGGCCATTTCCAGGGCGGCGCGGGCCTTGTCGAACTGGCTCTGGCCGGCGTACAGCACGGCCATGTTGTTGTAGGGCTCGGGAAGCTCGGGGTAGTCTTCGGTGATCTTGGTGAAGGTGGCGATGGCCTCGTTGGTCTTGCCGGTTTCAGTCTGGATCACGCCCTTGAAGAAGCGCATCTGCGGGTCGCGCGGCTTGCTGGCGAGGTACTGGTCCACTTTGGCCATGGCCTCGGCAAACTGGCCGGCGCGCATCAAGCGGCTGACATCCGCGTAATCGTCGGCATGGGCCGCCGACATCGACAGGGCGGCGGCAGCCACCAGCAGGCGCAGGACGGCTGACAGGGGTTTGCGTTTAAAAAAGTTTTGCGTGGGCATAAGAACTTCTCGCTATTGTTTTGGGTCCCCTGGGGCTGTTTGAGGGCCGTGGGTCGAAAATTGCCATAAACGGCCCGGCTTTTCAGGTGGCCAGAGGGGCCGCTGAATGTTGTCCATCGGGCTGGATATACTGGCCGATTGTAGCTGAGGGGGTATAGTCCATGGCCGCCTGGATTCCGTACTTTTCCGTTTTGTCGCAGGTTTTTGCGCGTATGCCAACCGGCCCTTGTCCGCCCCTGGCCTCCGTGAGATAAACCTTCCTGTTCCCCCTGTCCAATTGATAGTCGGTTTTCGACCGATGTCTCCCGCCGCCCCAATTTTCATGAGCCTTCGCATTTACAACACGCTGTCGCGTGCCGTGGAAGAATTTTCCCCCCTGGAACCCGGCCATGTTCGCATGTATGTGTGCGGCATGACGATTTACGACCTGTGCCACATCGGCCATGCGCGCATGATGATGGCCTTCGACGTGGTGCAGCGCTGGTTCAAGGCCAGCGGCCTGCGCGTGACCTATGTGCGCAACATCACCGACATCGACGACAAGATCATCAAGCGGGCGGTCGAGCGCGGCATCAGCATCCGGGCGCTGACCGACGAGATGATCCAGGCCATGCACCAGGACATAGGCGCGCTGGGCATGGAGCCGCCTTCGCTGGAGCCGCGCGCCACCGAGTACGTGCCGCAGATGCTGGGCCTGATCGCCACCTTGGAAGCCAAAGGCCTGGCCTATAAAGGCTCGACCGGCGACATGAACTATGCGGTGCGCAAGTTCCCCGGCTACGGCAAGCTCTCGGGCAAGTCCCTGGACGAGCTGCGCGCCGGCGAGCGCGTGGCGGTGCTGGACGGCAAGGACGACCCGCTGGACTTCGTGCTCTGGAAGAGCGCCAAGCCCACCGAGCCCGAGGACGCCAAGTGGGGCAGCGACTACGGCCCGGGCCGCCCCGGCTGGCACATCGAGTGCTCGGCCATGAGCTGCCAGACCCTGGGCGAGACCTTCGACCTGCACGGCGGCGGCGCCGACCTGCAGTTCCCGCACCACGAAAACGAGATCGCCCAGAGCGAAGGCGCCAGCGGCAAGCCGCTGGCCCGCTTCTGGGTGCACAACGGTTTTGTGCGCGTGGACAACGAAAAAATGTCCAAGTCGCTGGGCAACTTCTTCACCATCCGCGATGTGCTCACCCGCTACGACGCCGAGACCATCCGCTTCTTCCTGGTACGCACGCACTACCGCAGCGCGCTCAATTACAGCGACGCCCACCTGGACGATGCCCGCAGCGCCCTCAAGCGCCTGTACACCGCGCTGGCAGGGGTCGCAGCGGACACCGCCGCCATCGACTGGGCGCAGCCCTTCGCCGCCCGCTTCAAGGCGGCCATGGACGAGGACTTCGGCACGCCCGAGGCGGTCGCCGTGCTGTTTGAGCTGGCCGGGGAAGTCAACAAGACGCGCTCGCCCGCGCTGGCGGGCCTGCTCAAAAGCCTGGGCGGCTGCCTGGGCCTGCTGCAGGGCGAGCCCGGCGCCTACCTGCAGGCCGGCGCCGGCCTGGACGAGGCCAGCATCCAGGGCCTGATCGCCCAGCGCGCCGCCGCCAAGGCCGCGAAAAACTTCGCCGAGGCCGACCGCATCCGCCAGGATTTGCTGGCCCAGGGCATTGTGCTCAAGGACTCCGCCGCCGGCACGACCTGGGAGGTCCAGTCGTGAGCCTTGCCCGACCGGTAGCCCCCCGGCCGCCGCTGAACCCGCAGACCCTGCGCAAGGCGCCATGAAACAGGTCGTCAAAAGCGGCCCCGCCAGCGCCGAGCTGGCCGACGTGCCGGGCCCGGTCGCCGCGGCCCCCGCCTACTGGGCCGAGGCCTGCAAGCACCTGGTCAAGAAGGACCGCGTGATGAAGCGCCTGATCCCGCAGTTCGGCGACGCCCACCTGCAGGCCCGCGGCGATGCCTTCAGCACGTTGGCGCGCAGCATCGTGGGCCAGCAGATCTCGGTCAAGGCCGCTCAGACCGTGTGGCACCGCTTCGAGGCCCTGCCCAAAAAGATGACGCCGGCCAATGTGCTCAGGCTCAAGGTCGACGACATGCGGGCCGCCGGCCTGAGCGCGCGCAAGGTCGAATACCTGGTCGACCTGGCCATCAACTTCGACGCCGGCACGGTGCACGTGAAGGACTGGCAGTCCATGGACGACGAGGCCATCATCGCCGAGCTGGTGGCCATTCGCGGCATAGGGCGCTGGACGGCCGAGATGTTTTTGATCTTTTACCTGATGCGCCCCAATGTCCTGCCGCTGGACGACATTGGCCTGATCAGCGGCATCAGCCAGAACTATTTTTCCGGCGAATCGGTCAGCCGCAGCGACGCGCGCGAGGTGGCCGCCGCCTGGGCGCCGTACTGCAGCGTCGCAACTTGGTATATTTGGCGCTCGCTGGATCCCTTGCCGGTCCTGGGTGCCCCTGGCGGCACCGAGCAAGATCTAAGTTTGAAGAAGCCCTGAGGAGCAACACATGGCGAAGAAAACCTTCCTTGATTTCGAGCAGCCGATCGCGGAACTCGAAGGAAAAATTGAAGAACTGCGCTACGTCCAGACCGAGTCGGCCGTCGATATCTCCGAAGAGATCGACCAGCTGGCCAAAAAAAGCCAGCAGCTCACCAAAGACATCTACAGCGACCTGACGCCCTGGCAGATCACCAAGATCGCCCGCCACGCTGAGCGTCCCTACACGCTGGACTACATCAACGAAATCTTCACCGATTTCGTCGAGCTGCACGGCGACAGGCACTTCGCCGACGACCTGTCCATCGTCGGCGGCCTGGCCCGCTTCAACGGCACCGCCTGCATGGTGCTGGGCCACCAGAAGGGCCGGGACACCAAGGAACGCGGCCTGCGCAACTTCGGCATGAGCAAGCCCGAGGGCTACCGCAAGGCGCTGCGCCTGATGAAGACCGCCGAGAAGTTCAAGCTGCCGGTGTTCACCTTCGTCGACACGCCCGGCGCCTATCCCGGCATAGACGCCGAGGAGCGCGGCCAGTCCGAGGCCATAGGCCGCAACATCTTCGAGATGGCACAGCTTGAAGTGCCCATCATCACCACCATCATCGGCGAGGGTGGCTCCGGCGGCGCGCTGGCGATTTCGGTGGCTGACCAGGTCGTGATGCTGCAGTACTCGATTTATTCCGTCATCAGCCCCGAAGGCTGCGCCTCCATCCTCTGGAAGACCTCCGACAAGGCCCAGGAAGCGGCCGAAGCCCTGGGCATCACCGCGCACCGACTCAAGGCCCTGGGCGTGATCGACAAGATCGTCAATGAGCCCGTGGGCGGCGCCCACCGCGACCACAAGCAGATGGCGGCCTTCCTCAAGCGCGCCCTCAACGACGCCTTCCGCCAGGTCAGCGACCTGAAGGTCAAGGAACTGCTGGACCGCCGCTACGAACGCCTGCAAAGTTATGGCCGCTTCACAGACACCAAGGCCGACGCGAAGTAAACCGCCGGCTGCCCGCGCGCCGGGCACGGCGTGAGCGGCCCTAACCCGGCGTTGCCGGCGCTGGCGGCGCTGGAATCCCTGGATCCCGTTTTACCTGTGGGCGTAGCCTACAGCGGCGGCGCCGACTCCACGGCGCTGCTGCTGGCCGCCGCCCAGCGCTGGCCTGGGCAGGTGACGGCGCTGCACATCCACCACGGCCTGCAGGCCGCCGCCGACGACTTCGCGCGGGTTTGCGAGAGCACCTGCGCGCGCCTGAACGTCCCGCTTCAGGTGCTGCGCGTGCAGGCCGGCAACGCGGCGGGCCAGAGCCCCGAGGATGCGGCGCGGCTGGCGCGTTACGCCGCGCTGGCGCAGGCCGCCACTGAAAAAAAGCTGGGCGCGGTGCTGCTGGGCCAGCATGCCGACGACCAGGTCGAGACCCTGCTGCTGGCGCTGAGCCGCGGCGCGGGCCTGCCGGGGCTGGCCTCCATGGCGGCGCGCTTTGAGCGCGGCGGCGTGCTGTTCCTGCGGCCGCTGCTGCAAATCCCCGCCGCGGCCCTGCGCGCCTGGCTGCTGGAGCAGCACATCCCCTTTGTCGACGACCCGACCAACAGCGACGAGCGCTACACCCGCAACCGCATACGCGCCCGCCTGCTGCCGGCCCTGGCCGAATCCTTTCCGCAGTTCCGCGAAACCTTCGCGCGCAGCGCCCAGCATGCGGCCCAGGCGCAGGCGCTGCTGGCCGAGGTGGCCCGTGAAGACCTGGCGCGCGTCGGCACGCCGCCCGCCATCGCGGCCCTGCAGGCGCTGTCCGCGCCGCGCCAGGCCAATGTGCTGCGCCACTGGCTGCTGGAATCGCATGGCGCCACGCCCAGCGCCGCCCAGCTCGAGCAGCTGCTGTCGCAGATCGCCGCCTGCACCACCCGCGGCCACCGCATCCACCTCAAGGTGGCGACCGGCCACGTCACGCGGGCCGGCGCGGCCCTGCGCTACGAAGCCGCGGCGGATAAGCCGGCTTAACTAGGTAGTAGTCCTAGGTATAATTGAAGGCTTTGCTGGCGCCGCAGCACCGTTAAAGCCTCTCAATGAGCGCTTTTTGCCGGTAACAGCCCGCAAAAAATTCGCAACAACTTCTGATTGACATCCTGCAATGGCATTGATCGTTCATAAATACGGCGGCACGTCGATGGGCTCGACCGAGCGCATCCGCAACGTGGCCAAACGCGTGGCCAAGTGGGCGCGGGCCGGCCACCAGATGGTCGTCGTCCCCAGCGCCATGAGCGGCGAAACCAACCGCCTGCTGGGCCTGGCCAAGGAACTGGCGCCCGCCAAGGCCGGCGAAGCCTACAGCCGCGAACTTGACGCCCTGGCCGCCACCGGCGAACAGGCCTCCAGCGCGCTGCTGGCCATTGCACTGCAGGCCGAGGGCATGCAGGCCGTGAGCTATGCCGGCTGGCAGGTCACCATCAAGACCAACAACGCCTACACCAAGGCCCGCATCGAGTCCATCGACGACGAGCGCGTGCGCGCCGACCTGGATGCCGGCAAGGTCGTCATCATCACGGGCTTCCAGGGCGTGGACGAGGGCGGCAACGTCACCACGCTGGGCCGCGGCGGCTCCGACACCTCGGCGGTCGCCATCGCCGCGGCGCTCAAGGCGCATGAATGCCTGATCTACACCGACGTCGACGGCGTCTACACCACCGACCCGCGCGTGGTGCCCGAGGCGCGCCGCCTGCACACCGTGAGCTTCGAGGAGATGCTGGAGATGGCCTCCATGGGCTCCAAGGTGCTGCAGATCCGCTCGGTGGAATTCGCCGGCAAATACAAGGTGCCGCTGCGCGTGCTGTCCAGCTTCACCGAATGGGACATCGACATCAACGAAGAAGCCAAGTCAGGCACTTTGATCAGCTTTGAGGAAGACGAAAACATGGAACAAGCCATCGTATCGGGCATCGCTTTCAACCGCGATGAAGCCAAAATCTCCGTGCTCGGCGTGCCCGACACCCCCGGCATCGCCTACCAGATCCTGGGCGCCGTGGCCGACGCCAACATCGAAGTCGACGTCATCATCCAGAACGTCAGCAAGGACGGCAAGACCGACTTCAGCTTCACCGTCCACCGCAACGACTACTCCAAGGCCGTCGACCTGCTCAAGACCCAGGTCGTCCCCAAGCTGGGCGCCCAGGAAGTCACCGGCGACGCCAAGATCTGCAAGGTCAGCATCGTCGGCATCGGCATGCGCAGCCACGTGGGCATCGCCAGCAAGATGTTCCGTGTGTTGAGCGAGGAGGGCATCAACATCCAGATGATCTCCACCAGCGAAATCAAGACCTCCGTGGTCATCGACGAGAAGTACATGGAGCTCGCCGTGCGCGCCCTGCACAAGGCTTTTGACCTGGACCAGCCGGCCACCTGAAAACGGCCGGAAAGTCGTGAGATAATCGATTTATTGGAAACGTGACCGAGTGGCCGAAGGTGCTCCCCTGCTAAGGGAGTATGGGGTGTAGAGCCTCATCGAGGGTTCGAATCCCTCCGTTTCCGCCAGTACAAAAAGCCGCCTTCGGGCGGCTTTTTTGCGTCTGTCAAAAACTCGTTATTGCACTAAAGATGCCGCGAGCTTCCCCACTTCAGCCAGCGCTGCATCACGCTGCGCAGCCGGCTGTTTCGTCCCCGTAAGGTAAGCCGACACAATCAAAGGCGCACGCCCACCTGGTGGCCAGAGCAGGCCCACGTCGTTGGTGGAGCCGTTGGCGCCTGTGCCTGTCTTGTCACCCACACGCCAGCCGGGCGGCAACAGGGCGCGCAGGCGGCGGTCGCCTGTGGTGTTGGCTTGCAGCCATTGCACGAGTTGTTGGCGCGATGCGTCTGACAGGGCTGAGCCCAGCGTGAGCTTGTGTACCGTGGCCAGCATGGCGTCCGGCGTCGTCGTGTCGCGTGGATCGCCGGGTGTTGACTCATTCAGCAGGGGTTCCGTGCGATCCAGCCGCGTCACCTTGTCGCCCAGGCTGCGCAGGTAGGCGGTGAGCCCGGCGGGGCCGCCAAAGCTGGCGAGCATGAGGTTGGCGCCGGCGTTGTCGCTGACGATGACGGAGGCCTCGCACAGCGCGGCCATTGGCAGGCCTTGCGGGCCTATATGCTGCTGCGTGGTGGGCGAGTGGGGCAGGATGTCGCTGGCAGCGATGGGGATTCTGCGTTCCAGCTGTTCCTGGCCTGCGTCTACGCGATGTAGCACCAGGGCGGCCGCCAGCAGTTTGAAAGTGCTGCACATGGGGAAGCGCTCGCCAGCGCGGTAGCCGTATTTTGCGCCGCTGTCGGTGTCGAGTATGGAAACACCCAGCCGGCCGCCGCTGGCCTTCTCTATTGCGGCGAGGCGCTGGGTGATCGTGGCTGTGGTGGGAGTGCTGATTGGATTGGTGGCTCCCAATGATTTCTGGGTGTAACTGAACAGGCTTCCCGCGACCATCAGCCCGCCCAGCGCACCTGAAAATTGTCGTCTTTGCATATTTTTACTCTGAATTGATGAACAAGGCCGTGACGATATCTTTGGCCTGCAGATCCGGCAAATGGCAATAATCGAGGTTATCTATAAGTAAATCTTGGGCTTAACAACCATGCACCTTCCTCTCAATGCCTTGCGCGCCTTTGAGGTTTCGGCCCGGCACCTGAGCTTTACACGCGCGGCGGACGAGCTGAATGTGACGCAAACGGCGATCAGCCAGCATGTGAAGAACCTCGAGGACCGCATGGGCGTACCGCTGTTCCGGCGCTTGCCGCGTGGTCTGGCGTTGACCGACGAGGGACTGGCCTTGTTGCCGGTATTGGCTGAGTCCTTCGGCCGTATGGGTTCGGTGCTGGAACAATTCAAGGATGGGCGATTCCGCGAGGTGCTGACGGTGGGCGCTGTCGGCACGTTCGCGGTGGGCTGGCTGATTCCACGCCTGCGGGATTTCCAGCGGGCCCATCCCTTTATCGACTTTCGTCTCTTCACCAACAACAATCGCGTCGACTTGGCCGGCGAGGGCCTGGACTACGCGATCCGCTTCGGGGACGGTGCCTGGCACGGTACCGAGGCCGAGCCCTTGCTGGATTCGCCGCTGTCGGCCGTGTGTTCGCCCACGATTGCCTCACGCCTGAAAGGCCCCGCCGACCTGGCCGGTGAACTGCTGCTGCGCTCCTACCGGGCCGACGAATGGACGCGCTGGTTTGCCGCGGCCGGTGTGGCCTGCCCGGTGGTGAGGGGCGTGGTGTTTGATTCTTCGCTGACCATGGCCGAGGCGGCCGCGCAGGGTGCGGGCGTGGCGCTGCTGCCGGTGAATATGTTCGCACGTGAGTTGCAGGCCGGGCGGCTGGTGCGGCCGTTCGCGGTGGAGATAGAAACCGGCGGCTACTGGCTGACCCGGCTCAAGTCACGGCGGGCCACGGCCGGCATGCGCGTCTTCAGGGATTGGTTGCTGGCCGCGGCTGCCGCTGCGTGATACGTCGTTGGGGCAGGCGGCTTCACCACTGTGTGGAGCCTGCGGCGCGCTCAACTTCTTCGAGCGCGTAGCGGGTGAACTCATCAATCTCATTGGACTTGTCGAACACCGCGTCTGCGCCTATGGCCAGGCAACGCTCGCGCACGGCGGGTGTGGCGTAGTTGGTGAGGACTATGACCTTTTGCTTGAGGTCTCTCTCGCGGCAATTCATCACCACGCCCAGGCCGCTGCCCTCGATGAGGAACAGGTCCACGATGGCGAGGTCCCAGGAGGTCTTATTGCTCTTGAGCCATTCGATCGCTTCGCTTTCCTTGCTGGCCCAACCCACAATGCGTGCGCGTGCCAGTTCCTCCAGCGATTCCGCGAGGCTGTCGCGAATGACGGGGCTGTCTTCAACTAGGTAGATTCTGAGGCGCATGCAGCTTGGAGTGGGGAAGGGTTCAGGTCTGCGGGCAGATGCCTCAGTTTACTGAGCGAAAGCCCAATTGCGGCTTGGGAAAAACGTGAGCTTATGATTTTGAAACAAAGCGTGAACAATTCCCGTGACGCACTCGACATGCCTCTCTTAAATTTTGTGATGGATATGGCGATGAGGTTTCAGGCAGTTTGCTTCATATGACTTAAAGGACCGCGTTCGCCATGGCCTGCAGGCCTGTTCGCCATAATTCGCTTGCTCCTCGCCGAAACAGACTACGGACCCCACCATGCGCCTGCGCCACATCGAAGTCTTCAACGCCGTCATGCTGACCGGCAGCGTGAGCGGGGCCGCCCGCCTGATCAACGTCACGCAACCTGCCGTAAGCCGCATCCTGCAGCATGCGGAGCTGCAGCTGGGCTTCGCGCTGTTCCAGCGCAGCAAGGGACGCTTGATACCGACTTCCGAAGCGCTGACGCTGTACCCGCATATTGAGCGCCTGTTCGCGCAGCTTGACGAAGTGCAGCGCCTGGCGGCCAACCTCAAGACCGGGGACAGTGCCAGGGAGCTGCGCATCCTCACGGTGCTGGCGCTGAGCTATGAAATCCTGCCGCATGCCCTGAAGCTGTTTCGCGTCAAGCATGGCGATGTGGCGATCACGCTGCAGGCCCTGCATTCGCCGCAAATCGTTTCGGCGCTGGCCTTGCAGGAGGCCGACGTCGGCTTTCTCTTCAGCCCGGTCGCGCATTCGGCGCTTGCGCAGGAGCACCTGGCTGACGGCCGCATGGTCTGTGTGGCGCCCAAGGGCATGCTGGCCTCGCGATTGGTCAAGCGCGGCAGCGTCACGCTGGCCGACCTGGCCAAGTCGCCGGTGGTCGGGCTGGACGCCCTGGACCCGGTGGGCCGCAGCCTCAACCAGGCTTGCCGCGAAGCCGGCGTGGGCCTGGAGTTTCCCATCACGGTGCAGACTTACCACTCGGCGCTGGCGTTGGCCCACCACGGGCTGGGCATTGCAGTGATCGACACCTGCACTGCGGTCTCGGCCGACCTGGCGCGCGTCGATGTGCTGGAACTGGAGCCGTTGATTCCCGTGCCCATCAAAGCACTGCTGCCCGCCGGCAGGCCCGGCTCGGTGGTGGTGAGAGCCTTTGTGCGCTGCTTCCAGCAGGCCTTGACACAGCGAGCCTGAAGCCCTAGGTGCGGCCTGATCGTCTCTTAGCAAGTAACAGCGCGGAACCGGCTTTGCCGGGCCGCTGCTGTGCCCCCTGCGGGGGGATCCGGCTACACGAAGTGAGCCGAGAAGGGGGAACTCATCGAACAGCGCGGAACCGGCTTTGCCGGGCCGCTGCTGTTGCCCCCTGCGGGGGGATCCGGCTACACGAAGTGAGCCGAGAAGGGGGAACTCATCGAACAGCGCGGAACCGGCTTTGCCGGGCCGCTGCTGTTGCCCCCTGCGGGGGGATCCGGCTACACGAAGTGAGCCGAGAAGGGGGGGAACTCATCGAACAGCGCGGAACCGGCTTTGCCGGGCCGCTGCTGTTGCCCCTGCGGGGGGATCCGGCTACACGAAGCGAGCCGAGAAGGGGGTAACCTACCTCGCCAGCATGCGGCTGATGCGCTGCGCCGAACCGAAGGCCAGGGTAAAACCCAAGGCACCGTGGCCGGTGTTGAACAGCAGGTTGTCCGGGCCCTTGGCGTGCCGGCCGATCACCGGCAGGCCAGTGGGGGTGGCCGGGCGCATGCCCGCCCAGGGGCTCAAGCTTTCGAAGCGGCTGCAGTCCGGGAACAGCGCCTGGGTCGATGCCTGTAGCGAGGCGATCTGGGCCGGGTCTATCGCAGTGTTGTAGCCCGAGAGCTCGGCCATGCCGGCCACGCGCAGGCGTGAGCCTATGCGGGCGAATACCACCTTGCGCGCGCTGTCGGTCACGCTGACCGACGGCGCCACGTGGTCGCCGGGAGCAACGTCCACCGTGATGCTGTAGCCCTTGAGCGGGTAGACCGGCAGGTACAGGCCCAGCCCTTGCGCCATCAGCGCTGAGTCCGCGCCCAGCGCCATGACAAAGTGATCGGCTTCAAGATGGCCTTGCGATGTGGCCACGGCGGCAATGGATTTGCCGCGCTGCACCAGGCGCCCGACCGGCGTGCCCAGCAAGAAGCGCACACCCATCCGGCGCAGCACCGCGAGCAGGGCATCGCAGGTCTTCTGGCAGTCGGCGGCGCACTCACCGGGGGTGTAGATGGCGCCGGCGATGTGCGCGTGGCGGCTCTTGAGCGCAGGCTCGATCTCCACGCAGCGGTCGGCGTTGACGGCTTCCTGGCTGCTGCCCAGTTCGCGCTGCAGCAGCATCTGGCGCTGGGCGGCCGCGAAGGCAGCCTCGTTGGAATACAGCACCAGTTTGCCGGTGGCGGAAAAATCGCAATCGAGTTTTTCTTCGGCCATCATGGCATCGAAGGACTGGCGGCTCAGGGCCGCGAGCGACAGCAGCTGGCCCGTGGTGTCTTTCGATGTCTTGCTGTTGCACGCGGCCAGGAAGCGCAGGCCCCACAGCCACTGCCGCGTGTCCAGGCGCGGGCGGAGTTTGAGAGGTGAGGATGGCGACAGCAGCAGCTTGGGCAGCTGCCGCCAGATGGCCGGGTCGGCCAGTGGCTGGACATAGGAGTAGCTTAGCTGCGCGCCGTTGCCGCCGCTGGCACCACTGCCGGGGCTGGCACGGTCCACCACGGTGACCTCATGGCCGGCGCGGCGCAAGCTGTAGGCAGTGGCGAGGCCCACGATTCCCGCACCGAGCACGCAGACATGCATAGATGAAAACCCTTGTTGTTTCTGGTATGAGCGCGACTGTACGCAAGGCGCGTGCGTTTGAACAATGCCGAATTCACAAAGGCCATGACTTGCGGTTATGCCTTCGGGCATGCGGCGCGGCGCTTGGGTAAACCATGAGTTTTCGTCATGGGTTTGACGCGAAAATGAATGACACGCCGGGTGCCGCAGTTCCTACACTAGCGATGCCTGCTTACCCGGTTCCCACCCGAAACTACCAACCACCGCCCCCGAAAGGACAAGCATGAAACTCTCGACCCTCATGACCGCCGCGCTGCTGACCGCCGGCCTGGCCGCCACCGCAGGCGCGCAGACCGTGCCGACGCTGAAAAAGGTCGCCGACAGCAACAAGATCACGGTGTCCTACCGCGAGGCATCGGTGCCCTTCAGCTACCTGATCGGCTCCAAGACCGCCGTGGGCTTTTCCGCGGAACTGACCGAAGCCATCATTGACGACGTGCGCAAGAAGCTCAAAAAGCCCAACCTCGAAGTCGCCTACATGCCCGTGACCTCGCAGAACCGCATCCCGCTGCTGGTCAACGGCACCTACGACCTGGAATGCGGCTCCACCACCAACAACACGGCGCGCGGCAAGGACGTTGCTTTTGCCATCAACCATTTCTACACCGGCACCCGCCTGCTGGTGAAAAAATCATCCGGCATCAAGAACTATGCCGACCTGGCCAAAAAGACGGTCGCCAGCACCACCGGCACAACCAACGCGCAGGTGATCCGCAAGTACAGCGCCGACAAGAAGCTGGACATGCAGCTCATCCTGGGCAAGGACCACGACGATTCGCTGCTGCTGGTTGAAAGCGACCGCGCGCTGGCTTTCGCCATGGACGATATCCTGCTGTTCGGCCTGATGGCCAACTCCAAGAACCCGGCCTCGCTGGAAGTCGTGGGCGACTCCCTGCAAGTCGAGCCCTATGCCTGCATGCTGCGCAAGGACGATCCCGAGTTCAAGAAGCTGGTTGACGGCACCATCACGCGCCTGATGAAGTCCGGCGAGTTCTCCAAGATGTACGCCAAGTGGTTCACTTCGCCGATTCCTCCCAAGGGCGTGAACCTGAACCTGCCCATGAGCGAGGAACTCAAGGCCAACCTCAAGGCATTGAGCGACAAGCCGGCGATGTAAGCCCACGCGGGGAGCGCCGCGCGCCGCTCCTCGCTGATGGCCGCCGGCCATCCCGCTGCCGGCCTCCGTGCCGGCAGTTCTTCCCTTCTCCTTCTATAACCAAGCCAACCAGGACCACTGGGGTCCCTGGTGGGCATTGTTCGCCCTGGATTTCTGCTATTCGAGCAACCCAGGCAACTCAACGAAAGGCATGAAATGAACAGAACCCGTGTGGTCGGCATCCTGGGAGGCATGGGGCCCGCCGCGGGCGCAGATTTCGCGCGACTGTTTGTCCAGGCTTGCGCCGACCACATGCGTGCGCTGAACATTCCGGTGTCGGATCAGGGTTTTCCCGAGCATTGGCTGGCCCAGGTGCCGGTGCCCGACCGCAGCACGGCGCTGGAACTGCCCGGGCCGGGCGGCCACCAGCCGCTGGACCCTATGCTGCAGGCCATGGGCAAGCTGGCGGCGCTGGGCGCCACCACGGTGGCGGTAGCCTGCAATACGGCCCATGCCTGGCACGGCCAGCTGCAAGAGCGGTTTCCGCAACTCGAAGTACTGCATGTGGCGCGCGAGGTGGCGCAAACGCTGGCGGGGCGCGGCGTGCGCGAGGTGGGCCTGCTGGCCACCGAGGGCACTTACCGCGCGGGCCTCTACGACCAGGCGCTGCGCCAGGCCGGCCTGCAATGCCACATTCCCGAGGCCGGCGAACGCGAACAATTGATGCGCGGCATTTACGACGGCGTGAAGATGGGCAACATACCCCTGGCGCGCGAATGCTTCACCAGCGTGGCGGAAGCGCTGGCCGCGCGGCACGGGCTGTCCACGCTCATACTGGGTTGCACCGAGATACCGCTGGCGCTCAGCACCGTGCCCGGCAGGGAGGCGCTGGACCTGGTGGACCCGGCTGCACTGCTGGCGCAGGCTTTGGCGCAGCGAGCCTACGCGTCTTGATCGATTTTTCCGGAGCCAGCTGACCCGCTGATTTGCTCAGTCCGCTGAGGCGCTCCAGCGGTTGTTCCATGCCTTGTCCAGTGAGCGGCGGTCGCGCTTGGTGGGCCGGCCGTGCTCCTGCGCACCGGCGGGGTCGGCCGACAGGCGGCGCTGTTCGGCCGCCTCGGCCTTCAGGCGCAGGCTTTCTTCGGTTTCCTCATACAGCTGCTGCGCCACGGGCGCTGCGCCTCGCTGCTTGCTGATGCCTCGCACCAGCAGCGTGCGGGTCACAGGACCCTGCCGCAGCGTGACGGTGTCGCCGGCCTTGATTTCGCGCGCGGGCTTGGCCTCGGCGCCGTTGACCTTGACCCGGCCCTTGTCGATTTCCTCAACCGCCAGCGCGCGGGTTTTGTAGAAACGGGCGGCCCACAGCCATTTGTCGATGCGCAATTTATCCATTGCCGGCTATTTTGAACCAAGGCTAGCCGGGCGCATGGGCGGCTCAGGCGACGGGCAGGCGGACCACCGCGTCCAGGCCCGTGACCTGGCCGTGCACGACACGGTTTTCCAGGCTGATGCTGCCGTGCATGGTTTCAACGATTTCGCGGCAGATGGCCAGCCCCAGGCCGGAGCCGTGGCGCACGTCGCCCGCTGAAAACGGCTCGTAAAGCCGTGCCGACAGCTCGGCCGACACGCCGGGGCCGCTGTCGCTCAGCGTCATCGCGACATACCTGGCATCGCGCACGATACGCACGGCCAGCGGGCCGCCGGCCGGGGTGTGCTTGATGGCGTTGTGCAGCAGGTTGCGCGTGAGCTCGCCCAGCATCCATTCATGCGAGCGGACCTGGGCGGGCACGGTTTCAATCTCGAAGTCGATGTCTTTTTCGGCGATCAGCGGCGAGAGGTCCAGCGCCACCGAGCGCACCACCTGCGCCAGGTCTATGGCCTGCAGGTCGGCCTGCTGGCGCAACTGCTCCACCTTGGCCAGCGCCAGCATCTGGTTGGCGAGCACGGTGGCGCGGTCCACGGTCTGGTTGATCTCGCCTAACGCATCGCGCGCTTCCATGTCGCCGCGCAGCGCCGATTGCACCTGCACCTTGAGCACCGCCAGCGGCGTGCGCAGCTGGTGGGCCGCGTCGCGCACAAAGCGTTTCTGGTTGTCCAGCAGGTGCTGCAGCCGGCCCATCACCTGGTTGGTCGCCTCTATCAGGGGCAGCAGTTCGCGCGGCGCGTCGGGCGCGGCGATGGCGGTCAGGTCACCCTCGGGGCGTGCCTTCAGCTCGCCGCTGAGGCGGCGCACCGGCCGGGTGGCACGCTGCACCACCACCACCGCGACCAGGGCGATCACCGCCAGCAGGATGGCCTGGCGCCACAAGGTGTCAAACAGGATCTTGCGCGCCAGCGTCTTGCGCAGCTCCAGGGTCTCGGCCACCTGCACCACGGCCATGGCACGGCCACTGCCGCTGGCCACGGGCTGCAGCAGCACGGCC